>Ga0190265_10000241_pt1 | contig 47766 bp, 39 predicted proteins | sample Popmic124T_FD_133135 | JGI IMG/M metagenome (GOLD analysis project Ga0190265, IMG submission 133135) | Populus adjacent soil microbial communities from riparian zone of Indian Creek, Utah, USA - 124 T | ecosystem: Environmental > Terrestrial > Soil > Riparian zone | place: USA: Utah | collected... | reverse complement strand
GGTTCGGCGTAGCGTCAACGTGCACACCTTCACGCCAGTGCGCCGCTCAAACTCAGCGCACAACTCCTCCATCGTGGCGCTCCGCATCTCCTCAACGATGCTGCGCAAGGTAACGAGATGCTCCCCCTGAATCGACGCCGGTCTTCCTGCCTTGCCCTTGCTCATCCCCTTGCTCCTCGGCTTTCGGCAGAGCAGACCACAATTTGTTTTGTTTTGTCTATACCCTCTTAGGGAGACGGACAGAATTCCGGGTTTCAGGCGGGAGGTCGTGCGGGGAGGGGGGCGGAGGAGAGCCGCCCCGAAAGCTTCAGCGCTGAGCCTTCTTCTTCGCTTCCTTCTTCTTCGCCTCCGCCTCCGCTGCCTCCGCCTTCTTCGCCGCCTCTGCTTTTTCGGCGCGGTCATCGTGGTCCACCACACGGTCGAAATGCTCCAGGAAGAACATCTTCCCCTGCTGGAAAAGCGGCTCATCCGCGCCGCGCCAGAGCACCGGCCGGACGAAGGTGGCGACCTGGAGCGAGACCAGGGCGAAGAGCAGCAGCCAGACGAACATCCCGCCGCCTGCGCCGCTCTCGTGGAGGGCGCGGCCCAGGAACCTCCAGCCGAAGAGCAGGGAGATCCCCCACATCAGCACGTGGATCCAGACCGCCGAGGCGAGATAGCGGCTGCTCACCGAGAACAGCCAGGCGATGGGCAGGAGCGCGGCCAGGAGGAGGCCCAGGGTGGCGGCGAAGCCGGAGATCGTGGCGAGGAGCCTCTGCTTTGACCAGCGCGCGCCGGACAGGGCGCTGAACACGTAGAGGCTGGGCAGGCAGAGCAGCAGCGCCATCCCCACGATGAGAGGCGCCTTGAAGGCCGTGACCAGGATCTGGCTGCCCCCCTGGAACAGGCCGGCGACCGCACCGTAAAGGAGGAACCCCGCGAGGGCTCCGCCCAGGAGCCATCCGGATGCGGACGAGCCCGAAAAGAGGGACTGCGGCTCGGTCAGGAGCCGGTCGAAGGAGCGGAGGCCACCTCCCCCTCCGGGGCTGGCCTGGTCGTCGAGTTGGGCTTCCATGCTTTTTCCTCCGGTTGAGAGCCGCCGAGCAGGTGCGGCAGGATGTCGGTGAACACGAACTCATATACGTTGCCGTCGAGGGCGTCCTCGCGCAGGAACACGACCGGCTTGTAGACGCTCCCGACGAACGGGCGCAGGACCCAGGCGACCTCGCCGCCCACCAGGGCGAAGGCCGCGATCCAGACGAAGAGGACCACCCGGGCAGGCGGACCGAGCGCCCGCATCCCCCGCCAGAGCACCGCCGTGCCGGCCAGCCCGCAGCCTCCCACGAAGGCCGTGTGCAGCAGGTAGAGGAGGTTGTGGGCGGTGCGCGCGCCCTCCCCCGGGGCCGGAGCGCTCAGCGTGAAGAGCAGGGCGACCGGGGCGAGCGCCGCCAGGAGCAGGCTCCCGGCCGCGAGGGCGAGGAAGGTCAGGACCACCACCTGCCCCAAGCGCAGCGGGAGGCCCAGGATGGCGGCGCCGGTCCAACTGAAGGGCACGGTCAGCGCCGAGGTCACGAGCAGGACGAGCGGCAGCTTGACCGCCACGTACAGGGCGAGCCGCGGGCCATGCCACATCCCCAGGACTCCACCGTACACCGCGGCCGAAAGGATCATCAGGAGGCTCAGCCCGAGCCAGCCCCGGAGGAGGGCTCGGCCGGCGGTCACCTCGTCGAGGAGATCGCCGGCACCACGCAGGAGGTCCTTCGCGACAGGGCCGATCATAGGGTTCCATCGGGGTATACGGACCCGCGGCGGAGATCGTCGTCCTTGAGATCGGGAGAGAAGGCAAGCTTCTGAGCCGCCGGATAAGCTTCTGAGCCACCGGGTAAGCTTATCTAGGCATCGGACAAGCTTCTGAGCCGCGGGGCAAGCTTACCCGGTCATCGGACAAGCTTCTGAGCCGCCGGGCGCCCGCGTGCTTTCGTGTACAATCCCGGCCCGCTCCTATGGAAACACGCCCGACGCAGCCGCTCTCCGCCCGGAAGAAGCTCGCCTTCTCCCTGGTCCTGGTGGGACTCCTCTGGCTCCTGGTCGAGCTCGCCTGTTGGGCGGGGCTCTGGGCCCTGGAGAAGTACAAGGGGGTGGAGTACACGCCCGCCCTGGTCCAGACCCTTTCCTCCAAGCACCGCGGCATCCTCCAGGCCCACATCGGAGGGAGCTCCTCCTACGTGGTCTTCGACCCGGAGCTGGGCTGGACCATCCGGCCGAACGGGGCCAAGCGGGGGTACAGGACCAACCGCCACGGCATCCGTGCAAGCCGCGAGTACGCCCTCCAGCCTTCCCCCGGAACGCTGCGGGTCGCGGCCTTCGGCGACTCCTTCACTCACGCCAGCGACGTGCCCAACGGCGAGACCTGGCACCGCCGCCTGGAGGAGATGCACCCGAAGCTGGAGGCGCTGAACTTCGGCGTGCCCGGGTTCGAGCCGGGGCAGGCCCTGCTCCGCTACCGCCGGGAAGGGGTGAAGTTCCACCCCCACGTCGTCCTGATCGGGTTCATGTCCGAGAACATCAACCGGGTGGTCAACACCTTCCGGCCGTTCTACTTCCCCAAGAGCGGCGTGCCGTTCACCAAACCGCGCTTCGCTCTCCGCGGGAGCGAGCTGGTCGTCGTCGAGAACCCGATCCGGAGCCTCGACGGCTACCGTGAGCTCCTGCGGGAGCCGGAGAAGGTGCTGCCGCGCATCGGGGAGAACGATTTCTTCTACCGGCGCAACTCGAAGCGCAACCCGCTGGATTTCCTGCCCTCCGTGCGCCTCGCGGGAATCTTCTCCTCCCAGTACCTCCATCAGCCCACGATCCGTGGCGGGGTTTACAACACCCGGTCGGAGGCCTATCAGGTCACCCAGAGGGTGCTGGAAGAGTTCTACAAAGAAGCCGGGAAAAACGGCACTCTTCCGATCCTGGTGCTCTTCCCGGAGCGGCGGGACATCCGCGCCCGGCGCGAGGGGAGGACGGTCGTCTACCAGCCCCTTCTCGACGAGCTGCGGAGCAAGGGCTACCGCGTGATCGATCTTCTGGAGGGATTCGAGCGCTACGATCCGCAGGGGGAGATGATGAAGAAGAAGTTCATCCATTATCCCAAGAGCGGGAACCGGATGGTGGCGCGGCACATCCTGGACTATCTGGAGAAGAACGGGCTCACGAGCCCAGAAGGGGTCCGCGCGGCTCGGTGAAACGGGGCTGAAGCGGGAGGTGTCTGAAAGTGCTCGCGCCCCACGGACATGGGGCGGAGGGTCAAGCCGGGTCGGGGGCTCGGTACAGCTCGAGCCCCCTCTTGGGGTGAGCGTCTCCGACTCAGCGCACCGCGCCGCGACGGAACAGGTTCACGATGGCCAGCAGGACGACCGCGCCCAGGAGCGACACGAGCAGCGACGGCAGGCTAAGATCCCCTGAGGTCACGGTTCCTGTGCCGAACAGGGGGGCGAGCAGCAGGCCCGCGAGGAGCGCGCCGATGATGCCGACCACGATGTTCAGAATCACGCCCTGCTGGGCGTTCGTACGCATGATCATGCTGGCGATCCAGCCGATCAGGCCACCTACGATAAGCATAATGATGATGTTCATGACGGTCCTCCTCTTGTTGGGTTTCTCTCCGGGGGTCTTCTTCGACCCACGCTACATGGCAAGAGCAACTGTCGTGCCACTCCCTTGAGAGCGTTTGGGTGTACGCTCTCCACAGAGGGCTAAGGAGGAGTTGTTCATGAGGATACGACTGGCCGTTCTCGCGTCCTGGCTGGCAGTCTGCGGGCTCGCTCTGGCCGACAAGCCGCCGGAAAACCCGACTTTCGGCGACGTGATCGACGTCAACGTGATCAACGTCGACGTCCATGTCACGGACCGGAGCGGCCGGCCGGTTGCCGACCTCCGGCGCGAGGATTTCGAGGTCTTCGAGGACGGCAAGCGGGTGACGGTGAGCAACTTCGAGGTGGTGGCGCCGGATGCCCCTCCCCCGCCGCCGCCGGCGGGCGCGCCTCCCGTGGCCGCCGAGCCCGCCCGCGTGGGGGTCACCGAGGTTCCCCCGGAAGACCGGCTGCACCTGGTCGTCTACATCGACAACGCCAACCTGGCTCCGGCGAACCGCGCCCGGGTCCTGCAGCAGCTCCGCGGCTTCCTCGCGGACCTCCGCCCCGAGGACCGGGTCATGATGGTGACCGCCGACCTGGGTCTGACCGTGCGGCTCCCCTTCACCAACGATCCGGCGGCCCTGGCAAAGGCCCTGGACGAGATCATGGAGACGGCGACCCAGGGCCAGGAGAGCTCCAACGAACGGCGCCTGGCCCTGCAGCGGGTCCTCGAAATCCGCGAGGCGGTGCGGGTGAGAGAGGGTCCTTGCAGCAGATCGATCGTGGCTCCGGCCCAGAGCTACGCGGAGGTGACGCGGCAGGAGGTCCTGCGCTCGATCAATACCATGACCGTGCTGGTGAACTCGTTGTCGGGTGTTCCCGGCCGCAAGGCGCTGCTGCACGTCAGCAACGGGCTTCCGGTCACTCCGGGAGAAGAGGTCTATCAGCTCCTGGCGGAGATCTGCGGCAACGCCTCCGGGTCCGGGGCTCTGGACGTGCACGAGGGGGATTTCCTCATCGAGGCCAACGCCCGCGAGGCTCTGATGGACGCCCAGCGCTACAGCACCATCGAGGACTTCGGAAAGCTCGCGGCGCACGCGAACGCCCACCGGGTGACGCTCTACACCCTGCAGGCGGCCGGCCTGCAAGGCAACGCGTCGGCCCTGGCGGAGTACGGCCCGGAGGTGCGCCTGCTCCAGCTCCCGGCGATCCAGTTCGTCCAGAACGCCAATCTGCAGAACTCTCTCACACTGCTGGCTTCCGAAACCGGCGGCCGGGCCATCCTGAACGCCAACGACGTCATGCCCGACCTCCGCCGGATGAAGGAGGACCTCGGCAGCTATTACTCGCTGGGGTACACGCCCGCGCACTCCGGAGACGGGCGCGTGCACCGCGTCGAGGTGAAGGTCAAGAAGCCGGGCCTCCAGGTCCGCCACCGCAAGAGCTACCGCGACAAGCCGGCCATCGAGCGCGCCGTGGACCGCACCCTGGCCGCGGTCTACCATGGGTTCGAGGACAACCCGCTCGACGTCACGGTCGAGATCGGCGCCCAGACGCCGGCCGAAGGGGACCGCGTCTCCGTTCCCATCAAGCTGCGCATCCCTCTCTTCAAGCTGGGCATCTTCCCGCAGCCCGACCAGAGCTACCGGGGGCGCCTGCGCCTGCTCGTGAGCTCGCGGGACAGCCGCGGCGGCGTCTCCCCCATCCGCCAGGTCGAAGTGCCGCTCCAGATCCCGAAGGAGGACATCCTCTACGCCATGGGCAAGTTCTACGAGTACGAGCTGACCCTCAACCTGGAGCGCGGCGAGCAGCACGTGGCGATCACGGTGCGCGACGAGGGCACGACGACAACCTCCGTCCTGAGCCGCACGCTGGACGTGAACGCGGCCGCGCCGGCCAGGTAGGCCGTCAGGTCATCGAGAGGACGATCTTGCCGAAGACGCCTCCGCGCTCCAGGGCGCGGTAGGCGTCCGCCGCCTTCTCCAGGGGAACCACCCGGTCCACGACCGGGCGGAGGCGGCCGTCCTTGAGACGGGGCAGGGCGAAGGCCTGGAAGTCGGAGACGAGCTGGGCCTTCTCGGCCCGCGAGCGGGGACGGAGCACGGAGCCGGTGATCCGAAGCCGGCGGCTCAGGACGGGGCCGAGGTTGACCTCGGCCTTGCCCCCCGCCAGCAGCCCCACCAGCACCAACCGGCCCCTCTCGCGCAACGAAGCCAGGTGTCCCGGCAGCTCGGAGCCGCCGACGAAGTCCAGCACCAGGTCCACACCCCGTCCGCCGGTGGCGTCCAGGACCTGGTGCGCGAGATGGGGGCCGGCCACGCAGATCTCTTCCACGCCATAGGTACGGAGCAGCTCCAGGCGGTCGCGGTCGCGGCCGGCGGCCAGCACCCGCGCCCCCAGCTCGCGCGCGAGCTGGACCGCGAAGCTCCCCATGCCGCCGCTGGCGCCGCTGATGAGCACGCTCTCTCCTTCCTGCAGCCCGCCCTCGGCCACGAGGTTGGTCCACGCGGTGAGGGCGGCCTCGGGGATGGCCGCGCCTTCGGTGCAGGAAAGATTATCCGGAAGGGGCATGAGCTGCCCCGAGGGGATGGCCACCCGCGTGGCGTGGCCCCCTCCTCCGAGAAGGGCCATGACCCGGGCCCCGGGCTGCCAGAGACCGGAGCCTCGGCCGATCACCTTGCCGGCGCACTCCAGGCCGGGCACCTCGCTCTCTCCCGGCGGAGGGGGATACTGGCCGCGGAGCTGGAGAAGGTCGGCGTGGTTGAGGCCCGCGGCCTCCACCGCCACCAGGACCTCGCCCGGCCCGGGAACCGGGTCGGGGAGGTCGCCGATGCGCGGTGAAGGCTGGCGTGGGTCCGTCGAAGGGAGGATGGCCCGCACGCCAGCTCCGGGGTCAGTGGGTCCCGACGGGCCGGGTCTTTGGCAGGGCCGGCACCGGCTTGTCGTCGGCCTTGAAGGGAGTCGCCGGCTTGAGGTCGCGGGCGCGCCGGTCGAGCCCGAGGCTCCCCTCCTCCAGCCAGGCGTGCTTGCCGTCGAGGACCTTGAGCGCGACCTTGTACTTGCGCACGTCGTCGTTGCTCCACAGGTCCTGGAACAGCTTCACGATCCGGCGCCGGGACGTCCGGCAGAAGAGATCGGCCAGCTCGACCGCGTTCTCCGCCTCGGGGTGGCCCGCCTCGCGCAGGGCCTGCGCGCGGGAGACCGAGGCGGCCAGGGCGAACAGCTCGTTGGCGATGTCGACCAGGCGGAAGAGGAAGGCCTGCTTGTTCTGCAGCTTGGCCTGATGGACGATCATGCCGTGGAAGATCTGCCGCGACAGCCGGCGGGTGTTCCGCTCGGCGAAGCGCAGGTGCCCGGCCAGCTCGCCGAACTCCTGGAAGCGCGGCCACTGGCCCCAGCCCAGCCAGCGGGTGGGGTACCAGGAGCCGTAGAAGGATGCCATCTTCGGCAGCTCGGAGAGCTTCTCGGCCACGCTCTTCTCGGGATCGATCATGGCGCCGGCCACCTGGAGGTGCTTGTCCACGGCCTCGCGGGCCATGAACAGGTGCATGATCTCGCTCGACCCTTCGAAGATCTTGTTGATCCGATAGTCGCGCATCATCTGCTCGACCGGGATCGGGGCCTCGCCGCGGGCTTCCAGGGAGCTTGCGGTCTCATAGCCGCGCCCGCCGCGGATCTGCATGGTCTCGTCCACGATCACCCAGGTCCAGAAGGAGTTCCACTCCTTGCAGGCCGCGGCCTCCAGGCGGATGTCGTAGCCGCCGCGGTCGGACATCTCCGTGGCCAGCAGGGCGATGGACTCCATGGCGAAGGTGGTGGCGGCCATGTCGGCGATCTTGTGGGCGATCGCCTCGTGCTTGCCCACGGGCCGGCCCCACTGCACGCGCTCGGCGGCCCACTTGCGGCAGATCTCCAGGCAGAGCTTGGCCGTGCCGACGGAGCCGTTCGGGATCGAGAGGCGGCCGTCGTTCAGTGTGGTGAGGGCGATCTTGAGGCCCTTGCCCTCGTCGCCGATCAGGTTCTCGGCGGGCACCCGGACGTTCTTGAAGGTGATCACGGCGTTGGCGAGCGCCCGCAGGCCCATGAAGTGGCAGCGGTGCTCGACCTTGACGCCCGGCCAGTCGGCCTCGACCACGAAGGCGCTGATCTTCTTGCTCTTGGGATCGCTCGCCATCACCACGAGGAGCTTGGCCAGGGTGCCGTTGGTGCACCAGAGCTTCTCGCCGTTGAGGATGTAGTCCCCCTCGGGGGTCTTCTCGCAGCTCGTCATCAGGCGGGCCGGGTCGGACCCCACCTGCGGCTCGGTGAGCGCGAACGCGGAGATGTCCCCCTGGGCGCAGCGCGGCAGGTACTTCTTCTTGAGTACATCGGAGCCGAAGAGCTTGAGCGGCTGCGGCACGCCGATCGACTGGTGGGCGGAGAGCAGCGCCGAAAGGTTGCCGTCAGCGCTTCCCAGCAGGTGCATGACCTTCTGGTACTCGGAGTTGGTGAAGCCCAGGCCGCCGTACTTCTTCGGAATCTTCATTCCGAACGCGCCGAGCTTGCGCAGGCCGTCCACCACCTGCTCGGGGTACTCGCCCGTGACGTCGATCTCGACGGAATCGACCTGGTCCCGCATGAACTCCTTCATCGCCTGGTAGAAGGCCGCGAACTCGGGCCTGTCCTGCTCGGCGAGCGGATAGGGATGGATCAGGTCCAGGCGGAAGTTGCCGAGGAACATCTCGCGCAGGAAGCTCGGCTGCTTCCACTCCGTCTCGCGGGACGCCTCCGCGACCTTCCTCGACTCCAGCTCACTGACGTTGTGCAGGTCTTTCGACATGGATCATTTCCTCTTTCTGACGGCTTTTCATGCAACCGGCGTTCCCATGTGAAGCCCGATTTCTGCGGGCGAGCCCGTTGCTATGCCGCACTGCGACATGATAGCACCCCCACGAGGAAAATCAAGCTTCGCCGCAGTGCGTCACCGCGTCGCGCTGATGGGAAGCCGAGGAGGAGAAACGCGAGCCGCGCGGACCATGGGTTGCCGCGCCTCGGCAAGAGTCTCCAAGAGGTCCGCGGCGATCTCGAAGCCGTTCACCCTCGCGAAGGCCGAGCGGTAGAAACAGGCCCTCTCCCGGTACCGATCGTCGGTCAGGAGACGGTCGAGCGCCTCTCCAATCCGCTCCGGGGCCGTATCCTCGGGCGCTAGCGTCCGAGCGACTCCGGCCTTCTCGCAGAACTCGGCAACATCGGGCTGCTCGCCTCCGGCCGGAATGAGGAGGCTGGGAATCCCCGCGCTGAGAGCGCCGAGGACTGCAGTCGAGTTGGCACTTGCGACAACGGCACGAGCCGACCGCAGGACCCGGCCTTGCGAGATGTGAGGACGGACGAAGAAGCTACCGGGTAGAGCTCCGAGCTCGCCGTCCAGCCGGCCGACGGAGGCCACCACGCGGCAGTTCATTCTTCTAAACGTCTCGACGAGCTGCCCCCAGAAGCTTGGTACGTGAAAAAACCGCCCGTGCTGCACATAGATGAGCGGGGAGGCCGGGCTCTCGGTCTCCTTGAGCCATGTTTCGAGCTCCGGATCGGATTCGTCCGGTTCCCAGAGGCAGTCCCCAACCAAGTGGACGCGCTCGGGCAGGCTGGCGCAATCGGTCTGCAGCTCGGGAACGCTCCGGAGCAGGAACAAGTCTCCCAGAAAGGGACTGTCACGGCAGCTCCCCTGCCAAGGGGGGAGGCGGAAGCGGGCACGTGCCTCGTTGAGCCACTTCAGGAGGTCGCCATGACGCCAGGCACGCCGCGACTCAAGCTCCGAGCCCTCTCTGCCGGGAGCGGGCTCGTCGGTGGTCGGCCACAGGTAGGTGCAGAGTCCCTGAACGGCGACCGGCAGTTGCCGGCGCTCCGCGACGAGGAGAGGTCCCAGGGTGAGACACTGCCCCACCATGACGTCTGCGGAGAACTCCGTGAGCGCATGCTCGATGTGTTTGACCTGGATGGCGACCGCGAGCGGTCGAGCCCAATCGGCCACCCGGAAGCTGTGGCCGTCTTGTGCTCCACGCTGGAGACGCCTCAAACCTTGCCGGGTGAGAAGGGAAGAGGTCTCCAAATCCGAGACGAAGGCCACCTCGTGTCCACGGCGCACCAAGACCGACGCCAGACCGATCGCCGAGAAAAGAAACCCGGGGCTGTCGAGCGAGCAGAACAGAAATCTCATCAGTTGCTCGTGAGGGCGCCAGGGACAGCGTCCTCTCCTGGGACCTCGCGGTCTTGCAGACCCTGCTCCGCGAGCGGTGCAGCCATCCCTGGCGCAAAGCTTGCCCGGTCAGCGTCGGACCGGCATCAGTTTTCCGAGAACGTGCCGCAACTGAATCCAATGCAGCCGTCCGCATCCTCGCCACCGCTCACCTGCTCCAACTCCTCCGGCGTCAAACCCTCCACGTTGAGGTGTTCCTGATTGAGGTTCTCGATCTCCTTGGGCGCCTTGGGCTCATCGCTCATACCGTCACTCCTTTCTTAAGCCAGGCAGTGCGCCTGGCCAGGCTCTGTCATGGAAGCACTCACTGGTCGCAGACCCGGCCGCTCGTCACTGTCAGCTCCTCTCCCCGGACGTGCTCCAGGTAGGCTTCTGCCACACTGGAGCGGAAGCGGGAGGCGAAGCCGTCGCAGAAGTTCGAGTGGTACTCGCCGGTCTTGCCGAGAGCCAGAACTGCGCAACCACCTCCGCAATGCAAGGCGTACCGGCAGTTCCGGCAAACCGGGTTGCTCGCTACCGTCCGGCTCCGCCACAGGTGATTAACCGTGGTGTTCAACGTAACGCTGCCGTCCTCGTCCAGCCGCCCGATCCGGACGGTCGGATCCCCCGTCCGGTCCCAGCAGGCGTAGATATCTGCGAAGGCGTCGAAAATGTACATTCGCGTATGAGCGCTGCAGAAGCTCTCGCGGAATGTCGGCATGGATGCTCCCGAAGCGCCGAAGATCTGCCTTGCCTGCTGCTTGATCGAGCTGTCAGGACGGCCAATGACCGTCATCTGAGCATGCTGCTCATGCAGCACGGCCACGGCCTGATCGAGCTCCCACGTGTTGAAAGTGCTCTTCGCATCCGTGTTCTCGTTCTCCGCACGAATCGGGGCGGTATAGACGGAAAAACGTGGCTGGCTGTCCCAGCCGCGGGCGACGAACTCCTCTGCCAGCTCGGGTAGAGTCTGGACGTTGTTGCGGTCGACGTTCAGGCGGATGCTGACGTAGACACCATGATCGAGGGCCATGGAGATGTTGCGGGCAATCCGCTCGTACGATCCCGATCCGTCGGCGTAGATCCGCCTCCGGTCGTGCTCCTGAGGCGGACCGTCGATCGTGATCTGGAGTTGGGAGAGCTTCTCGGGCGAGAGGAGGGCCTCGTAGGCATGGAGCTCGGTCCCATTGGTGACAGCCCAGAACGCGGCGGTCCCCAAAGCTAGGGCCTTGTCCATGATGTACTGGACCGTTGGCCGGCTCGCCTCGAGCAGCGGCTCGCCACCGAAGAACCCGATCCGCCGGGCACGTGGTCCGTCCCCCTCGATGCCGTGCAACGCCTCGATCTTGGGCAGGCCCGCGAAAATCCGATCGACCATCTCGGGCCGCATTGTCCGCAGCAGATGACCGAATCGCTGATCGGTGCGCATGTGGTCTTGGAAGCAATAGGAGCACCGCAGGTTGCAGTTGTAGGTCGGCATGACGATGTAGCTTGGCATGCCAAGAATTTTGCGTTGGTGGAGGCGGTCCGTGACAGCCGTGAAGAACTCTGCCTCGGATTCCGGAGACATCTCCGTCAGATAACCTCGTCTCTTCAGGACCTGAAGGGTGCCTTCGGAAGGGAGAGGAACCTGACCTTCGACCTCGGCCTCGGGGCTCCAGTCTCCGTACAGCGGCTTGGGAGGACGGCGTCTCTCCAGAGACCGCATGTAGGTGGCCACGCGGCGCGAGACCTTGTCGTAGGCACCTGTGTAGCCGTGAACGAGAAGCATCTCCTCGCTGTTGCCAGGCAGATCTACATAGATCGTGTAGTTGCTCGTCCGAAGCATGGCCTGAGAACCTCCCAGTAAGGGATGACCGGAGCTGAGAAAGAGCTGACATCGCCTCGAACGAGGCGCCAGAGGAGGGTCGCCGCGCCCGCAGAACGCAGAATAGCCGAGATTATGAAATAGAGCAACTATCTTGCGTCATTTTTCTCCATGAACTAGGATGACCCTGGCACTGTCCCTTCCGTTGGAAAAGGGGGAGAGATGAGAAGCCTCGCCCGCGACCTCCGCCAGTCCCTGCGGACTCTCTCACGTCGTCCATTGTTTCTACTCCTGGCTGTGACCACGCTGGCGCTGGGCATCGGCGCAGGAACGGCGATCTTCTCGGCGATCAACGCCGTGCTGTTCCGGGCGATGCCCTATCCGAGCCCCGACGAGCTCGTCTTCGTGTGGTCTGGTGACCCGCAGAAGGGCACCGAGAATCTGGTGGTCTCCTACCCCGATTACATCAGTTGGAAAGAAGGGAGCCGCTCGTTCCAGGACATGGCTGTCTTCAACATCGCATCAGGGCACCTGACCGGCAGCGGCCCCCCTGAGGAGTTGTGGGGCGCCCAGGTATCAGTGAACTTCTTTTCCGTCTTGGACGTAAAACCTCTGATCGGCGGGGGTTTTTCCATCTCGAGTGCGGATTCGGAACAGCAGGAGATCCTCTTGGGCCATGGCTTGTGGCAGCGGCGGTTCGGCGGTGACCCGTCCGTGGTCGGCAGCAAGATCTTCCTGTCCGGCAAGCCCTACACCGTCGTGGGGGTCATGCCGCCGGAGATGCATCATCCCGAGCCGTTCTGGCAGAGGAAACCCGATTTCTGGAGACCTTTCCGGTACGACCCGGAGTGGATGACGCGCGGCTCCCGCTTTCTGCGAGTGGTTGCCCGTTTGAAACCGGGCACCTCGCCGGGCACGGTCCAAGCGGAGATCAGCGGGATCGCGCATCGTCTGGAGTTCGAGTTTCCCGACACGAACCGGGACCGGCCCGCCGTGGTTGTGTCTTTGCGGGAGCAACTATTCGGCAATCTGCACCGGCCTTTGTTGATCCTGCTCGTCACAGCGAGCTTAGTCTTGCTCATCGCCTGCGCCAACGTAGCGAACCTGCAGCTTACGAGAGCACTATCCCGTCAGCGGGAGATCGCCGTGCGCGCAGCCCTCGGCGCGGGCCCGATCCAGGTTGTCCGTAGCTCTTTGGCGGAGGGGCTGATCCTTGCCTTCGCCGGCGGTGCTCTCGGCCTTGCCCTGGCCTTCTGGGGGACACGGGCTCTGGTCGTCCTGAGCCCGACCGAGATCCCCGGCCTGCAGAGTGCCGCGCTCGACGGCCGCGTGCTGGCATTCGCGCTGGCCGTGACCGCTTTCACAGCTCTCGTCACGGGGGTGCTCCCCGCGTTTCGGCTGCTCCGTCCCGACCTGAGGGCAATTTTGGGCGCGGCGAGTCGGACATCCTCCGATCACCCCGCGAGTTGGGCACGGAACGCTCTGGCCGTGAGCGAGATCGCGCTCGCCCTTCCTCTCCTGGTTGCTGCGGGACTGCTCACTCAGAGCACCCTTGAGTTGAACCAGGTCGATCTCGGCTTCCGCAAGGAGGGTGTGCTCACGTTCCGGCTCCCGCTGCCTTCCCGGCGCTACCCTGAGGACCATCAGGTCGAGAGCTTCTACTCCGGCATCCGGCGAGAGATCGCTGTCCTGCCCGGAGTGCGCTCGGTAGCTCTGGTCTCCAGTGTTCCGCTGGCCGGGTTGAACGATCAGATTCGCGGCTTTATGGTCGCAGGAGCGACGACGTCGAAGGACATGCCGTCGGCTCACTACCGTGTCGTCGGCGGTGATTATTTTCAGACGATGGGGATTCCCCTGCTCGACGGCCGACCTCTATCGGCCGATGCCGCGGCCACCAACCCGCCGGTTGCCGCCGCGAGCCGGACCCTCGCCAATCGGCTCTGGCCGGGTATGACCGCGGTCGGCAGGAGAATCCGCCTGGGCGATGAGACCTCGAACACGCCGTGGATCGAAATCGTGGGTGTCGTCGAAGACATACGGGACGGCCAGATCAGTAGTGAGCCGGGCTCCGTGCTCTATGTGCCTCACGCGCAGGACCCTTTGAGCAGCATGGCCGTCGTGGTCCGCGCAAGCAGAGACCCGGAGACGTTGATCCGCCCCATACGGCGGAAAATCTGGGAACGCGACCCGGAGCTACCGGTTGCGGACGTGCAGACGGTAAAGCAGATCGTCTGGCATTCCAATACAGCGTCCCGCTTTCATGCGTTCTCGGTGGCCGCCCTGGCAGCTCTGGCGCTTTGTCTCGCCCTCGTCGGCGTTCTAGGTGTGATCGCCTATCAGGTAGGAGAGCGGAGGCGCGAGTTCGGCATCCGGGCGGCTCTCGGCGCACGGCGGCCAGACCTCGTGTTTCTCGTATTGCGCCAAGCCGGAGCTCTTGCGCTCTCCGGGTCGATCCTCGGTCTCGGGCTGGCTCTCCTTATCACACGGCTCCTCCATAGTCTGCTCTACCAGATCAGCAGCACAGAGCCGGCAGTGTTCGCGGGAGCGGCAGTCCTGCTCCTGGGAATTGTCCTCCTGGCCAGCCTGATCCCCGCCCGGAAAGCCACCCAAAGCGAACCGATTGTCCTGCTCCATGAGGAGTAACTACCGCACCGCGATCGCCACACCCGCCACCACCAGCAGGGCGCCGAGGAAGATGCGCAGGGTGAAGGGCTCGCCGAGCCAGAGGGTGCCGATCAGCACGGCCACTACCGGGGTGGCGTAGTTGATCAGGGAGAGCCTCGTGGCCGGGAGGCGACGGAGCAGCCAGTAGTAGATCGTGAAGGCGATGGCGGAGCCGAAGACGGCGAGGTAGATGACGGCGAGCACCGGCCGGATTCCGAAGGCCATCTCCTTCCCCCGCTCTCCAATCCACGCGAAGGGGACGACCAGCAACGCCCCCAGTCCCATCGAGACCCCCGAGATCGAGAAGGGGTGCACCTCCGATCCCCAGCGCTTGACCGCCACGTTGGCGAAAGCCGAGGCGATCGGTGCGATCAGCATCATCTTTGCGGCGAAGCCCGCCCGCGGGCCGACCAGCGCTCCGAGGTCCTCGGAGTAGAGCACCGCCACTCCGGCGAACCCGATCAGCACCCCCACCAGGCTCGCCGTCTGCAGACGCTCGCCGGGCAGGAAGAAATGAGCCAGCACCGCTACGAAAAGAGGGAAGGTCGCGAACAGGATCGCCGCCAGACCCGACGGCACCCACTGCTCCGCCCAGTAGACCAGGCCGTAGGAGACCGTGAACGTCAGGACCGCGTTGACCCACCAGAGCCGGCGCTCGACCGCCGTCGCTCCCAGGCGGATCCGGAACACCGGTGTCAGCGCCAGGAGCAGCAGGCAGGCCAGGGAAAAACGCAGGACGACCCCGGTCAGGGGCGGAATTCCCTCCAGGCTGACGCGGATCGCCGCCCACGTGCTCCCCCAGATGAGCAGCAGGGCGGCCAGGGCCGCGTAGGTGAGGAGAGGACGGCTGCGCGTCGCCCTCTCCTAGGGATAGATCTTGTAAAGCATGCGCGGGTAGGGGATCGTCTCCCGCAGGTGGCTGACGCCGGACATCCAGGCTACGAAGCGCTCGAGACCCATGCCGAAGCCGCTGTGCGGGAAGGAGCCGTAGCGGCGCACGTCCAGGTACCACTGGAACGCCTCGATCGGCAGGTTGTGGTGCCGGATGCGCTCGAGCAGCAGGTCGTGGTCGTGGATCCTCTGGCTGCCGCCGACGATCTCGCCGTAACCCTCGGGCGCGATGATGTCCAGCCCGAGCACGGTCTCGCGGCCCGGCTCGCAGTCCGGGGTCGGCTGCATGTAGAAGGCCTTGAAGGCCGCCGGGAAATGCGTGACCATGACCGGCCGGTCGAACTGGCTGGCGACGATCGTCTCCTCGTCGGCGCCGAAGTCCTCCCCCCACTGGATGGGGTTGCCCTCGCGGTTGAGGATCTCGACCGCCTGGGTGTAGGTGATCCGGGGGAACGGCGGCACCACCGCCTCCAGCTTCGAGGTGTCGCGCTCCAGGATCTTGAGCTCCTCCCTGGCGCGGTCGAGCACCCGGCCGACCAGGTAGACGAGGAACTCCTGGGCGAGCTGGGTGAGGCCTTCGAACTCCAGGAAGGCCACCTCGGGCTCCACCATCCAGAACTCCATGAGGTGGCGCCGGGTCTTGGACTTCTCGGCGCGGAAGGTCGGGCCGAAGCAGTAGACCTTGCCCAGGGCGGCCGCGGCCGGCTCCAGGTAGAGCTGGCCGGACTGGCTGAGGTACGCCTTGTCGCCGAAGTAGTCGGTCTCGAACAGCGTCGAGGTCCCCTCGCAGGCCGCGGGGGTGAGAATCGGCGAGTCGATCAGGGTGAAGTCGCGCTCGTAGAAGAAGTCGCGGATCGCCTGCTCGACCTCGCTGCGCACCCGCAGGGCCGACCGCTGCCTGCTGGAGCGCAGCCAGAGGTGGCGATTCTCCATCAGGAATGCGGTGCCGTGCTCCTTCGGAGTGATCGGATAGTCCTGGGTCAGGGATACGACCTTGAAGTCGCTGAGCTGGACCTCCACGCCGATCGGGGAGCGCTTGTCCTCCTTGACCTTGCCGGTCAGCCAGACGGTGGACTCCTGGGTGACGCGCTCGATCTCGGCCCAGGCGGCCTCGGAGACGTCGTTGCGGCCGGCAACGGCTTGCACGACGCCTCCGCCGCAGCGCACCTGGAGGAAGGCGATCTTGCCGCTCGACCGCTTGTTGTCCAGCCAGCCGTGGAGGGCGACCTCCTCGCCGACGTGGCGCTTCAGCTCGCGGATGGAGAAGACGGGTATCGAGTCGCTCATTGGGGGTCGCTCATGGGCGGGTCGCTCATAGGACGCGGGATTGTAGCCTACTTTTCCGGTCTGGCCGGAAGGTCGGGCAGGTGCTCCAGGGTGCCGAGGGAGACACTGGCGGCCTTCTGCTCCGCGATCTTCTTGCTGGGTCCTTCGCCGCGGCCGGCGAACTTGCCTTCGAGCCAGCACTCCACGGTGAAGGTCTTGCTGTGGTCGGGACCGGCCGAGCCCACGACCCGATATTCGGGCAGGCTCCAGCCCAGGGCCTGGGTGACCTCCTGGAGGCGGGTCTTGGAGTCCGTGGCCAGAAGCCTGGCCTTCTCCTCCTCCCCGTCCTCCAGCATGGGGAGGATCACGTCGCGCGCCGAGTCGATCCCATCGTCGAGGTAGACGGCTCCGAAGACCGCCTCCATGGAGTCGGCGAGGAGGTTCGCCTTGGTCCGCCCGCCCGAGCGCTCCTCCCCCACCCCGATCTTCAGCTCCGGCCCGAGCTCGAGGCGCCCGGCCCAGTTGGCGAGGGAGGTACGGCTGACGAGCTGCGCCTTGAGCTTGGACAGCTCCCCTTCCGGCAGCTCGGGATGGCGCTCATAGAGCCAGTCCGCGGTGACGAGCCCCAGGACGGCATCGCCCAGGAACTCCAGCCGCTCATAATGCTCGGGCACTCCCTGCTCGTTGGCAAAGGACCGGTGGGTCAGGGCGAGCTCCAGCAGATCTTGCCGCTTGAAACGATATCCGAGGCGCTTCTCAAGAGGGGTGGCGGACCGGCGACCGAAAGCCATGGGGCGGCATGCTATCCCAAGCTACCGCCTACCGAAGCGCCGCTCCAGGTCCACATCCGTCATCTCCAGCACGATCGGCCTGCCGTGGGGGCAGGCGTAGGGCTGCTCCGCTGCAAAGAGCTCGGTGACGAGAGTCTCCATCTCAGGGGCGGAGAGGGGGTGGTGCATCTTGATCGCGGCCTTGCAGGCGAGGCTCGCGGCCAGGGCTTCGAGGATGCGCCGGCGAAGATCGCCCGGACCGGCACCATCCCGGTCCTCGGCACCGAGCGCCCGGACCAGCGCCTCGGCCTCGTCCGGCGAGAGAACAGCCGGAGTCGAAGTCAGGGCCAGGGTGTTGCCCGAGAGCGGGGCCAGGCTGAAGCCGCAGTCGTCCAGGCCCGGGGCCAGCTCCAGGAGACGGAGCCGCTCGGCCGGAGCCAGCTCCAGGAGGAGCGGCGTCAGAAGGTGCTGGACGGGCGTGGTGTTCGCCGGCGTCACCATCATCGCCCTCCTCAACCTCTCGAAGAGAATGCGCTCGTGGGCCACATGCTGGTCGATGAGATAGAGGCCGTCCGGACCCTCCAGCAGGATCAGCGTGCCCTTGTATTGTCCCAGAAGCCGGAACGGCCGTGCCTCCCCCCTCCGGCCGGAGAGCGGAACGATCGGCCGCTCGACCGGAGCATAGGAGGGCAGCGCCATCCGTTCCATCTGGAATGGCGGGGCGGGCGCTTCGGCAAAAGGAGCCTCCCGGGTCCCGCCGAGCCCCTGCCAGACGAAGGGGACGTAGGGCTGGGCCGCGGGCGGCCGCAAGGGAGCGGCCTCTTCGCCACGCGCCTTCTCCAGACCGCGGCGCAGGGAGTCCTGGATGCGGTCGAGCAGCGCCGGATCGCGGAAGCGGACCTCCGCCTTCTGGGGATGAACGTTGACGTCCACGTCCTCCGGCGGGACGTCGAGGAAGAGGAAGAGGGCCGGGAAGTCCTCGCTCCGCCACTCCTCCCGCACCGCCCGGTAGAAGGTGGCGAGGACGGCCCGGTCGCGGATCAGGCGGCCGTTGACGAAGATGAAGTGGCGCCGGCCACGGCCAGTTTCGGGTCGCCCCAGGAAGCCATGGATCCGTTCCTCGCCCGCTTCGTTCTCGGGGATGGCGGCCAGCTTCCTCGCCAGCTCGTTGCCGAAGATCTGGCCGACCCGCTCCAGAGAACCGGCGGCCTCCGAGCCGGCTGCAAGGGCGTCGAGCAGCTCCCGGTCTTCATGAAAGACGCGAAAGCGAACGTCCGGGCGGGCCAGGGCGTACGCCTGGACCACCTCCAGAGACCGCCGCAGCTCGGTCTGGGGCGCTTTCAGGAACTTGCGCCGGGCCGGGACATTGAAAAAAAGAGACCGGACGTCCACGGTCGTGCCCCTCGGCCGGGCGAGCGGCTCGGCGACCCGCACCCTCCCCCCTTCGATGAGGACCCGATGTCCCTCGCCCGGCTGCTCGGCGGCGGTCAGCTCGACCCGGGCGACGGAAGCGATGGAGGCCAGGGCCTCGCCCCGGAAACCCAGGGTAGCGACCCGCTCCAGGTCCTCGAAGCTCGTGATCTTGCTGGTGGCGTGGCGGTCGAAGGCGAGGAGGGCGTCGTCCCGCCCCATACCGGAGCCATCGTCGGCCACGGAGATCCGTTGCCGTCCGCCGCTCTCCAGGTGAATCTCCAGCTCCCGGGCGCCGGCGTCGAGGGAGTTCTCCACCAGCTCCTTGACCACCGACGCCGGCCGCTCCACCACCTCCCCGGCGGCGATCTGGCTGGCCAGGTGGTCGGGGAGGAGATGGATGCGGGCCATGCGGGGGATTCTACAGGCGAAACAAATTTCTTTATCCGCCGCTATACCAAACGGTCCGGACGGTGGTGCGAACGGTATGGACAGCCTTAAGGATGGCTCGAACCGCGGTGCGGACCGCTCAAACGGCTGTACGAACTGTTCAGGCAGTGGTACGCGCCGCTCGGGCGGTAGTACGGGCGGCTCGCCCCGCGATATGCATGGTCGTCCCTGCGGTACGGACGGTCCCGCCGCCTATACGAACGGCTCCACCCGTCATACGGACGGCTCGCCCTGCGATCCGGACGGCTCGTATCGTCGCACGGACGGCTCGCCCTGTCGTACGGACGGTTCCACCGGCCGGACGGACGGTTTGCCCCGCAATACGGACGGTTCGCCCTGCCGTACGGATGGCTCGTACGGCAGTACCAACGGCTCGCCCCGCAGTACGAACCGTCCGTACAGCCGTACAAACCGTCCATACAGCCGCACGGATCGTCCGTGCGGCCGTTGGGACAGCTCGCGCCGCGGGGTGGGTGGCTCAGATGGCGATACGAACAGTTCGGACCGCGGCATGAACGACCCGGTTGCTCCAGATGGCCGGTCGGCCCGCCTCGCGGACAGTTCCGCTCGCGACCCGGACCGTCCGGAAGGCGGCGCAAACCATCGCTCAGCCGCGATCCGCCATGGCAGCTTCCAACGCTTCGATGCGACCGGAGAAGCGCCGGCCTACTCCTTGCGCGCGGTTTCGCCGGCCCCGGCTGCGACCTCTTCAGCGTCCGGGCTATCCCAGGTGAACGACTCACCACCGGCGTAGCTGCTGCCGCGGTCATGGTCGTAATGGCCTTCGCGCTCGTCGCCTCCGGAACGGTTCAGTCCTGTCTCTTCGACGTGGATCGCTGCCTCTTCGGGGCTCACTTCCACGTCCTCGGAATCCCCGAAGCCACCGTCTTCCGGTCCGTACTCATAGCTGCGCTCCGGATCGCCTGTCGGCCCGTCGTAGTGCCCGCCAGCCCCGCGCGACCCGTGGTAGATGTCCTTGCTGTAGCCGTAGCTGCGTTCTGAATCGTCCATGGTGATCGAGCTCCTTTGAAGTTCTTCCCTCCCATGCGTCCGGAGGAGACTGCAAAGAGCGGGCCGGTGCGAGTCAGGCGTCCAGGCGGGCGGAACGGGCGGCGGCGATGTAGCCGAACAGGTACTCGAAGAGCTCTACGTGGTTCAGGGCGGCGTCGGCGTCATGGCCCCAGGCGGTCAGGCCGTGGTCGCGGATGAGGAATCCCGGGACCTCGGGCGGAGCGGCTTCGAAACGGGCCGCCAGTTCCTCGGCGATCCGCGGGACGTGAAGGTGGTTCGGAAAGACGGCCAGCGAGACGTCCAGATCCTGCTCCCAGATCCCCAGGCCTTTGAGCATCTCGAGCGGCGGCAGGCGGAGGGCGTCCCCCTCGGACAGGCGGGCGGCTACGTTGCCCGAGATGGAGTGGATGTGGAAACAGGCCCCGGCCTGAGGGAAGAGCCGGTAGATGGTCTCGTGCAGGCTGGTCTCGGCCGACGGGCGGTCGTCCGGACGCCCCCTCTCCAGGACCTCGCCGCCGGAGGCGATCCGCAGGAAGTCCGCAGGGGTCAGCCGTCCCTTGGGCTTGCCGCTGGCCGTGATCCAGAAGGTGCCGTCGGACAGGCGCAGGGAGAGGTTCCCGGCGGTTCCCATCATCCAGCCCTGATGATAGAAGTGCCGTGCGATGCCAGCCAGCACCTCGCGAGGGTCGATGGAACCGTCCATGCTGTCGACACTGTAGCAAACGGAATCCGGACGGGAGAGTGCTAAAATTCGCTCCATGGCCACGCTGACGTTCCCCCAGGAAGAAAAGGTCGTCAACGATCCCCAGGAGATCTCCCGCTTCCTCGCCGGAGTCGGCATCTGGTATTCGCAGTTCGAGGGGACGGACTCGCTGCCCGAAGACGCGGGCGACGCGGAGATCCTCGCCACGTACAAGGCCCCCATCCAGAAACTCATGGCCGAGGGCGGTTACGTGACGGTGGACGTCATCAACGTCAAGCCCACGACGCCGGGGCTGGACGCCATGCTCAACCGGTTCAGCAAGGAGCACTGGCACGACGAGGACGAGGTCCGCTTCATCGTCCACGGCCGCGGCCTGTTCCACGTCCATCCCCCGGACGGCCAGACGTTCAGCCTCGAGGTTGTCAAGGGCGACATGATCCGGGTGCCGCGGGGCACCCATCACTGGTTTGACCTGTGCTCGGACAAGACCATCCGGGCCATCCGCCTGTTCCAGGACCAGTCGGGCTGGACACCCCACTACACGGAGTCGGGCGAGGACACGAAGTTCCAGCCTCTCTGCTTCGGACCTTCCTACATCCCGACCCAGGGTTTTTAGGACGGCTCTCTTGTCACTCGGGGCCGTCCTGACGGACATCGAGGGCACGACGACCTCGATCTCCTTCGTCTACGACGTCCTCTTTCCGTATGCCGCTGCCCGCCTGGAGGAGTACTGCTCGAAGCCCGACCCTGATCCGGAACTGGCGGACGCCCTCGCCCACCTGCGCCGGGAGCACGCCGAGGAGGCGGCCCGGGACGCCAGCCTCCCCCCCTTCGGCAACGGTGCGGGCTACGCCCGCCGCCTGATGGCCGAGGACCGCAAGTCCACCGGCCTGAAGCTGCTCCAGGGGGTGATCTGGGACGAGGGCTACCGCACGGGGGCGCTGCGGAGCCACGTCTTCCCTGACGTGCCCCCGGCGCTCGCAGCTTGGCGGGCGGCAGGGATCCGCCTGCGGGTTTTCTCCTCCGGCAGCGTGCGCGCCCAGAAGCTCCTCTTCGCCCACACCGGGGCCGGCGACCTGACGCCCCTCTTCGAGGGCTTTCACGACACCACCACGGGGCCCAAGAGGGAGGCGACCTCCTACACCGCAATCGCGGAGGCATACGCCCTCCCGGCCGGGGAGATCCTGTTCCTTAGCGACGTGCGGGAGGAGTTGGATGCCGCGGCCGAGGCGGGGATGCAGACCGGACTGCTCGTGCGCCCCGGAAACCGGTCGGCGGAGACCGGCGGCCACCGGGTGTATGGAGACTTCGGGGAGGCCGCCAGGGATTACGAGGCCCGAGCGAAGGCCCCTTCGAAGTAGACGGGCTCGAGGCCGGAGGCCCAGTAGGCCACGGCGTCGCGGTTGGGCTGGGTCGTCTCCTGCCCCGTGCGGAGCGTGCTTCCTGCGCCGCCGGCAGGGATGAATTCGAGCCAGCCCTCCCACGTGCCGTCGGTCCTGGCCTCGCCCCAGGCCCTCGGCACGTACGCGATCCCGTCCTCGCTCCGGTAGACGAAAGAGTACTCGTGGATCAGCTCCGGCATGTTCCGGTCCTCCGCACAGCGCTCAGCTCGCCGCTGTCGCGACAGCTACCGGCTGATCCTGCAAGCTCTTTGCCTTGGACCGTCGCTTCAGGCTCGCCCGCGCCGCGGCCAGTCTCGCGATCGGCACCCGGTAGGGCGAGCAGGACACGTAGTCGAGATCCACGCGCTCGAAGAAGTCGATCGACTCCGGATCGCCGCCGTGCTCGCCGCAGATCCCCAGGTGCAGGTGCTCCCGGGCCGCCCTCCCCCGCTCGCAGGAGAGCCGGACGAGCTGCCCCACCCCCTCTTCGTCGATGGTCTGGAAGGGGTCGTGCTTGAGCACGCCGGACTCGACGTACTGCGGCAGGAAGCGGCCCGAGTCGTCGCGGGAGTAGCCGTAGGTCATCTGGGTGAGGTCGTTGGTGCCGAAGGAGAAGAAGTCGGCGTGCTGGGCAATCCGGTCGGCCACCAGGGCCGCCCGCGGCACCTCGATCATCGTGCCGATGGGGATGTCGATCTCCATCTTCTCCTCGTCCAGCACCCGGCGGAGGGTGGAGGCCACGAGCTCGCGCAGGCGCACCATCTCCTCTTCGGTCCCGACCAGGGGCACCATGATCTCGGGCCGCACCTCTTCCCCGGTCCGGGCGCGGACGCACGCGGCCCGCGCGATGGCTTCGACCTGCATCTCGTAGATCTCGGGCGCGGTCATACCGAGACGGCAGCCGCGGTGGCCGAGCATGGGGTTGGCCTCGGCCAGCATCTCGGCGCGGGCCTGGACCGCGGCGGGCTCCACCCCCATCTCCTGGGCCAGGCGCTGCAGAGCCTTCTCGCCGTGCGGCAGGAACTCGTGGAGCGGCGGATCGAGCAGGCGCACCGTGATCGGCAGACCGGCCAGGGCCTTGAAGATCCCTTCGAAGTCCTTCTGCTGCATGGGCAGGAGCTTGGACAGCGACTCCTTCCGCTGCTCGGAGGTCTCGGCCAGGATCATCCGCCGCACCCAGGGGAGCCGGTCGTCCTCGAAGAACATGTGCTCCGTGCGGCAGAGGCCGATGCCCTCGGCGCCCAGGGCCGCGGCCACAGTCGCGTCGTGCGGGGTGTCGGCGTTGGTTCGGATCGCCAGGCGCCGCTCGGCGTCGGCCGCAGCCAGGAGCTGGTAGACCGCGTCGACCAGCGGCGAGTCCTCGGGATGGCTGCGGTCCAGCATGGACTTGAGGACGAGGGAGGGCTTGGGCGACAGCGCGCCCGCGATGACCTCGCCGGCCGTGCCATCGATCGAGAGCTCGTCGCCCTCATGAAGGACCTTGTCGCCGACCCGGACCTCCCCCGCGTGCTCGTCCACCTCCAGCTCGCCCGCGCCCACGATGCAGGGTTTGCCCATGCCGCGGGCGACCACGGCAGCGTGAGACGTCATTCCTCCGCGGGCGGTCAGGATGCCGGCCGAGGCGTGCATGCCCACGATGTCTTCCGGGGAGGTCTCGGCGCGGACCAGCAGGACCGGACCGCCGGAGGTGGCCATCTCCGCCGCCCGGTCCGCGGTCAGGGCGATCCGGCCGCAGGCGGCGCCGGGTCCCGCGGGCAGACCGCGGGCGAGGAGCCGGCCCCCGGCAACGGCCCGTTGCTTCTCCTCGGGATCGAACTCGGGAGCGAGCACCTGGAGCAGGTGGAGCGGCTCGACCCGGTCCAGAACCTCGCGCCAGTCGATCAGCCCCTCCTCGACCATGTCCGCGGCGATGCGGATCGCGGCCGGGCCGGTGCGCTTGCCGCTGCGCGTCTGGAGCATGTAGAGCTTGTCGTGCTGGATCGTGAACTCCACGTCCTGCATGTCCTTGAAGTGCGTCTCCAGCCGGGCGCAGACCTCCTCCAGCTCGCGGCAGGCCTGGGGGAAGTCCTTCGACAGCCCGCCGCCGCCTTCAGCGTGGATCGCCTGCGGGGTGCGGGTGCCGGCGACCACGTCCTCGCCCTGGGCATTGACCAGGTACTCGCCGAAGACCCGCGGCTCGCCCGTGGCCGGGTTGCGCGTGAAGGCCACGCCCGTGGCGCAGTCGGCGCCGCGGTTGCCGAACACCATGGCCTGGACGTTGACGGCCGTGCCCAGCAGGCCGGTGATCTTGTTCAGGCGGCGGTAGTCGCGGGCGCGCTTGTTGTCCCAACTATCGAACACGGCCTTGACCGCGCCACGGAGCTGGTCCATGGGGTCCTGGGGGAAGGGCTGCCCGTGGCGCTCGATCAGGGCCAGGTAGTCGCGGACGACGCCGCGCAGGGAGGCGGGGCTGAGCTCGGCGTCCGTGGCCACGCCCTGCGCCTTGCGCGCCGCGGTGAGGATCTTCTCGAACTCCTCGTGCTCCACGCCGAGCACCACGTCGCCGTACATGGTGAGCAGGCGGCGGTAGGCGTCGAGCACGAAGCGCTCGTCCGCGCCGGCCGCGATCCAGGCCTCGGCGATCTCGCCGTTCAGGCCCAGGTTGAGGACAGTGTCCATCATGCCCGGCATGGACCGGGCCGCGCCCGAGCGGACGGAAACGAGCAGGGGATTGGAAGGATCGCCGAAGCGCTGGTCGAGCAGCGCCTCGAGGCGCTGGAGGTGCTCCTGAAGCTCCTGCTCCATGCCCTCGGGATAGGAATTGCCGTGATCCTGGTAGTGCTTGCAGACCTCGGTCGTGATCGTAAACCCCGGAGGGACCGGGATCCCGAGGCGGCTCATCTCCGCGAGACCGGCCCCCTTGCCCCCGAGCAGGTCCTTCTGGCTGCCTTCCCCCTCGGCCGATCCACCACCGAACGCGTAGACGTACTTGGGCATGTCGTCATCCTCCGGAGACGAAGTGTACCCGTTCTATCCCCCTGATCGGGACCGTGCCTCCGCCTTGTCCACCACGACCTCGGTCAGCTTCGCCGTGCGCGAGACGGTGCGGTGGATCGCCTGGAGGAGGGCGATGCGGTTGGCCTTCACCTTCGGGTCGGGGTCCATGACCATTACGTCCACGAAGAAGCGGTCGAGGACCGGCGCAAGGGCCGCGATGCGGCGCAGGCAGCGCTCATAGTCGCCGGAGGCCGCAGCCTCCTCCACCTCGTTGCGGAGACCTTGGAAGGCCGCGTGGAGATCGCGCTCGGCCGGCTCCGTGAAGAACCGCTCGTCGAGCTGCTCGTCGGGCGCGTCCTTGAGGATGTTCACGATCCGCTTGGCCGCGAGCACCACCGTGAGGAAGTCCGGCTCCTCCCGCACCCGATGGAGCGCTTCCACCCGCGCCTTGAGGTCGGGCAGGCTCCCTCCACCTGTTGCCAGCGCCGCCTCGATCTCGTCGTAGGCATAGCCGGCGAGCCCGAGCACATAGCGCACCCGGTCGTGGAGGAACGGCCGCAGGTCGTCCAGGATCTGGTCGGCGCTCCGGGTCAGGCGGTCGGAGTAGAGGACCACGGCCCGGGCTGCCACCTCGTCCAGGTCGAGCGGGAGCCCCCCTTCGAGCGCGATACGCACCACGCCCTGGGCCGCGCGCCGCAATCCGAACGGGTCCCTGCTCCCCGTGGGAATCAGACCGAGACCGAAGATGCCCACCAGAGTATCCACGCGGTCGGCGAGACCCACGACCTGTCCGATCCGGCCGCGGGGGATCCGGTCCTCGGTGGACGCCGGCATGTACTGATCGTAGACCGCCTGCCAAACCTCCTCGGGCTGCCCCTCCTCGCGGGCGTAGATGCCGCCCATGATCCCTTGGAGGGAGGTGAACTCCTTGACCATCTCGGTGGCGAGGTCCACCTTGAGCAGCCGGGCCGCCGCCGCAGCGTGGGGCGCCTCGTCGCTCCAGCCGAGCATGTCGCAGATCGTGGTGGCGAGGGCCACCAGCCGCGAGGTCTTGTCCGCGTAGCTGCCGAGGCGCTCCTGGAACGTGAGCCGCTCGAGCTGCTCGACATGGTGGGCGAGCCCCGCCCGCCGGTCCTCGCCGTAGAAGAATTGGGCGTCCGCGAGCCGCGCGGCCACCACCCACTCGTTGCCCGAGCGCGTTCGGCCGATCGGGTCGTCCGGCCGATCCATCACCGTCAGGAAGTACGGCAGGAGCTGGTGACCGCCGGGGTCTCCGTTCGGAGACTCCACGGTGAGCGCGCTCTGGTGATCCCGCAGGCTGGTGGCGAGCACCTCGGCGGGCAGCTCCAGGAACTCCTCGTGGAAGCTCCCTTCCATAACACCCGGGACCTCACACAGGGCGGAGAGCTTGTCGAGCAGCGGCGCGTCCTCCACGAGCCGGCCGCCGAGCGCCTCGGCCCGGGAGCGCATCGTCTCCAGCAGGACCCGGTGCCGCTCGCCGGGGCGGACCTCCAGGGAGCGCGCCGCCAGCTCCCTGCGGTACTCCTCCACGCTCCGGACCTGGAACGGCTCGGGAGACAGCGTCGGATGCCCGACCGTCCGGTCCCCGGCGGGGATGCCGAACAGGTCGAAGGACACGACCTCGCCGTCGAAGAGCGAGACGACTCCGTGCACCGGCCGCACCCAGGGACCCTCGCCGCTTCCCCACCGCATGGTCTTGGCCCAGGAGATCCCGGTCAGGACGCGGGGGACGATCTCCGCCAGGACCTCTTTCGTGGGCCGCCCCTCGGTCTTCTTCACGGCGGCCAGGTACTCCCCCTTCTCGGTCTTGACCCGGGAGAGCTGGTCGGGCTCGACGCCGGTCCGCTTGGCGAAGCCGGTGAGCGCGGGCTTGGGCGAGCCGTCCGGAGCGAACGCGGCGCTGACCGGCGGACCGAGAACCTGCTCCTCGCGGTCGGGCTCGCGCTCCGGCACTCCGGTCAGGACCAGCACCAGCCGGCGCGGCGTGTACCCCGTCTCCACTTCACGCGGACCCAGGCCGCGGGCCATCAGCTCCTCGAACACCCGGGTGGCGAGCTCGCGCACGCCCGGCTCCAGCATGCGGGCCGGGATCTCCTCGCTGCGGACCTCCAGAAGATACTCACCTTGCGGCATCAACGACCTCCACCTCCGCCTCGGACTTGAGCAGCGGGAACCCGAGCTTCTCGCGGCTCTCCACATAGGCCTTGGCGCAGCCCACGGCCAGGTCGCGAACCCGCTTCATGAGGGCGACGCGCTCGGTGACCGACACGGCGCCGCGGGCGTCGAGGACGTTGAACGAGTGCGAGCACTTCAGGGCGCACTCGTAGGCGGGCAGGACGAGCCCGGCTTCCAGGCAGCGTCCGGCCTCGCGCTCATACCCCTCGAACTGCTGCTGGAGGAAGGTCACGTCCGCCAGCTCGAAGTAGTACCTGGAGAGCTCGACCTCCTCCTGGTGGCGCACCTGGCCGTAGGTGATCCCCTCGACCCACTCGATCTCGTAGATGCTCCGCGACAGGGAGAGGAACATGGTCAGGCGCTCCAGGCCGTAGGTGATCTCGGCGCTGATCGGCTTGAGCTCCAGCCCGCCCGCCTGCTGGAAGTAGGTGAACTGCGTGATCTCCATGCCGTCGAGCATGACCTGCCACCCCACTCCCCAGGCGCCGAGGGTGGGGGCCTCCCAGTTGTCCTCCTCGAAGCGCAGGTCGTGCTTGGTCAGGTCGAGCCCGATCGCCTCCAGGCTGCGCACGTAGAGCCGCTGCACGTCCAGGGGCGAGGGCTTGAGGACCACCTGGAACTGGTGGTGCTTGCCCAGGCGGAAGGGGTTGTCGCCGTAACGGCCGTCGGCGGGACGGCGGGAAGGCTGGACATACGCCACCCGCCAGGGCTCCGGACCGAGCACGCGGAGAAAGGTGTCCGGGTGCATGGTGCCGGCCCCGACCTCGAGGTCCAGGGGCTGCTGGAGCACGCATTCTTCCCGCGCCCAGAACTCGGACAGCTTGAGGATGAGCTCCTGAAAGGTCTTTCGCATAGAAGTTCCCAAGGGAGGCAGGGCCCCCGGCAGAGGGCGTAGTCTATCCGATGGGACGATCAGGCGGGCGGGGGCGGGGGCTGCGATCGGTCGGGAAGCTCCCCAGTAGCCAGGATCTCCTCCGCCACCACCTCCAAGAGCCGGTCCCGCTGCTGTATGGAGATGCCCGGCGGCTCGTCCAGGGAGAGGCGCATGCGGCGGACCAGCACCTGGAGGGTCTGCCGCCGATCCGCTTCGTCGCTCTCCTTTTTCTTCTCCCGGTCCTGCTTGAGGTCGCGGTAGATCTGCCACCCGAACTGGGCGAGGCTCACCAGGAGGCTGGCGATGGCGAGGCTGGCTCCGGCATCGAAGCTCCGCCGCCGGACCATCCTCTCTTCTCCGGCGAGAGCGCGCTCGGTGAAGGCGGGGAGGTCGGAGCCGAGATCGGAGGCCAGCCGGGCGGCGGCACGGCGCGCGGCGTCGGCGGATGGGTCCGTCATGCGCCAAATTTTAGCAGGCATGCTCGACTAGAACGCTTCGAGGCCGATGCCGAACTGCTCGCCGAGGTGGAAGCGGATGCCGTGGACCGTTCCCTCGCCGTTGGCGATGCAGAGCTTCCGGTTGCGGACGTCCTTCACGAACTCCGCCTTCGCCGCTTCGGCGCGGCGGTTCGCGATGCTCCGCATCTTCCGGACCTCCAGGTCCTGCGGCGACAGGTTCTTCGGAAAGGCATCGAAATCCTTGAGGATCTGCCGCTTGACGGTACTGCTGATGCTCCCGTTCTGCACCAGGATGTCGAACATCAGGGCCAGGGCGCGCTGGGAGCTGAGTCCGTACTCCTTCGCCAGGGCCTTTGCCCTGCGGTTCAGGTCCGCCGCCATTTCGGTCTGGATGCGCTGGCACTCGGGCGTGCGCCCCATCGCCTTGAACATCCCCAGCCAGGGCTCCTGGACCCGATGCCGGAGCGGGTCCTGGATCGAGCGGGCGAACCTGAGCGTGGCCGCCTTGTCTCCCTGCAAGACCTCCTCCAGCCGGGGCAGATGCTCGTGGAAGGCCGTCTCCATGACCTTGCGATGGTTTTTCAACATCCGCTCCAGGATCGGCTGAAGCGATCCCTGGCCGAAGTTCCACTGCAGGGCGCCGAAGCTGATCCCCTGCTTGTCGAAGTCGCCTGTGACGCAGGAGAAGCACCCCGGCGCCACCGTCGACGTCTCGAACGTGCCGGTCAGGGCCAGACAGCGCTGCGCGAGAGGCTCGGACGCGATCGAGGGCGCGGGAGGCGCCTCCTGGTCGAACAGCTTGCGGAAGGTCTCGGGACCGACGACGCCGTCGACGTCGAGCTTCTTCTTCGCCTGAAAGGCCTTGACCGCGGCCTCCGTGCCCCCTCCGAAGTGGCCGTCGAGCGCTCCGGTATAAAAGCCCAGCTCCTTGAGCCGCTGCTGGATCTTCATCACTTCCTCACCCGACGATCCCAGTCTGAAGCTCGCCATGACAGACTCCTCAGTTCAGTTTAGCGAACCCTTTGTTCGCTGTATGATTAGAACGATGCACATTCTAACTCTGACGACCCTCTTCCCAAACGCACAGCAACCGGTCCATGGGGTCTTCATTCGCAACCGGATGGAAAACTTCATAGCCAAATACGGATGGGACTGGACCGTGCTGGCTCCGGTTCCTTTCTATCCGCAAATTCCTTTTGCCCCGCGCGATATCTACCGCCGCTACTCCCAGGTGCCTGCCGTCGAGGATTCGTGGGGTTATCCTGTCCATCATCCCCGTTACCTGGTCACCCCCAAGCTGGGCATGCGCTTCTACGGAGACTGGATGGCGAAGGCGATCCAGCGTACGGTCCTGGAGATTTACCGGAAGAAGCCCATCGACCTCATCGACTGCCACTACGTTTATCCGGACGGCACCGCCGGCATCCAGATGGGGCTGCTCCTGGGAATCCCTGTCATTCTCTCGGCCCGCGGAACGGACCTGAACTTCTATCCGGGGCTGCCTGCCATCCGGCCCAAAATCCAACAGAACCTCGAAGCTTGCCAGCACCTGATCTGCGTCTCCTCGAGCCTGCAAGCGAAGGCCGTGGATCTCGGCACGGCTCCGGAGAAGGTCTCCGTCATCGGCAACGGGGTCGATACCAAACGCTTCCACAGGATGGACTGCAGAGAGGCCCGCGGCAAGCTGGGACTGCCTCCTGAAGGGAAGATCCTCCTCTCGGTCGGGCACCTGACCTCCCGGAAAGGTTTCGATCTCCTTCTCGAATCCTTCGCCCGTCTTCCAGGTCCGGATCTCTTCCTGGTGATCGCCGGAGACGGCGAGGAGAGAGACCGGCTCGAAAGGCAGGCGGAGAGCCTGGGGCTCGACGGCAGGGTCCTCTTTGCGGGAACGGTCCTGAACCAGGACCTTCCAGACTGGTACAGCGCCGCAGACCTCTTCGTCCTGGCCAGCTCCCGGGAAGGCTGGCCCAATGTGCTCTGCGAGGCTCAGGCGACGGGCTTGCCCGCGGTGGCGACCAACGTCTGGGGAGTGCCTGAGATCATCGACGACCCATCCCTCGGCGTCCTGGTTGGAGAGCGGACCGTGGAGGCGCTGACGGCCGCCTTGAAACAGGCCCTCGAGACCCGATGGGACAGGCGGCATATCGAGGAGCGGGGCCGCTCCCGGACCTGGGACCAGGTATCCGAGAAGCTTCTCCCGATTTTCCTGGCTGCCCTGTCGAGGACGCGGCTGCCCTGAGGAACAGCGTGGGGATGCCTCGCCGGCGAGGCATCCCCACAGCACCGGACCGCCCTGCCCTCGGTTATGGAGGGAACGGTCCCCGGAAGGCCGTCTCCAGGACGGATGCCTTCCACATCTCGGCACCGGTCTTGAGGTTCACCGCGCGCAGGACGGCCGGCTGCTCGACGAACCGGTTGTTCTGGCGGACGGCATGGGCCGGCGCCGGGTGGTACAGGGTCGTGCCGACCACGAGGAACGGCGTCGCGGACACCAGGGCCGGCACCGAGCCGAGCCGGGTACCGCTGTCACGCTCGTAGAGGGTCCAGCGATGCCGTTGCAGCGGGTGCTCGGCCACGTCGACCCGCTCGGTGACCAGGACGTGCCGCCCGTCCGCCGAGAGCATCTGCCGCCCCTCGGCACCCGCCACCGCCGGCGCGCTCAGCTCCTCCAGAGCAGCCCGCGCCATCGAGGCCGACTGCGTGCGGCGGATTTCCGGTCCGGCTTTCAGGGCCAGGGACGACGACGCCAGGTCCAGGACCGCCTCGCCGGCGACGACGTTGGTCCCCTGGCCGTCAAGTGAGGGCGCCAGCCCTTCGCTCGCGGCAGGCATATAGCCCTGCGCCGCGACTGCGACACCCGTGGCCTCCCAGCGCACCACGAGCTCGGAGCCCGCGGCCTCGGCCCGGACCCGGAACGATCCGGCGGGAGTATCGACCAGCGTGGCGGCCACGCCGTCAGGGAGAGGAATGCGAACGGATTCGCGGGCGGCGCCGCTGCGCGCGTCGAGGTCGACGAGATCCAGGGCGTTGCCGCCCCGGCCGGTCTGGGCGATGAGCCGGTCGCCGACGAGCGCGAGGGGCTTGGCCGCCTTGTCACTGCGCCAGCGGACCGCGCCGCTGGCAAGGTCTACCGCGTCGATGCCGCCGCGGCGCATCAGATAAGCAAAACCGTGCTGAGGGGAGATCACAACCCCCTCGTGCAACGTGGCGCCGCCGGGGGCCGCTGGGCGCATGGAACGGGTCTGCCCCAGCGCAGCTCCTGGCAGCAGAAGGATCGCGAGGAGGGGCGGGAGAGTTAGCGAGACGACAAACCGTCCCCAGGTTGGCCGGGATGGCCACCGTTTGGATTGGTTCACGTGGACTCCTTGCTTCTTGACTTGGCCAGCGCCTCCGCTATGTCGTCGCCGTCGCTTCCGGCATGATAACCTTCTCTCCCCATCCGCTGCAAGGGAAGGATGCGTCCCGCGAGGGACCAGTCACCCTTGAGCCTGGGAGAGGCTCTTCCGTCCGTCCCGGGTGGCGTGCACCCGGGGGTTCGATCAGGGCCTCTGAATCGCCAGCGTCGCGCCGCGTTCGACAGTCGCCGTTTGCCTTTCGAGGACGATGCCCGGTTAGGGCATCTTGACAGAAAGGATACGGCACATGCTGAGGAGTATTTGTAGCTCTGTTTTCCCGTGTGGCCGCAAATCTGTGGCCGCTGGGCTATGCGTGTTGTTCGCCCTGACGTTAGCGCTGGCGCTGCCGGCCGGCGTTCATGGCCAACCCCCTCCGACCAATACCAACAAGAAGTGGAAGGCCCAGGGTCCTGGACCGGCAGTCGACGGCCAGAGCGAGAACGTGACGCCAAACAACGAGGTGACGGGAGCCATCCACACCGTCCTCGCGCATCCCACCGATCACAAGACCCTCTACGTCGGCTCCGTCAACGGCGGCGTCTGGAGGACGAAGAACGCCCACACCACCAGCCCCAACTGGAAGTCGCTCACCGACGACCTGGAGACCTCCGCGATCGGCGCGCTCGAGTTCGATCTCAACGATCCGAAGCGGAAGATCCTCTGGGCCGGCGTGGGCCGCTTCAGCTCGTTCGGCCGCCTGGGAGGCAACCGGGTCGGCCTGTACAAGTCGACGAACGAGGGTAACTCCTGGACGCACCTCACCGGAGGCGGGGTTCTGCTGGGCAAGAACATCTCCGGGCTGGCTGCGCGCGGCAACACCATCGTCGTCGCGGTCGACACCGCGGACGTCAACGCCATCCCCAACCTCGGGATCTGGCGCAGCACCGACGGCGGTGCCACCTTCACCCAGATCAGCGTCGGCAACGGCGCGGCGACAGGCCTTCCCGGCGGGGTCACGTACGACCTGGTGGGCGATCCCACCAAACCGAACCGCCTCTTCACCAGCGTGGTCTTCGCCAATCTCGTCGGCGGCCAGAACGGCGTCTACCGCAGCAACGACACCGGAGCCACCTGGACGAAGGTCAGCAACGCGGCGATGGACGCGCTCCTGATCAGCGGCGTGACGGTCAACGTCGAGTTCGCGGTCAGGAACGACATCGTGTATGCCGCGATCGCCAACTCCGGACGCCTGGCGGGCCTCTTCCGCTCCGCCGACGGGGGCACGACCTGGACCGCCATGGACCTGCCGAGGACCGGCCCCACCAACGTCGGTATCCATCCCGGCGGGCAGGCATCGATCCACATGTCGATCGTGGCCGACCCGACCCAGCCCAACCTGGTCTACATCGGCGGCGACCGGCAGCCGTTCCGCCTCGAGGAGGGCTTGTCCTTCCCGCCGCAGTTCCCGAACACCATCGGCGCCGAGAACTTCTCGGGCCGCCTCTTCCGCTGCGACGCGTCGCAGCCCGCGGGCAGCCAGTGCACCCCGCTCACCCACATCGGCACCGCCTCGAACAGCTCGCCGCATGCCGACTCGCGCGAGCTGACCTTCGACGCGGCCGGCAACCTGATCGAGACCGACGACGGCGGCATCTACAAGCGCACCAGTCCTCGCACCGCGGCCGGCGACTGGCTTTCAATCAACGGCGATCTGCAGGTCTCGGAGCAGCACGACCTCTCCTATGACAAGCTGGCGAACATCGTCTTCGTGGGGACGCAGGACAACGACGACCCCCACCAGGACAAGAAGGACAAGCCGGACTGGTTCGTGCTGCTGAGCGGCGACGGCGGCGACACCGCGGTCGACAACCTTACCCTGGGCCCCTCGCAGTCGATCCGCTACGACAGCGCGCAGGGCCTGCAAGGGTTCCTTCGCACCATCTGGGACTCGGCCAACGACCTCCAGGCGTTCGTGTTCCCTCCCCTCACAGTCGTCGGCGGCGCGCCGTTCGTGGGGCAGTTCGTGACGCCGGTGGAGCTCAATGCGATCACGCCGACGCGGCTGGTGATCGGAGGAGCGAACGGCGTCTACGAGTCGTTCGACCAGGGAGACACGATCACCCAGATCTCCACCGTTGTGGTCAACGGCAGCGGCCTCGACGCGGTCTCCTACGGCGGGCTCGGCAATCCGGAGCTGCTGGTGGTGGGCTCCGGTGACCGTGTCTTCATCCGTACCGCCGCTCACCCGGCTCCCCTGACCCAGGTCGCCACCTACCCCGGCACCGGCACGGGAAGGACGATCCGCGACATCGTGGTCGATCCGGACAATGCCGGCGCCATCTACCTCACGAACCTCAACCAGGTCTACCGGACGCTGGACGGCGGAACCACCTGGACCGACGTCACGGGGAACCTCCAGACCTTCCTGCCGATCGCCCTGCGCGCGATCGAGTACGTTCCGCGTTCCAATGGCAGCGGGACCAACGATGCGCTGGTGGTGAGCACGTTCAATGGCATCTATGTGGCGCACGAGTCGACCGGGTTCACGGTCTGGGAGCCCCTCGGCAAGGACCTGCCGAAGGTGGCGATCCTCGATCTGCACTACCAGGGGGAGGACAAGGCCCTGGTGGCCGGCACCCTCGGCCGCGGTGCCTGGAAGCTGAAGATCACCCACGGCGACGACGAAGACGACGAAGACGACGAAGAAGACGACGACTGAGGCTCTGCGATAGCTCATCAGCGCTCCCGGGGAGGTATCCTTCTCCCCGGGGGCGTCACCCCTCGAACATGGCGCTGATCTCGCGATAGCTCACAGCCTCAGCCGAGAACTTGAACGTGCCGTAGGTTCCGGCGGCCAACAAAATAATTTCTCTGCCCGTGCGCTCACATGCTCCATCATCTGGTCGCGACCAACCGAGTTGTCCCGTTGCCCGACGGAAAACGCGTATCCGGCGCTCGTGGTTGCCAGCGTCTCAAGCCCAAGTGGGCAAGCAGCCTCGCGGTGCCGATATCCCACGGATTGGGGATGATGAACGCGCTATCCCGTTGGTGCAGTGCGCGAAAGGCCTCCGCTTTTTGCTTCTGAGCTTGCATCATTTCCTCCAACCCCAGTGGTGACGCAGGGACCGCCGCAGTGTTTGTAGGATTCGTGTGGCCGCCGGCTACAGCGCCGCCCGGGTCTTCTGGATCACCTCGTAGCTGCGCAGCTCGTGCTGAAGGAAGTGCCGGCGCACCCGGACGCAGACCTCCTCCACCTCCCGGAGGACCCTCTTCGACGGCGGGCTTTCGGCCACGGCGGGGAGGGGCTCGCGGCCGATGCGGCGGAGGAACTCCAGGGTCTCGGGACGGGCGATGTAGCCGCTCCGACCGCCGCAGTCGAAGCAGAGGAGCGTCTCGCCGTTGGGGGGGACCACGGCCCCTGCTTCTCCATCGTCCGAGACGAACGGCCTGCCGCAGGAGGGGCAGGCTTTGGGCGATGGAAACACTCCGGCCAGGCGCAGGACCCAGAACTCGAAGTAGCGCGCGGCGAGATCCTTGTCCACTCCGGCGAGGAGGGCTTCCAGAGTCGAGTCCAGGAGGCGGTAGAAGTGGTCCGCGTCGTCGTCCTCCTGGGCGAGCTCCAGGAGATGGTCGGCGAGGTAGCTGCCGAGGAGGATGCCCTCCAGGTCTTCCATCAGCTTGTGGGCCGGCCGCACCAGCTCGACCGAGGAGATCCGGCCCAGGTCTCTCCCCTCCTTCTCGAACCAGGTCACCTGCACCTTGGCGAGCGGCTGGAGCTGCCCCCCGAAGCGGCTGTGCTTGGCGCGCGCGCCCTGGGCTACGCCCTTCTTCTTGCCGCGTTCCCGGGTCAGGAAGGTTACGATCCGGTCCTTGTCGTGGAGGTCCAGGACGTCGAGGATGATCGCCTCGGCGCTCGTCAGACCCACGTCACTTCACCAGGAACTGGATCAGCAGCGAAGCCAACCCGAAGTAGATCAGGATGCCGGTGATGTCGTTGCTCGTGGTGACCAGGGGGCCGGCGGCCACGGCCGGATCGACCCCCAGCCGCTCGAAGAGCAGGGGGATCATGACGCCGTTCAGCGAGGCCACCAGGATCGCGAAGAGCATGGCCCCGCCCACCACCAGCGAGTAGGCGGGGTTGCGCTGGAGGACCAGCGCCACGGTGCCGGCCACGGTCCCGGTGGCGATGCCCAGCAGCGCTCCCACCTTGACCTGCTGCCAGAGGTAGTGGCGGATGCGCCCGCCGTCGAGCTCGATGCGGCCGGTGGCGAGGCCGCGGACGGTAATTGTGGAGGTCTGCGTGCCGCTGTTGCCTCCCATGCCCATGACCACGGGCACGAAGGCCAGGAGGAACAGCGCGTCGTGGAAGCTGACCTGGAAGCGTTCCAGGAGGAGCCCGGTGATCACGCCGCCCACCAGGTTCACCAGCAGCCAGGGGAGGCGGATGCCCGCCACCCGGAACGAGCGATCCTGGTAGAGCAGCTCGTCCTCCGAGGTGCCGGCGATGCGGAGGATGTCCTCGTTGGCCTCCTCCTTGACCACGTCGATGATGTCGTCGAGCGTGACGATGCCCACCAGCCGGTTCTCGCCGTCCACCACGGGCACGGCGAGTAGGTCGTGACGGGCGGCGACCGCGGCCACCTCTTCCTGATCGGTGTCCGTGTGCACCCGGATGATGTCGCGCTGCATGATCTCGCCGAGCCGCTGGTCGGGCCGGGAGAGCAGGAGCTGGCGCAGCGAGGTGACTCCGAGCAGGCGCTTGTCGCTGTCGACGATGTACAGGTAATAGATCATCTCGACGTCGCGCTTTTCCTGGATGGCGGCGATGGCCTGGCGCACCCGGGTCGCCTCGGGGAGGGCGAAGAACTCGGGGTCCATGATGCGCCCGGCCGTGTCGTCCTCATAGGTGAGGTGGGGACGCATCTCGGACATCTGCTGGGGATCGACGAGCCGGAGCACCTCCTCCTTCTTCGCCTCGGGCAGGGAATCGATCACGTAGACCGCGTCGTCGACCGCGGCGGAGTCGAGGATCTCGGCGATGACGTCGGACGGGAGCTTCTCCAGCAGCTCCAGGCGCTGCGGGGCTTCGAGGTCGGAGAGCACGTCGCCGGCGGTGTCCGGGTATTCCTCGGTGACGATCTGGAAGACGTGCAGGCGCTCGGCAGGGGTCAGGCTGCTCAGCAGGACCGGCATGTCGCCGGGCCGCACCTTGGAGAGGAGCCGCGTGATGTCCGCGCGCTTGCCGCGGCGCACCAGTCTTCGGAGCGCCTCGGCCAGCAGCTCGTCGGAGCGGGAGGCGGCGGACGCGGCGATGGATTCCATGACGGAGAGGATGCTAGCACGCGGTCCCTCGGTCCCCATGCGCTAGGATGAGGCCCGTTCAAGAGGAGCCCGAATGCCGCTCGGAGCCGATCCGTTCCTCGTCACGCTCTCCCTGGTGGGAGCTGTCATCATCATCGCGGCCCTGCTGTCGGGGCTGATCGAGCGCAGCGGCGTGCCCCAGGTCGGAGTCCTGCTGGCCGTGGGCGCCGTCCTTGGTCCCTTCGGCCTGGGTTTGATCGATCCCAAGCTCGACTCGCCCATGCTGCGGGTGGTCTCCATGCTTAGCCTGGCCCTGGTGTTGTTCACCGACGCCCTGTCCCTGAGCCTGGCCGAGATCCGCAGGCACGCCCGCCTCGCCCTCCTGGTCGTGGGGCCCGGGACCCTGCTCTCCGCGGCGCTGGTCACCCTGGCAGGACGGTTGCTCCTCGATCTCCCCTGGGCCCTGGCGGCGATCCTGGGGGCGGCGCTGGCGTCCACCGATCCGGTGCTGCTGCGCGGCCTGATGCGCCGGCCGGACCTCCCTTCGTCCACCCGGCTCGCCCTCCGCCTGGAGAGCGGCCTCAACGACGTGGTGCTCCTGCCGATCGTGCTCGTGGCCATGGCGCTCCTGGGCGGCCGTGCCCTGGAAGAGCCCGGGGCGGGCTCGCGGATGGCGTTGCAGCTCTTCCTCCTCGGACCGGGAGCGGGGGTCGCCATCGGCCTTCTCGGCGTGGCGACGCTGGACATGGTCCGCCGGCGCCTGGGCGTGCGCCGCGACTACGAGTCGCTCTACTCCCTCGGGATCTGCTTCGCGGCCTTCGCGGCGGCCGAGTCGGTGCACGGCAGCGGCTTCCTGGCCGCCTTTGCCGCGGGCATGACCATCTCCATCTTCGATGTGGAGCTCTGCGACTGCTTCCGGGAGTACGGCGAGACCACGGCCGAGCTGGCGCTCCTCTTCACCTTCGTGCTGCTCGGCAGCTCGCTGATCTGGACGGGGCTCGCCTCGGCCGGCGGCGCCGAGTGGTCGTTCGCAATCCTCTGCCTGCTGGTGCGGCCGTTGGCTCTCCTGATCTCCCTGGGTCCCGCGCGCCTCGACCGGCGCAGCCTCTTCCTGATCGCCTGGTATGGCCCGCGGGGGCTCAGCTCGCTGCTGCTGGTGCTCCTGCCGGTGTTCGCCCGCACCCCGGGCAGCGAGCGCCTCTTCGAGCTGTGCAGCCTGGTCGTGCTGCTGTCGGTGGTCCTGCACGGTGGCTCGCTCATGTTCGCCGGGAGAAGGAGGCCAGCGGCGGAAGTCGCCATTCAGCATGAGCCTGCTCCCCCACCCGCTCCCGCCCAACCTATCGCAGAGTCGGAGCGGCTGCCGGAGAGCATCGAGATCCCGGAGATGCAGCGGCTGCAAACGACCGGGGAGCCCGTGGTCGTGATGGACGTCCGGACCCTCCGCTCCCTGGAGTCGAGCGACCGGAAGGCGGTGGGAGCTGTCCGGGTCGACCCGGAGCGGCCGGCACAGGAAGCGGAGCGGCTGCAGCTGCCGCGGGAGGCCTGGCTGATCGCCTTCTGTGCCTGACAGAACGAAGCCACGAGCGCCCGTGTGGCGCTCGACCTTCGGAGAGCTGGTTGGAAAAGAGCGTTCGCGCTCAAAGGGGGATGGCAGGCCTGGCAGGACTCCGGCCTGCCCACCGAGCCCGCGCCCCAGCAGGCAGCCTGAGCTTCACCGGCGAGCCTTCCTCTTCCGGACCGGCTCCCTTCCTTCCGGCCAGCGGATCCTGGGAGAGTCCTTGTGCAGCCAGAAGCCGTCGATGTTCCGGTAGCCTGCGCGCGTCATCCGGCGCGCCAGCTCTTCCGGGGTCGAGACGCCCCAGATCTGGAAGAAGGCGTCCGGCCGCCGCCTCTTCATTAGCAGCCCCAGGTTCCACTTGTTGTGCCCCGGCCGGAAGTGCAGGTATTGATCCTCGTTCAGCTCCACCTGGCTTTCCATCCGGGCGATCCGCCGGTCGTTGTAGCCCAGGACGTCGATCATCTGATAGTCCGTGAAGTAGGAGGGGATACCCGCCCAGGTCGAAGCGACCTTCGCCCCCGGCTCCACCCGGCGCTGCAGGATGTGGAGCTGGTCCATGACAGCCTGGTGCCCGCCCACCGCGGGAGGCCGGATCGTGACCAGCAGGTTCTGCCAGTTGTCCCCGGCCTTCTCGGACAGCCAGAGCCCGTTCAGCAGCAGCAGCGCGGCTCCGGTCACTGCGGGGGCGGCGTAGCGGGCGGCCGCCGCGGGGACCCGGTTGATCAGGGCGTTGAGCAGCACGAAGACCTGGGGCATGACGAAGGCGATGTAGCGGTTCGCCCGGACGTTCAGCTCCAGGTCCCAGGCATCCCCCCCGACGTACACGCTGTAGGCGCAGTAGAGGACGAAGAGCGAGACCGGCAGCACCAGCCGGGGATGGCGGCGCATCAGGGGCACGACCCCCAGACCCACCGGCAGGAGCACGAGCAGGTGGTCACGCAGGAACGTGCCCAGCATGCTCAAGCCCTTGAGCAGCCGGGCGGAGAAGGCGACGCCCGTCAGCTTGAGGTAGTAGGTGTTGGGCAGGACGTCCTGGAAGTAGAGCCAGCGGAAGAGGCCGTAGCCCAGGGTGATAACCAGAAACAGCGCCAGGCCGAGCCGCCAGCTCCGGCCGGCTCCGGTCCGGATCAGCACGTATGCCTGAACCGCCAGGACCATCAGGAGCATGTCCATCCGGAGCAGGCAGGCCGCGGCGCACACGAGCCAGAGAGCGAGGTGACGGTCGCATCCAGCCTCGGTCACGTCGAGGGCGAGCTGGACCGCCAGGATGGCGAGGAGCGCCTGCAGCCCGGTCTCCATGCCCATCAGGGCCCAGTAGCTCAGCGGGTAGTAGAAGGCCGTGAGGACGGCCGCGGGCATGCCGGTGGCGGTCCGTTCCGTGGAAAAGTGATCGAGGACCAGCTTCCGCGCCGCCACGGCGCTCGCGGCCAGGAGGAGGAGCGACAGGAGCTGAACCGGGAGGCTGCGGACCTCCAGCGGCAGGGGCAGGGCGTTGGCCGCGATCATGGGAAGGAGCCAGAGAGGGTGGGTGAACCCCTCCACCGGCTCTCCTCCCCGCGCCCAGTTGAGCCCGTAGCCCTCCACGAGGTTGCGCGCGTAGGTCATGGAGATCATCGCGTCGTCGAACAGGCAGAAGAAGCGGCGCCCCTCGCTGCTCACGAACGACGTGCGGTAGATGAACCAACCTCCCCAGAGCGCCAGGAGGGCCAGCAGGAGGACCATCCCGGAGCTCCACCGGCGGGGAGCGGAGGCTTGCATGTGGTTTCTTACGAACGGATGAGCGGGAACGTCGCTCTCATTGCTTGATCGCTTCGACCACCGCGAGCGCCGTCTCCAGCGCCTGGCGGCCGGCGGCGCCGGTCACAATGGTGGCCTGCTCGCCGCGGCAGACGGCGACGAAGGCTTCCAGCTCGCGCAGCAGGGGCTCGGCCCTGGTCACGGGCAGGTCGGAGGGGAGGATCTTGCGGCCGCCGCCCCCCTCCTCCAGCCGGTAGCCCCGGATCTCCTGCGCATGGTAGTCGAGCGAGTAGTAGCGGCTCGGCAGGAAGGCCCGGAGCTTTCTCACCCGCTCGGAGGAGACCCGCGACGCGGTCAGGTTCGCGACACAGCCGGAGGCCAGCTCCACCCGGGCGTTGCAGATGTCCACCCGCGGCGAAAGCACGTTGATGCCCGTGGCCCTCACCTCCGCCACCGGGCTGGGGTCCAGGGCCTGGAGGATCTGGAAGTCGTGGATCATCAGGTCCAGGACCACGTCCACGTCCAGACTGCGCGGGGAGAAGATCCCGAGGCGCTGGATCTCCACGAACCTGGGGGGCGAGCCGATCCCGACAAGGGCCTGCACCGCCGGGTTGTAGAACTCCACGTGCCCGACCGCGAGCACCCGGTCGCCTTGAGCATCCAGGAGCCGGTTGGCCTCAGCCAGGCTGGAGGCGATCGGCTTCTCCACCAGGACATGGATGCCCCGCCGGAGCAGCCCACAACCGATGTCCGCGTGGGCCACCGTGGGCGCGGCCACGACGGCGGCCTGGATCTCGCCGGCCAGGTCGTCCAGCCGGTCGAAGACCAGTACTCCAAGCTCCCCAGCCTTCGGGTCGGGGTCGTGGACCCCTACCAGCTCGACCCCGGGGAGGGAGGAGAGGATGCGGACGTGGTTCCGGCCCATGGCGCCGGTGCCCACCACCCCGACGCGCAACGGGCTACTCAGAGTCGCCCTCCCCGCCGCCGGTCCGCCCCCCGCGCGGGCGGGATTTGTGGATGCCGCGCTTCGCGGTCTCGACGAAGTCGACCAGGTAGTCCAACGCCGGATCGTTCCCGAGCTCGGCGCGGATGCGCTCCAGCGCCTGGGCCGTGTTCAGCCCCGAGCGCACCAGCAGGCGCATGGCCTGGTCGAGACGGCGGACGCCCTCCGGATCGAACCCCTTGCGCTTGAGCCCGATGGAGTTGAGGCCGTAGAAGGCCGGCTTGAGCCCCACGGTCTTGGCGAAGGGCAGCGCGTCCATGGTGATGACGCTGTAGCCGCCGACGTAGGCGTGGCGCCCAACGCGGCAGAACTGGTGCACGGAGGTGAACGCGGAGATCGTGGCGTCGTCGTGGACTTCGACGTGCCCGGCGAGCGTGGCATTGTTGGCGAAGATCGTGCGGCTCCCCACCTGGCAGTCGTGGGCCACGTGGGTGTAGGCCATGAAGAGGTTGTCGCTGCCGATGCGGGTGACCCCGCCCCCCTTGGCCGTGCCGCGGTGGATCGTGCACAGCTCCCGGAACTGGTTGCCGTCCCCGATCTCCAGCCAGACCTCCTCGCCCTGGAACTTGAGGTCCTGGGGCTCGAAGCCGATGCAGGCCTGGGGATGGATCCGGTTCCCGCGGCCGATCCGCGCCGGGCCATAGACCTGCGCGCCCGCCCCGATCTCCGTGCCGTCGCCAATCTCGACGTTCTCGCCGATCACCGCAAAGGCGCCGACCCGGACACCTTCCCCAAGCACCGCGCCGGGATCGACCTGGGCTGAAGGATGGATGAACCCGCTCACCGATCCACCATCGCGGAGGAGATCACGGCCTCGGCGCAGAGCTGACCGTCCACGAGCACCTTGCCCGCGAGCTTGCAGTACGAGGAGCGAAGGCGCAGCACGTCGAGCTCGTAGCGCACCTGGTCCCCGGGCACCACCGGCCGGCGGAACTTCGCCTCCTCGATGCCCATGAAGTAGATCAGCTTCCTCTCGCGGTCGGGGATCTCATGGAGCAGGAGCAGCCCGCCGGCCTGGGCCATGCCCTCGATGAGCAGCACGCCGGGAACCACCGGCCGGCCCGGGAAGTGGCCGGCGAAGAACGGCTCGTTGATGGTCACGTTCTTGATGGCCACGATCCGCTTCTTCGGCTCGATCTCGAGCACGCGGTCGACCAGAAGGATCGGGTAGCGGTGCGGCAGCACCGACAGGATCCACTCGATGTCCCACTTCGGGGTCGGATCGGTCACTCAGCCCTCCTCCTCACGCTCCGTGCCTTGGACTCCGAGACGCCTCTCCAAGGTCTTGAGGCGCCGGCTCATCTCCTCCAGGCGGGCGATCAGGACCGTCTGGCGCCGCCACTTGCGCAGCTCCACCGCCGGGATGCCCGCGACCTGGACGCGGGGCTCGACCGAGGTCAGCGCCGCGGACTTGGCCGCCACCTGGGCGCCGTCCCCCAGCTTGATATGGCCGGAGACCCCGGCCTGCCCGGCGAGCACGACATAGTTGCCGAGCTGGGTGCTCCCCGCGATCCCAGCCTGCCCGCAAAGGATACAGTGCCGGCCGGTCTGCACGTTGTGCCCTACCTGGACCAGGTTGTCGATCTTGGTCCCTTCGCCGATCCGGGTCTCCCCCAGGGTCGCCCGATCGATGGCCGAGTTGGCTCCAACCTCCACGTCCTTCTCCAGCACCACGCGCCCCACTTGCGGCACTTTGTGGTGGACGCCGCCGTGGGTGGCGTAGCCGAAGCCGTCCGCTCCCAGGACGACGCCCGCGTGGACGATCGCGCCCGGCCCGACCTCGGTGCGGTCGTAGAGCACGGCGTGGGGATGGAGGACGGCCCCCTCTCCCACCGCGCAATTCTTGCCGAGGACGACATGGGAGTGAACCGCGGCGCGGGCGCCGATCCGGGTCCCGGACCCGATCACGGCGTAGGAACCGACGTGCGCGGCCGGATCGACCTCGCACCCCGGCTCCAGCACGGCGGTGGGATGGACCCCCGGCTCCGGGGCCTCCGCGGCATGAAGCTGGTTGAGGAGGAGGGAGAGCGCGTACGCCGGGTCGTCCACGACCAGGAGGGGACGGCCGTCCCCTCTCAGGTCCCCGGAGGCCAGGCTTGCGCCCACGAGCAGGGCGCCGGCCTGGCTGGCCAGCGCCTGCTCCCGGTACCGCGAATGGTTCAGGAACGAGAGGTCGCGGGGACCTGCGGCCTCCAGGGTCCGGACCGCCTCCACGGTGCGGTCCGGATCCCCTTCGACCCTTCCGCCGACCAGCTCGGCCAGGACGGCCAGCCGGTGCTCCACGCTCTTACTTGCCCTGGGCGGGAGCCGCGGCGGCGCCGTCGAGCCGCTGGATGATGGCGCCGGTGATGTCGACCGCCTCGTCGGCGTAGATGAGGCCGCTCTCGAACTTGCGGAAGATCAGGGTATAGCCCATCTCCTTGCCGACCTGGTTGATGACGGGCATCACCTTCTGGTCGACCTGGGCCAGGACCTGGTCCCGCTTCTTGCCGAGCTCGCTGTTGGCGTCCTCCTGGAAGCGACGCAGCGAGATGAGCCGCTCCTCGATCTGCTTCTCCATCTCGCTCAGCTTGTCCTGCGCGAGGGAGAGGCGGCCGTCGGCGAGCTTGGCCTGCAGGTCCTTGATCTCCTGCTGCTTGGTGCGGGCCTCGGTCTCCTTCGCCTCCTGGGTCTTCTTGAGTTCGGCGAGGGCCTTCTTGCCGGTCGCCGACGTGAGCAGGATGCGCTCGGTGTCGATGACCGCGACCTTGAGGCCGCTCGGAGCGGCGGCCGGCTGCTGGGCCGCTGCCGGAGCAGCGGCCAGGAACGGGGTGGCCGCCAGGGCCATCCCCAGGATGAGCTTCGTGATACGGCTGGACATGGTCGTGTCTCTCCTTAGGTTTTTTTAGAAGCTGGTGCCGATGCTGAACTGGAAGTCTTCGAAGCTGTCTCTCGGCTTCTCGTCGAGGTTCAGGGCGTAGATGAACCGCAGCGGCGCGCCGAACACCGGCAGGAGCACGCGCATCTCGGCTCCCGCGGTGTAGCGCAGGTTCGACAGGTTGAACGACTGCCCCTCGCCAAAGACGTTGCCGGCGTCGCCGAAGAAGATCAGGCGGAACGGCCCGCCGAGAAGGAAGTGATACTCCAGGTTGACCTGGAGGTAGCTGTCGCCGCCCAGGATCACGCCGTTCGCATCGGTCAGCGGATCGCCGTTCGGCCTGCGCAGATAGATCGAGCGGAACGCGTGCCCGCGGATCGTGTTCTCGCCGCCCAGGTAGAAGCGCTCCAGGGGGGAGAGCGGATGCTGCCGGACGTCGAACGCGTCGATCAGGCCGGCCTCGATGTTGATCGCGGCGACGGTGGGCGCCGGGTAGTCGGTCAGCGGCACGAAGGCGCTGTAGGTCAGTTCCGGGCGGAGGAAGAAGTTCTCGCCTCCCAGGAAGCCGCCGGCGTACTCCACCGCCATGGTGAAGCGCTGGCCCCGCGTGGGCTCGAACGGGTTGTCCCGGCTGTCGATCACGTAGAGCGGACGCAGCGACGAGCTGTCGATGACGTCCGAGAACCGGACGGTCGTCCCCGGCACGGGATCGTTCGGGCCCCGCGGGGGATCCCCGGGGAGCGGCTCGGGCACGACGAACTCCTGCGTGTCCTCGAAGCGCGACCGGTTGTAGCTGATGCTCGCCGACTGGAAGAGCCGGAAGTTGCGGCCATAGGTCAGGATGCCGCCCTGGCTGCTGCGCAGCAGCCTCTGGTCGTCCTCGAACAGGTTGTAGTTGAGGTCCTGCTTGAAGGCGCGCACGCCGATGCTCTGCGGCTTGTCGAGGAACCAGGGGACATAGTAGGAGAGGTCGAAGAAGTCCCGGTAGCGCCCGCTCTGGTACGAGACGCCGACCTGCTCGCCGCGGCCGAGGAAGTTCTTGGTGTTGACCGCGAACTGCCCGAAGAAGCCGTCGAGCTCGCTCCAGCCGCCGCCGAACTGCAGCTCGGTGCGGTCGGCCTCCTTGCCCTTGAAGACCAGGTCCACGACCTTGCGCTCGACGTCCGGCTCGATCTGGACCGGGTCCTCCTCGTTGGGCTCGAAGTAGCCGAGCTGCCGGATCTTGAGCACGCTGTTGCGCACCGCGCCCACGTTGACCACGCCGCCCTCGAACAGGCGCAGCTCGCGGCGGAGCACCTTGTCCATGGTCCGCTCGTTGCCCTCGAACTCGATGCGTCCGACCTTGAACTGATCGCCCTCCCGCACGTGGACGACCAGGTCGGCCACCCGGCCCTCCTTCTCCACCAGCTCCGGCTCGACGCTCGCGTAGATGTAGCCGGTGTTGTGGTAGAGGTCCGAGATCGACTTGACCCCCTCGTCGACCACCTTGGCGCGCAGCCAGGAGTCGGGGCGGGTCTGGAAGACGCGCAGCAGGTGCTGGTCGCTGTAGATTTCGTTGCCCTCGATGCTCACCTCGCCGAGCTTGAAGCGGTCCCCCTCGTCGATCGGCACGGTGATGAACATGCGCCGCTTCTGGTCCTTGGCCTGGACGGCGTCGGGCTTGAGGGCGCGCACCGCGATCGTCGGCTCGCCGATGACCGCGTTCTTGTAGCCGGCGGCGCGGTAGACGTCGCGGACCTTGTCGAGGTCCTCCTGCAGCTTCGCCGGATCATAGATGTCCTTCTTCATCATCCGGGTGATCAGGCCGCTCTCCTTGACCTTCTTCATGGAGAGCTGCAGACGGATGTCCGAGAACACCTCGTTGCCTTCGAACTGGATGTCCGCGATGCGCACCCGGTTGCCCTCGTCCACGCTGAAGATCACCCGCTTCTCGTTGGGGCCGACGTCCTCGACCGAGTAGCGGGCCTGGGCGAAGCGGTAGCCCTTGTCGGCGTACATCTGCTCGATCACGGTCTTGACCCGCTGCAGCTCGCCCAGGCTCATGGGCTCACCCTCGCGCACCCGGATGCGCTGGTTGGAGAGCTTGTCCTGGATGTCGGTTTTGGAGACCCGCTTCAGGCCCTGGTAGTCGATGGAGCGCAGCACGGGCCGCTCCTTGACCGTGACGACCAGCTTGACCATCTCCCCCGATGGACCCGAGGGCACGGCTTCGACCTCGATGTCGTCGACCAGGTTGCGGTCCCAGAGCTGCCGCAGGTTGCGGTTGAGCTGGGCCTCGTCGAGAGGCTGTCCCGGCTCGACTCCCAGGTAGTAGAGGACCGTATCCTCCTGCAAGGCCTGGAGACCGCGGAGCTCGATGGACTCGATGGCGCGTCCGGCCAGCTCGGAGGGCTGGGCTTCCGCCGATTGAGCCGGAGGCGGAGGAGCCATGGGCTGGGCGCCCACGGGGATGCTCCCCGTCACCAGCAGCGGCAGGAGCATCAGGGCCAGGAAGCGCTGAACCGGCCGGTGCCCTTCCGGGGACCGGGAGCCCAGCCGGCTAAAGAGATCGAACTTCATCTCGTTCTGTCCTCTCGGCGGCCAGGCCGCCGGAAAGGCCCGCCGCGAGGGCGGCGGGCCGGTTCGGACCATTTTAATGGGGGGCCAGGATCTCCGGGGACTCCTGGGCGAAATGGTGGAAGGCGAGCTCGCCGTTCTCCATGTCCACCTCGATCCGGCCGATCGACTCTCCGTGCTGAGTGATGAGGATCTCCGACACCGGATCCTGGATGTGCCGCTGGATCGTCCGGCGCAAGGGGCGGGCGCCCGTGGAAGGCTCGACTCCGGCCTTCTGGAGCAGCCACTCCTTGGCGTCGGTCGACACCTCCACCTTGAGGCCGCGCTCGCTGAGCGTCCGGTTGACGTCCTCCAGGAGGATGTCCACGATCGACCGCAGCTCGTTCTCCCCCAGCGGGTTGAACACGATCACCTCGTCGATGCGATTGATGAACTCGGGGCTGAAGGTGCGCCGCAGCTCGCCCAGGATCTCTTCCTCCAGCTTGACGAAGCTGTCCTGGACATTGCCCTCTCCGAAGCCCATCCGGCCGCCGCGCAGCACCAGCTTGGAGCCGATGTTCGAGGTCATCAGCACCAGGGTGTTGCGGAAGTCGACCAGGTTGCCGTAGGCGTCCGTGAGCTGGCCGTCCTCCAGGATCTGGAGGAGCAGGTTCGCCACGTCCGGGTGCGCCTTCTCGATCTCGTCGAACAGGATCAGGGAGTAGGGCTGGCGCCGGATGCGCTCCGTGAGCTGGCCGCCCTCCTCGTGGCC
>Ga0190265_10000240_pt1 | contig 47823 bp, 51 predicted proteins | sample Popmic124T_FD_133135 | JGI IMG/M metagenome (GOLD analysis project Ga0190265, IMG submission 133135) | Populus adjacent soil microbial communities from riparian zone of Indian Creek, Utah, USA - 124 T | ecosystem: Environmental > Terrestrial > Soil > Riparian zone | place: USA: Utah | collected... | reverse complement strand
GTAGAGGCCGCTCGCGACGATTACCGCGGCACCTGCCCAGGTCGTCGCCGCGGGGTGCGTGTCCCAGAGCCACCAGCCGAGCAGCACCGCCCACAGCAATTGGGAATAATCGAACGGCACCACCACCGACACCGGCGCGAAGCGCAGCGACGAGGTCAGGAACAGCTGCCCCAGCCCGCCGAACAGGCCGAGCGCCAACAGGATCGCCCAGGTCGCGGCGTCGTGCGCCTGGCCATAGACCGGCAGCAAGAGGCCGGTCGCGGCCATCGAGAAGAGCGTGAACCACAACACCGTCGTCGGCATGCTCTCGGTGCGGCCGATCTGGCGGATGGTGATCGTCACCGCGGCGACGCCCAGCGCCGCGGCCAAAGCGATTCCGAGCCCGACCGGCGGCACATGGCCGCCGCCCGGCTGCATCACGACGAGCACGCCGACGAAGCCGAGCGCGACCGCGCTCCACCGGTGCCGCCCGACAGGCTCGCGCAGGATCAGAGCCGACAGGATGACCGAGAAGAGCGGCGCCACGAAGCCAATCGTCGCCGCTTCGGCCAGCGGCAGATAGGTGAGCGCTGCGAAGGCCAGAATCATCGCGGTCAGCCCGATCGCGCCGCGCGCGAGGTGCGCCAGCGGCCGCTTCGTCCGCCACGCGCCGAAGCTTCCGGTCAGCACGATCCAGGCCAGCAAGGGCGGCAGACCGAGGGCGAAGCGGTAGAAAGCGAGTTCGGGAAGGCTGACCCCGGCGGCGCTGCCCAATTTGATCATCGCCGCCATGAAGGCGAAGCAGGTGGCGGCGCCGACCCTGAGGCCGATGCCGAGCAGCCGGTTTTGCTTGGCCTCGCTCATCGCACTTTGGCTTAAGCACAAGCTTTCGCGCGCGCGAAGCCTTCGCTACACAAAGTCCCGAACATGCACGTTTACGCGAATCCGGCACGCTTCCTGAAAATCGCGCGACCCCTCACGGCCTGGCTCGGCTGGGCGGGAGGCGCGCTGATCGCGGCCGCCTGCGGCTACGGCCTGTTCCTCGCGCCGGAGGATTATCTCCAGGGGGATATGGCGCGGATCATGTACGTCCATGTGCCTGCGGCCTGGCTCGGCCTGGGGGGATGGGTCGGCATCGCCATTGCCAGCCTGATGCAGATCGTCTGGAGGCACCCGCTGGCCGGCATCGCCGCTCGGGCGATCGCCGTGCCCGGGGCCTTGTTCACCGCTTTGTGCCTGGCGACGGGATCGCTGTGGGGAAGCAGGGCCTGGGGCACCTGGTGGGCCTGGGACGGGCGGATGACGTCGATGCTGGTCCTGCTCTTCCTCTATCTGGCCTATATCGCGCTCGGCCAGGCCGATCACGAACGGGGCGGGGAGGGGCGCATCACCGCCATTTTCGGACTGGTCGGGGCAGTCAACATCCCGATCGTCAAATTCTCGGTGAATTGGTGGAATACCCTTCATCAAAAGGCCAGCATCGGCCCCCGGGGTTCGAGCATCGACGAGTCCATGCTGTGGCCGCTGCTTGCGGCGGCGCTCGGCTTCTCGCTCTGGTTCGGAGCGGTCGTGCTGATGCGGATGCGCACCCTGCTTGCCCGGCAGAAGGTCGAGGCGCGGCTGAGAAGGATGGCCGGGACATGATCGCGCCCTGGATCCTCATCGCCGCATGCTATGCCCTCACGCTCGTCGGCACGCTGGGCCTGACCTTGTGGACCTGGGCGGCCATGCGCCGGGCGGAAGCGGCCGCGGCGAAGCTGGGCAAGCGGCCGTGAAGCCCAAGAACCAGCGCCTCGCTTTGCTCGTCCTCGCCCTCGTCGCGGTGGCGGCGGCCGTGCTGCTCGGCATGCAGGGGATGCGCGATCAGGCCGCCTTCTTCTACGCCCCCGCCGACGTCGCCCGCAAAGGGCGTCCGCCGGCCGAGCAAGCGGTCCGCATCGGCGGCATGGTCAGGCCCGGCTCGCTTCGCCGCCACGCCGACGGGGTCACGATCTCCTTCCTGGTCGGCGACGAGACCGCCCACACCATCCCGGTCCGCTTCCGCGGGATCACGCCCGATCTGTTCCGCGAGAATAGCGGCGTCGTCGCGGAAGGGCGGTTCCGCGCCGACGGCCTGTTCGTCGCCAGCGAGATCCTGGCCAAGCATGACGAGAATTACATGCCGCCCCGGGCCGCCGGCCAGGGCCAGCACAAGAGCGAGTCGCTCGAATGATCGCCGAGGCGGGCCTGGCCGCCTTGTGGCTGGCGGCGGCCCTGTCGCTGCTCCAGCTGTTTCTCGGAGTCGCCGCGCTTCGGCCGGGAGGGGAGTCCTTGCTGCGCCTGGTGCGCCCGATTGCGGTCGCGCAGGGGCTGCTCGCGGGGCTCGCCTTCCTGATCCTGATCTGGCTCTTCCTGCGCACCGATTTGTCGGTCGAGCTGGTCGCCGCCAACAGCCATTCGGCCAAGCCCTGGCTGTACAAATTCGCCGGCGCCTGGGGCAATCACGAAGGCTCGATGCTGCTCTGGGTGACCGTGCTCGCGCTCGCAGGCGCAATCGTCGCCTTGCTCGAACGCCGGCTGCCGCAGAACACGCTGATCGCGACCCTGGCCGCGCAGGCGGCGATCGGGCTCGGCTTCTACGCCTTCCTCCTCTTCGCCTCCAACCCGTTCACCCGCCTCAGCCCGGTGCCGGTCGAGGGCAACGGTCTCAATCCCCTCCTGCAGGATCCGGGCCTCGCCTTCCATCCGCCGACCCTCTATTTCGGCTATGTCGGCATCTCGATCGCCTTCTCCTTCGCGGTCGGAGCGCTGGTCACCCGCGACGTCGGCCCCGCTTTCGCCCGAGCCATGCGGCCCTGGGTGCTCGGCGCGTGGATTTTCCTGACGCTCGGCATCACGGCCGGCTCCTATTGGGCCTATTACGAGTTGGGCTGGGGCGGCTGGTGGTTCTGGGACCCGGTCGAGAACGCCTCGCTCATGCCCTGGCTCGCGGCCACCGCCTTGCTTCACAGCGTCACCGTGCTGGCCACGCGCGACGGGCTCCGCGCCTGGACCGTGATGCTTGCCGTGGTCGCCTTCTCGATGTCGATGATCGGCACCTTCCTGGTTCGCTCCGGTATCCTGACCAGCGTCCACGCCTTCGCCGTCGATCCCGAGCGCGGCACCTTCATCCTCGTCCTCCTGCTTCTCTATATCGGCGGCGCGCTGGCGCTTTACGGCCTTCGGGTCGGCACGGTGAAGGAGGGGTCGAAATTCGATTTCGTCAGTCGCGAGGGCGCCTTGGTCGCCAACAATTTGCTGATCACGGTGATCCTCGGCCTCGTCTTCATCGGCACCATCTACCCACTGATCACCGAGGCGCTCGGAACCAAGATCTCGGTCGGCCCGCCTTATTTCAACCACGCCGCCGGCCCGGTCGCCCTGGCGCTGGTCGCGATCATGGCGGCGGGGCCGATGCTGCGCTGGCGACGCGACGATCTGTCGAAGCTCGCCGGCCGAATCGCGATCCCGGCCCTGCTCGGCGCCGCGATCCTGCTCGGACTGGTCCTGCTCGCCCCCGACATCGGCATCCTGCCCCTGCTCGGCCTCACCATCGCCATCGCCGTCGGCGCGGCCAGCCTGGCGCCGCTCTGGGGCCGCACTTTGCGGCGCACGCCCTTGTTCACCTGGGGCATGGTCATCTCCCATTTCGGAATCGCCGTCGCGCTCGCCGGCATGGCGTCGGAAAGCGCCTTCAGCAGGGAGACTTTGCTCGCCGCGCGTCCGGGGCAGGGGATGCGTGTGGGCCCGTTCACGGCCCGCTTCGACGGCGTCGATCCGGTGGTCGGCCCGAACTGGACGGCGATCGAGGCAAGCCTCACCGTTCGGCGCGGCGCGGACGGCGCCGAATTCGTGCTTCGGCCGCAAACCCGCTTGTTCCCGTCGGCGCCGACATCGCCGACCAGCGAGGCCGCCATCGCCACCCATTGGGACGGCCAGCTCTATGTCGCCATCGGCCAAGCCGACGAAACCGGCCGCTGGCAGTTGCGGCTGTGGTGGAAGCCGTTCGTCACCCTGATCTGGCTCGGCGGCGCCCTCGTCGCGTTCGGCGGCCTGCTGTCGCTGATCGGCCGCCTCCGCCGAGCCCGCCGCGGCGGGACCGTCGCGGCTGAGAGCGAGGGCGATGCCGTCTATCAACCCGCCGAGGCGGCGGCGTGAAGCGGCGGGCGATCTTCTGGGTGCCGCTCGCTGTCGCGGCCAGCATCCTGCTCGGCGTCTTCGCGGCGCCCTTGTTCTGGGCCCAGGTCCGTCCCATCGAATCGGCCCTGATCGGCCAGCCGGTACCCGATTTCGATCTGCCGCCGGGGCTTGCGGGACGGCCTGGGCTTTCCAGCCTGTCGCTGCGCCGGGGCGAGCCGCATGTGGTCAACATTTTCGCCAGCTGGTGCCTGCCCTGCCGGGTCGAGGCGCCGCAGCTCGAGGCGCTCAAGCGCCGCGGCATCCCGATCGACGGCATCGCGGTGCGCGACAGGCCGGAGGATCTCGCCCGCTTCCTCGCCGCTTATGGCGATCCCTTCCGCACCATCGGCGCCGACACCGATCGCCGCGTCCAGATCGAGCTGGGCTCGGCGGGCGTACCCGAAACCTTCGTGATCGACGGCCGCGGCATCATCCGCCACCAGCATATCGGCGCGATCACGCCAGGCGACATGGCCACGATCGTCGCCGCCTACGAGGCCGCGCGATGAGACGAGGCCGCTTATCGGGGACCAAGCTGCTGGGTATCGTGGCTGCCGGTGTGATGTTCGCCGCCGCTCCGGCCTATGCCGACTCCCTTCTCCCCCCGGCCGAATATGCCAACAGGCAACTCCCCGATCCCGCCCAGGAGGCGCAGGCCAAGGCGCTGATGGAGACGGTCCGCTGCCTGGTGTGCAAGGGACAGGCGATCGCCGACAGCGACGCCGAAATGGCGGGCGACATGCGCTCGCTGATCCGAAGCCGCATCGCCGCCGGCGAATCGCCCGAGGAGATCCGGGCCTGGCTGATCTCGCGCTACGGCGATTGGGTGACCTACGATCCGCGCTTCTCCTGGGCGACCGCGCCTTTGTGGCTGGCGCCGGTCCTGCTCGTCCTGCTCGGCCTGTGGCTGGCGCGCGGCCGCTTCAAGCGGCGGAGGGGCTGATGGGCTGGGTCGCCATGATCGGCCTCGCTTCGGCCACCGCGCTCGGCCTCGGCCTTTTCCTGCGCCGCGACAGGGCCGCGCTGCAATTCCTGGCCGCAGCCTTGCTGCTCGCATTGGCCGGCTATAGCTGGCAGAGCCGCCCGGACATGGCCGGAGCGCCGAAGGGCCCGCCGGTGCGCCAGAGCCTGCCCGAAAGCGAGTTCGCCAAGACCCGCGAGGAGACGCTCGGCCGCTTCGACCGCGCGGCGGCGTGGCTCAACATGGCCGATTCCTTCCAGGCGCGCGGCGACTATCAGAGCGCCGCGGAGCTGCTCCAGGGCGCCGCCCGGCGCAATCCGCGCGACGTAGACCTGTGGGTCGGCTTCGGCAACGCGCTGGTCCTGCAAAGCGGCGGCATGATGACTCCGGCCTCGCAGCTCGCCTTCGACCGCGCCCAGCGGCTCGCGCCCGGCCATCCCGCGCCGCGCTTCTTCTACGGCCTCGCCCTCGCCCAGGGCGGCAATATCGACGGGGCCGAGGACGTCTGGCGCGCGCAGGCGGCCGGCGAGCTGCCGCCCAATTATCGCGCGCTCATCGAGCAGCGCCTGGGCGCGATCGACGCGGCGCGGGCCGCGGGGGAATTGCCGGCACGGGGGGCTGCGCCGGCGCCTGCCCCGGCACCCGCACCCGCACCCGCGCGATAAGCTCGTCCCGGCGAGCGGGTCGGCCGGCCCTGATCCTAGACCGCCGGTTCGTAGGACAGGCCAAGCGCCTCGGCGACCGCCGAATGGCGGATCTTGCCGCCCGACACGTTGAGACCGTTTGCGAGATGCTGGTCTGCTTTCATAGCCGATTCAGCGCCTTGGTTCGCAAGCTTCAGAACGAATGGCAATGTCGCGTTGTTGAGCGCGAAGGCCGACGTCCGCGCCACCGCGCCCGGCATGTTGGCGACGCAATAATGGATCACCCCGTCGATCTCGTAGACCGGATCGCTGTGGGTGGTCGCGTGGCTGGTCTCGAAACAGCCGCCCTGGTCGATCGAGATGTCGACCAGCACCGAACCGCGCTTCATCGTCTTCAGCATGTCGCGGGTGATCAGCTTGGGCGCCGCCGCGCCCGGGATCAGCACCGCGCCGATCACCAGCTCGGCTTTCTTCACCGCCTTGGCGATCGCCGCCTTCGAGGCGTAGGCGGTCTTGATCTGGCTGCCGAAGAACATGTCGAGCTCGGCCAGGCGGGCGTTGGAGATGTCGTAGATGGTGACGTCGGCGCGCATGCCGACCGCCATCTGGGCCGCGTTGACGCCCGAGACGCCGCCGCCCAGGATCATCACCCGCGCCGGCGCGACGCCGGGCACGCCGCCGAGCAGGACGCCGCGTCCGCCCTGCTCCTTTTCGAGATAATGGGCGCCGACCTGGATCGACATCCGCCCCGCCACCTCGCTCATCGGCTTGAGCAGCGGCAGCGATCCGTCATTGGCCGTCACCGTCTCATAGGCGATGCAGGTCGCGCCCGATTTGACCAGGCCCAAGGTCTGCTCGGGATCGGGCGCGAGGTGCAGATAGGTGAACAGCAGGTGGCGCGGCTCCAGCAGCGCGATCTCGCTCGCCTGCGGCTCCTTCACCTTCACGATCATGTCCGAATTGGCGAAGACCTCGGCGGCATTGGCGGCGATGGCCGCTCCGGCATCCTGATAGTCCCGGTCGGAAAAGTCGATTCCGAGCCCGGCCCTGGTTTCGACCGTCACCTCATGACCCGCGGCGACCAGCTCCGCCACCGACGCCGGCGTCAGGCCGACGCGATATTCGTGAACCTTGATCTCTTTCGGGACGCCGACGCGCATCTTGCTCTCTCCTGGCCGATGATTTTGGGCGGCTCTATAGCGCTCCAATATCGCTTTGTCGCCGTTGCGGACGCAAACGCCCGGTGCTAAGGCCCGCGCCGCCCCGGCCCCGCCGGGACGCCAGAGAGGAAGGCGGACGTTTACGTTCCTGACCGATGAGCGATAGCGCCGCATCCGAGCCGCCCGCCGAGCAACCGGCCGGGCACCATAACCAGTCGGGCATCGTCAAGCTGGCCGTCGGCGCGGTCGGCATCGTCTTCGGCGACATCGGCACCAGCCCGATCTACGCCTTCCGCGAGACTTTCGCGGGCCACCACCGGCTGCCCCACGGCGCGGCCGAAATCACCGGCGTGCTGAGCCTGATCTTCTGGTCGATGATGATCGTGGTGACCCTGAAATATGTGGCCATCATCATGCGCGCCGACAACAAAGGCGAGGGCGGCAGCCTGGCGCTGCTGGCGCTGATCAACCGATCGACCGGGAGCGGCAAGCGCAAGTGGAGCGCGGGCATCGTCTTGCTGGGCGTGTTCGCCTGCGCGCTCTTCTACGGCGATTCGATGATCACGCCGGCGATTTCGGTGCTTTCGGCGGTCGAGGGGCTGACCACGGTCGAATCCTCCTTCGCGCCGTTCGTCGTGCCGATCGCGATCGGCATCCTGCTCGGCCTGTTCGCGATCCAGTCGACCGGCACGGCGCGGGTCGGCGCCCTGTTCGGGCCGATCATGCTGCTCTATTTCCTCACCATCTCGGTGCTCGGCCTGACCCACATCGTCGGCTCGCCCTGGATCATTCTCGAGACGGTCAATCCGCTCAACGCCGTCAACTTCTTCGTCACCGACGGCTGGCGCGCCTTCCTCGCTCTGGGCTCGGTCGTGCTTGCCGTCACCGGCGCCGAGGCGCTCTACGCCGACATGGGCCATTTCGGGCGCAAGCCGATCGGCGTTTCCTGGCTGGTCTTCGTGATGCCGGCGCTGATGCTCAATTATATGGGCCAGGGCGCGATGATCATGTCGCTGGACGCGGCGGCGGCCACCGAGGCCCTGAGAAATCCGTTCTTCTTCCTGGCGCCGGAAGGAATGCGCCTGCCGCTCGTCATCCTCGCCACCTTCGCCACCGTCATCGCCTCGCAGGCGGTGATTTCGGGCGCCTTCTCGGTCACCCAGCAGGCGATGCACCTCGGCTTCATCCCGCGCCTCCGGATCCAGCACACCAGCGAGGCCGCGATGGGCCAGATCTACATCCCGGTGGTCAATTGGGCGCTGATGGTGATGGTCATCCTGCTCGTCCTGTTCTTCCAGAATTCGAGCAGCCTCGCCGCCGCCTACGGAATCGCCGTCACCGGCGCGATGTTCATCGACGCCTGCCTGCTGACGGTGGTGCTGCTGACCTTGTGGAAGTGGAAGCCCTGGGTGGCGATCCCGGTGCTCGCAATCTTCTTCATGGTCGACATCGCCTATTTCGCCGCCAATCTGACCAAGGTGCCCGACGGCGGCTGGTTCCCGCTGCTCGTCGGCCTGTTCGCCTTCACCTTGCTCACCACCTGGGCGCGCGGACGCCAGCTGATGATCAAGCGGATGAACGAAGCGGCCATGCCCGCCACGATCTTCATCAAGTCCGCCGCGAGCAGCGCCACCCGGGTGCCCGGCACAGCGGTCTTCATGACCACCGCCTCGGACGGCATTCCCCACGCGCTGCTCCACAATCTGAAGCACAACAAGGTGCTGCACGAACGGGTGCTGCTGCTGACCGTCAGGATCGAGGACGTGCCTTATGTCGAGGAGGAGAAGACCTTCCACCTCGACGAACTCGGTCAGGGCTTCTTCCGGCTCATCATCCGCTACGGCTTCATGCAGGAAACCAACGTGCCGGCGGCGCTGGCCCGTGTCGACAGCTGCGGCCCCCGGTTCAAGATGATGGACACGAGCTTCTTCCTCGCCCGCCAGACCCTGATCACCAGCCCCAAGCCGGGCATGGCCGTATGGCGCGAGAAATTGTTCGCCTGGATGCTCCGGAACGCCGAAAGCGCGATGGAATTCTTCGGCCTGCCACCCAACCGGGTCGTCGAGCTCGGCAGCCAGGTCGAGATTTGAGGCGCGGTTGAGCGGCGGCCCGATCATCGTCACCGCCACCTTCGGCGACGGCGACAATGGCTGGCTGCAGCAGCTGAGGCGCAGCCATTATCCGCCCGAGCGCAACCGGGTGCCGGCGCACCTCACCTTGTTCCATCATTTGCCGCCCGGTGCGCAGGCCGAGGTCGCCGGCCGGCTCAAGGCAGCCACGGCCGCGCCGCCGCCGCCGGCGACGATCGCCGGACTCATCGATCTGGGAGAGGGGACGGCGCTGCGCGTCGAGAGCGAGGCGCTCGAGGCGATCCGCGCCAACCTCGCCGACGCGCTGCATGGCCTGCTCATTCCGCAGGACCTGGCGCGCTGGCGCCCGCACGTCACCATCCAGAACAAGGTCGAGCCCAAGGAGGCAAAGGCGCTGCAGCGGCAGTTTCGCGCGACCTTCGAGCCGCGCCCGCTCGCCATCAAAGGACTGACGTCATGGCGCTATCTGGGCGGCCCTTGGGAGCCGATCCGGAGCCACGCCTTCCGGCGCTAGCACCGGCGCGGCGCAGTCGCCGAGGGTCAGTCGATCTGGCCGATCCCGTCGCAGCTGTAATCGAACGCGGCCAGGCCGGCCTCGACATGTCCGCCGAGCAAAGGCATCTCCAGCAGCTCGTCCATCCGCTCGTCGCCGCCAAGCTCGCCGGCCTCGGCGAAGGCCTCGTCCCATTCGCTGGAATCGTAGGTACCGCGGCCGACCCAGGCCAGAGCGACGACTTCGGCGAGCTGATCCTCGGCGAGATCATCGAGCAGCGCCTGCAGCTCCTCCTCGACGCTGTCGTTGAGCTCGTCCTCGAGCACCGACAGAGCTTCGCCGCCCTCGTCGTCATAATCGTCGACATTGTCCGCCTCCGCATCGGGATCCTGCGCGGGCACCTGCGCTTCGAGCTCCTTGGCGCGGAGGATCAGGCGGCAGAGCGTGTCGAGCGGGGTCAGCAATTCCATCGGCGTTCTCCTGGACTCGGCAATCGAAACGACAGGCCGCACGCGCGGTTCCGCTGCGGGAAATCGGTGCGCCCCCGCTCCGGTTGACCGCTTGCCCGGCGCTTCCTATAGCGCCGCCTCGCGCCCGGCGCGCACTGATGGGGCGGAGTAGCTCAGCTGGTTAGAGCAGCGGAATCATAATCCGCGTGTCGGGGGTTCAAGTCCCTCCTCCGCTACCATTGCGAACCCGCGCTTTCGGGCTCCATGCCCGCGCCGCCTCATCCGGACGGAGAATCCGCCGCGGATCACCCGTTCGGGCGATGGCGCGGACGGCTTGGTTCGCGCTATCAGCGGCTGTCGAGTCGATCGGGAACCAGCCATGAACCTTCAGCAATCCGCGACGCCGGTGGCCTTCCTCTACGCGAGCGAGCGCGAGCGGGCGCTGGCTTTCTATTGCGAGACGCTCGGCCTTTCGCTTCGCGGCTCTGACGATTTCGGGGACTTCATCGATCTCGGCGGAGCCTTGCTGCGGATGACCGTCATGCCCGATCACAAGGCTCACCCCCATCCCGTGCTGGGCTGGAATGTCCACGACATCCGCGCCGCCGCGGAAGCGTTGCGCGACCGCGGAATCGTCTTCACCATCCACGAAGGCTTCGGTCAGGACGAACTCGGCATCTGGACCTCTCCCGACGGTGCGTCGAAGGTGGCGTTCTTCGCCGACCCCGACGGCAACGTCCTGACCCTGTCCCAGGCTTGAGCCGGTCAAGCGCGGATCCGCCGCAAAGGCCCCGGCGAGCGGCCATTGGCGCACCGCTTGCTTGGCCCTAGACTGAGCGAATGTTGAGGGACCTGGACGGCGGATCGGCGGGCGGAGAGACGCGTGGCGGCGCGCGCCACAGGGTCGTGCTGATCGCTCTCGACGCCTGCGATCCGGCAACGGTGCGGCGGATGGCCGCGGCCGGAGACATGCCGGTCACCGCCAAATTCCTCGATGAGGCGGCGCGCTGCACGATCCGCAATCCCTACGGCCTGTTCGTCGGCGCGACCTGGGCCAATTTCGCCACCGGGGTCCATCCCGATCGCCACCTCTTCTACGGCTGGGACCGGATCGATCCGCGCGATTATGCCTATCGGCTGAAGCCGCACGGCGTCCATTTTCCAGGCTTCTGGGACGCGCTCGGCGAGGCCGGGCGGCGCGTCGCACTGATCGACATCCCCCATGCCCGCTATGTCGAGCCGGTCAACGGCGTCGCCATCGCCGAATGGGGCTGCCACGACCGCCATTACGGCTTCCACACCCAGCCGCCCGGACGTGCCGCCGCGATCGTCGAGCGATTCGGCATGCATCCGCTGTTCGCGCCCGATCCCTATGCGGTGCGCGATTTCGCGCCCGACGACCATGCCCATCGCGCCACCACCTACCGGACCGAGGCCGAATATGCGGCGCTGACCCGCGACCTCCTCGCCGGAATCGCCGCCAAGACGCCCCTGGTCGGCGCCTTGCTCGCCGAGGAGCCCTGGGACCTGTTCGTCGCCGTGTTCGGCGAGGGTCATGCCGCCGGCCACCAGATGTGGCACCTGCACGACCCCGATCATGCCGGCTTCGACGCCGGCGCCCGGGCCGCGGCCGGCGGCGATCCGATCGCCGCTATCTATCGGGCGCTCGACGATGCGGTCGGCGCCTTGCTGGAGCGGGTCGAGCCGGACGCGACGGTGATGCTGCTGTTCAGCCACGGCATGGGCCGCCATCATGACGGGACCCATTTGCTGGCCGAGATCCTGCGCCGGCTCGACCGCGATTATCGTGAGGCCGGCCGCTCGGCGAGCGATCTCGCCAAGCGCGGCAAGCAGGCGCTGGTCCCGGGCGCGCTCCGGCTCGGCGCCGCGCTCGGCCTGCCCAGGCCGCTGGCCCGCGCAATCGCCCGCAAGCTCGGCGCGCGCGGCCTCGGCACCGCCGCCGAACGCGCCCGCCAGGCCTTCTTCATCGCTCCCAACAACCATGTCTATGGCGGCATCCGCTTCAACCTGAAGGGCCGCGAGGCGCGAGGCTGGATCGACGAGGCCGAGGCGGAGAGCCTCGCGGCGCGGCTCGAGCGGGACTTGCTGGCGCTGGTCAATGTCGACACCGGCCGCCCGATCGTCCGGTCGGTGCGGCGCTCGGACGCCTTCTTCCGCCGAAGCGACGGCGATTCGATGCCCGATCTGTTCCTCGACTGGGAGAGGAGCGCGCCGATCGAGGCGGCGCGCTCGCCCCGGATCGGGACGGTGCGCGCGCCTTATGATTGCTGGCGGACCGGCGATCATCGCCTCGCCGGAATGCTTCTCGCGCGCGGGCCGGGCCTTCCGGCGGGGCAGGCCTTTGCGCGCATGCGGATGGAGGATCTGCCGATTTCGATCGCCGCGCGGCTCGGAGTCGCGCTTCAGGACGTCGACGGCGCGGCCGTCCCCTGGCTGCCCGGCGCCGGCTCGCGCGGTGCCGTCTCGCCGGCGCCCGCCGGCCGCGAGCGCCAGTCGTAGGGCGTCCCGTCGACGTAGCGGCCGCGGATGCGCCGGTTGCGCGTGGCGAGGCGCTTGCGCAACAGCAGGCGCAGGCTCTTCGGGCTGAGGCTCGCCCACAGGATGATCAGCCAGGCGATCGCCGATTCGCGGTCGCGCGGGAAGGCGGCCCGGCGCCACATCCGTCCCAGCATCCGGGGTGAGCTGCCCGACCAGATCCGCCCGCCGCCGATCGACAGGAACACCATCGGATGCAGCCGCCGGGTCGGTTGGTCCGCGCCGGCGCCGGCCAGCACCGGCTCGTAATCCTCACCTCTCAAATAGCGCTCGCGGCAGCGAAGCATGAGATCGACGGCGCGCTCGACCCGGACCTCGGCCGAGGTCAGCCGAGTGCTCGTATCGGCGAAGCGGTAGAAATAGAGCGCGTCGGGGAGCACCAGTACCCGGCCGGTGCGCGCCATCCGGAGGTATAAATCCATATCCTCCCAATATTCGCAGGCCGCGCGATAGCCGCCGGCGCAGTCGAAGGCGGCGCGGCGAAACAGGATCGATCCGTGCGCGAAGGGGGCGCTGAAGGCGGTCGAGCCGATCACCCAGCGCGCCTGCTCCTGGACCCGGCGCCCGCTCTCGTCGATCCCCACCGGCAACGTGCCGACCAGCACCGCGTCCGGATGGTCGCGCAGGACGGCCAGCTGCCGGCGCAGCCGGTCCGGATGGGCGACGTCGTCGGCGTCCATTCGCGCGATCAGGCTGCCCGCCGCTTCGTCCACCACCCAGTTCGAGCTCCCGGCCGGGCCGAGATTGTCGCGCCGCTCGATCAGACGGATTCGGCGGTCGCGCGCGGCCCAGGCGCGCAGCGATTCGGTCGATCCGTCAGTCGACCCGTCGTCGCCGATCACGAACTCGAAGTCGGCATGGCTCTGGCCGAGGATCGAGCCGATGCATTCGTCGAGATAGGGCAAAGCGTTGTGGACGGGCATGACGACGCTAAGCGCCTCACCGCGCCGCGCCGCGCCGGCATTGGCCGTCATACTGTCCGTCTCCTCGCGCAGCGCCCTGCCTCCCGGGCCGGACGATAGGCGACTTTGGCGGCCAGGACAAAAGCCGTTCCTTTTCCATTCAGGCAAAAGGGCTTATGGGGCGCGGGTGAACCCGACATCCGCCATGCGACGCGCCCTTCTGGGGACGCTTCTGCTGCTGTCCGCCGCGGCGCCGGCGCAGGAGGCACCGGCGGGCGCGGCCGCAGGTGCCGACGCCGGGCCGGCCGAGCCCGGCTATGGCGGCCTCTGGACGAGTTGGACCGGCGTCAATCGCGATTCGATTCGCGCCGAGGCGGAAGCCGCCCGCTCCGGCCAGGCGGCCGCCGCCGATGTGCCGCGCCATTACCAGGCGGGCAGCTCCGCGCTGGGCGAGCGGGTCGGCGAAGTCGTCCGCCTCGGCGACTGCCAGGAAGGCGAGCGGCTTGCCCGCGAGGCCGGGGATTTCCCCCTGCTCGAAGCGGTCCGCGCCCATTGCCGGCCGGCCAGCCCTCAGATCCGCTCCAGATAGCCTCCGGCCCAGAGCGTCCGGATCAGCCCGTCGGGCTTTTCGCATTTGAGGTCGGCCGACGAGAAGGGCGCGCCCGAAAGGGCGACGTCGAGGGCATCGCCGTCCTGGGCGTCGAAATCGAGGTCACCACCCGGGCCGATCAGCACCAGCTTGCCGTCGTCGTCGGCGACGTTCCACGGCACGAACCGCCGCCGCCGATAGCGATCGCCCGGCTGGGCCTTGCCGGCGGACGAAATCACGCCGGCGACATTGGGCCGCCGCCCACGAAGGAAATTGTCGGCGAGCAGATCGAAGGCGCTGTCCATTCCGGCCTTGTCGGCGATCAGCTGCTTCAGCGTCTCGAAATGGGCGCGCGCATCCTCACGGTCGAAATCGCGCCCGGCAAAGCCGGCCGGGAGCGAACGCCGGAAGTCGGGCGATTCGAGCGCCAGTTCGGAGATCGATTCGAGCAGGAGGTCTGCCCAGGTCTTGGTGATCAGCCCGACGGTGATGTGCAGCGAAGGCTCCTCGCCGACATTTTCGGCGTCGTGCATCACGCCGCGCGGGAGATAGAGGCAGTCGCCGGCGTTGAGGGTGAATTCCTGAGTCACCTCGCCGGCCTCGTGCTGGCCGACCTCGAATCGCTCGCCGCGGAACGGAGTCGTCACCGGCGTGCCGTAGATCCGCCAGGCCTTGGCGCCGGACACCTGCATCACGAACACGTCGTGATTGTCGTAATGGGGCGGGAAGCCCTGATTGCCCACTCCGTCGATGCTTTGCGGAGTGAGGTAGATGTTGGTCTGAACGTGGCAGGTGAACACCTCCTCCAGCGCCCGGCAGAATTCGCCGAGGTTAAACGTCGAATCGTGGAATTGCGGCAGGATGATCGTCGATCCGCGCAGATATTCCTCGGCTACGACGGCGCGGCTGATCCGCCCGTCCTCGCCGACATATTCGTCGCGCTCGATGCGGTCGCGATGGTTGGTAAGGTCGATCATCCCCTCGCGCAGATCGGCGCTGTTGATGAAATGATCGAGCGAATCGAGGGTCAGCAGGTCGGCATAGCGCTCGGGCTGACGGCGGATCCCGACCAGCGCCTCGCGCTCGTAATAGCGGTCGAGGAATTCGCGCGGGGTGACCGGTGCGATCAGGAAGCCGAGCGCGTCCTCTTCCCAGCGCGGCGAGCCTTCATTGTCCGTCCCAGCCTCGGCGCCATCCGCCGGCAACGCGCTTCCACTCATCTCTTGCCCCTCCCAAGGACCGGGGCGGACTGTATCGGCGGCCTCCCGGTGCAGGAAGCGATTATTTGAAGCGGGGCGGGTCGTGCGGGCGGGGCAGATCGAAGGCATAGGGTTCGAGCGCCGTTTCCAGCACCCGCAATGTGGCGGTGGCGGCGCCCGACAGGCGCCGTTGCTCGAGCGGCTCGCGAAGCGCCGCGAGCACGGCGCGGGCGGCGGCGGCAAGCAGGATCTCGCGCGCGGAATAGCTCGGCGAGGACGGATCCTGTGCCGCCATTCAGCGCCGCCTGCCGGCCGGCGAGGGCGCGGAGCAGGCGACAAAATGTCGCGCAAATTCAAACGCGCCGCATTTGGGCGCGACAAACGGGCTCATGATATGCCATGCGGTTTGCGGGCTAAGAATCTGCGCCCGTGTTCCCCGCTTTCCACGAAACTGTCAAGCAGGACTTTTCAAAACAGATGAGTTTTGGCACAAGATTGGCTGAAGAACGCAAGAGGTTGGGCCTCAAGCAGGCGGAATTCGCCGATCTGGTCGGCACCGACGTTCCCAAGCAGAGCCTCTATGAAAATGACCGGCGCGAGCTGCGCGCGGATTATCTTGCCCGGCTCGCCGACGCCGAAGTCGACATCGTCTATGTGCTGACCGGGCGCCGCAGCGAAGGCGAATGGCTCGAACAGGCGCCGAGCGATTTGCTGTCGGCATTTCTGTCGCTGCCGCCGGACCTGCAGGAGGCGCTCGCCCGCCTGACCTTGTCGCTGCGCGATCAATTCACGCGGCCGTCGGGCAGCAGCCTTCATTCGCGCAAATCGGACTATAAATCGGAGCGGCGGACCGACTGACCGGGCGGGACTTTCCGCTGGTCTGGGACGGTTCAGGCGTCGGACTTGGCCGGGATCACGCCGCGTTTGATCTGGTCGAGTTCGATCGATTCGAACAACGCCTTGAAATTGCCCTCGCCGAAGCCCTCATTTCCCTTGCGCTGGATGATCTCGAAGAAGATCGGCCCGACCATATTCTCGGTGAAGATCTGGAGTAGCAGGCCCTCGCCGGTTTCCGGCGCGCCGTCGATCAGGATGCGGCGCTCGCGCATCGCCTGGACGTTGTGGGCGTGGCCGGGGACTCGGCTGTCGATCATGTCGTAATAGGTGTCGGGACTGTTCTGGAACCTGACGCCATTGGCCCTGAGCGCGTCGACCGTGGCGAAGATATCGTCGGTCGCGAAGGCCAGATGCTGGATGCCTTCGCCTCTATATTCCTTCAGATATTCGGCGATCTGGCTGTAATCGTCCTGGCTTTCGTTGAGCGGGATCCGGATCTTGTCGTCCGGAGCGGTCATCGCCCGCGACAGCAGGCCCGTCTGCTGCCCCTCGATGTCGAAATAGCGGATCTGGCGGAAGTTGAAGATGGTTTCGTAGAATTTCGCCCAATGATCCATGCGGCCGCGATTCACATTGTGGGTGAGGTGGTCGAGCGTGTGGAGGCCGACCGAATGGTCGTCGCGGCCGGCGCCCGGCACAGGCTCGAAGTCCACGTCGTAAATCTGCTCGGCCCCGTAGCGATCGACCAGATAGAGGAAGGAGCCGCCAATGCCTTCGATGGCGGGGATTTCGAGCTCGCCCGGGCCCCGCGGGCTCTCGACCGCGGTGGCGCCGCGCGCGACCGCCAATGCGACGGCCTCCTTCGAATTCGCGACCCGGAAGGCCATGCCGTTCGCGGAGGGGCCATGGGCCTCGCGAAAGTCGGCCGGCTGGCCCTCCGGCTCCATGTTGAGGATGAAGTTGATGTCGCCCTGCGCATAATGGCGGACATTCTTCGACCGGTGATTGCCGACATGGGTGAAGCCCAGAGTGGCGAACATGGCCGCCATCGCCTCGGGATCGGGGCTGGTCCACTCGACGAATTCGAAGCCGTCGAGGCCGATCGGATTTTCTCTGGCGGTCATTGCGAAAAGTCCTCGAAAAGCGGGGCGATCGGCGCGGCTTCTATCAGCGCGCGCGGCGCCCGGCAAATGGCCCATTGCACGCGGTCGGGCGGCCCCTTACCTCCCGATTCGAACCCCGATCAAGGACCCTTCATGACCGCCACCCACTCCTCGCGCATGCTGATTCTCGGCTCCGGCCCGGCCGGCCTTTCCGCCGCCATCTACGCCGCCCGCGCCGGCATGGCGCCGATCGTCGTCCAAGGCATCCAGCCCGGCGGCCAGCTCACCATCACCACCGACGTCGAAAATTATCCGGGCTTCGCCGACGTCATCCAAGGCCCCTGGCTGATGGAGCAGATGCAGAAGCAGGCCGAGCATGTCGGCGCCAAGATGGAGTGGGACCATATCGTCGAGGTCGACCTCTCCCAGCGCCCGTTCCGGATGACCGGCGACGGCGGCACTCTCTATCTGGGCGACAGCCTCGTCATCGCCACCGGCGCCCAGGCGCGCTGGCTGAACCTGCCGAGCGAGGAGCATATGAAAGGGAAGGGGGTGTCGGCCTGCGCGACGTGCGACGGCTTCTTCTATCGCGGGCGCAAGGTGGTGGTGATCGGCGGCGGCAACACCGCGGTCGAGGAAGCGCTGTACATGACCAACCACAGCCACGACGTCACCCTGATCCACCGCCGCGACGCGCTGCGCGCCGAGAAGATCCTTCAGGACCGCCTGTTCGCCCATCCCAACATCAAGGTGATGTGGAACCGCGAAGTCGCCGATTTCGTCGGCGGCGGCGAGCCCGAGGGGCTGGTCGCGGTCGACTTGCGCGACACTCGGACGGGCGCGATCGAACGGGTCGACACGGAGGGCGCCTTCGTCGCCATCGGCCATTCGCCGGCGACGGCATTGTTCAACGGCCATCTCGATCTCGACGGCGACGGCTATATCCGGGTCGAGAGCGGCACGACCCGCACCAACGTACCGGGCGTGTTCGCCTGCGGCGACGTGATGGACAAGATCTACCGCCAGGCGGTGACTGCGGCGGGCACCGGCTGCATGGCCGCCCTCGACGCCGAGAAGTTCCTCGCCGAAGCCGATTTCGAAAGCGCGGCCGAGCCGGCGATGCAGGAGGCCTGACGCGCCGTTTCCCGGCGGTTGCGCCCAGCCGCCCCGGGGCCGGACGTCAGTTGGCCAAGGCCTTTACCGCCCGCGCCACTGCGGCCAGCAAGGCCGCCTCGTCGCCCGGGCGGGCGAAAGTGTGGGAATCGCTGTTCACGATCTCGCGCCCCTCGACGAGGCCCTTGAACGCCGGTGCCCTGAGCTCCTGCGCGGCGGCCACGGCGGTGCCATCGGATTCGGCGAGGATCAGCCAGGCGCGCGAGCCGCCCGCGCGCAACGCCGCCGCCGTCTCGCGCGCCAGCGGGGCGCCTTGCCGCCTTGCGGATATCCTGCTGATCCCTCTAAGGAGCTTGCGCCAATTGACTGCGCCGGAAAGCATTTTCCTCCAGCCCTCGCGGCTGAGCAGCCGTTTGCGATAATGGGCGCGGATCGCGGCCGGCGGCGGCGCGTCCGCCTGCGCCTCGACCAGCCAAGGGTTGACCAGCACCACGCCGTCCAGGCCGGCCGCCTTGCCGAACAAGGCGAGCGCGGTCGCGCCGTCGCACAGCCCGAGCCCGTAAAGCCGCCCGAGCCCCGGCGCGGCCCGCCGAAATGCGGCCGCCGCCGCGGCGATATCGGGTCCGGCACCGCGAAAGCCCGGATCCTCACCACCGCTGTCGCCGACCCCACGCCGATCGAAGCGGAAGCAGGAAATATCTTGTTCAGCCAGGGCTTTGGCAAGCCTTTCATACATTCGGTGCGAGCCGATCCGGGTCTGGCTGCCGCCGGTCACCAGCAGCAGGCCGGTGCCGCCCGGCGCCACGTCGAGGCTGGCGCCGAGTTCGGCTCCGGCGCAGGAAAAGGTCAGGAGCCGGCGCACAGGCGGCTCCATCTGGTCAGATCGGCGGCGATCGCCTCGGCCAGTTCGGCGCTGTTGCCCGGTTCGGAGCGCCGCCACAGGGCCGGCCCCTCGAGCTTGGAATCGGCCTCGCCCCGGTCGCTGGCGAGCCGCACCGTGCGCAACGGCGCGACCCGCGCCGGGGTCGCGACTTCGAGCACCGCCTTCAATTCGGCGGACGGCGCATAGCCGGCCCATTCGACCCCGCCGGCGAGCGCGGAGCGCGCCATGTCCCTGGCCAGAGCGGCGCCCTCGGCCGGCGCGAACCGCCACCAGGCCCGCGCCTCGGCGCGGTCGTCGATCAGGGCACCGCCGCGAATGCTGGCGATGACCGGCCTTCGCGCCTTTGCGGCGATATGGCTCGCGGCCGCGCTGACGTCATGACGCCAATCGTCCCAGCCGATGTCGCCGAGGGCGCTCTCGCTCTCGCCCGTGCCGGCAAGGTCGGGCAGCCAGCAGCCATGGCCCTTCCTGGCCATGATCCGCATCACCGCGACGATCAGCGCCCGGCTGCGGTTCATCTCCTCGAACAAGGGCGGCACGAACAGGATCGCCGGCGCATGGTCGCGGCCGACCCGCATCAGCCATTCCTCGCGATCCGAACTGGTGAAGCGCTCGAAGGCGAGGGCGCTCGCGCTCACCGCAGCGCCTTGGTCCTGGCGAAGGTCAGCAGGGCGCCGAACGTCTCCATCATGTCGGCGTCGACCTCATGATCCTCGATCAGGATGCCGAGCCGTTCCTCCAATTCCGTGAGCAGGCCGGCGACCGCCATCGAATCGAATTCGGGGAGGGCGCCGAACAGGGGCGTCGTCTCGTCGAACACGGCCACTCGGGCACGGTCGAGGCCGAGGACGTCGGCGAGCACCGCCCTCAGCGTGCTGTCCACTTCGTGGGCGTCGTCGGGCGCGGTCGCCATTGTCTCCCCTGTCTGCCGCTTCGTGCCGGTCGGACCTAACCGCCCTTCGCGCGCCCGACAAGCGCCGAGACCCGCGCCCGCGCCGCGCCGAGCAGGCCGCGCAGGGTCCGCGGATTATAGGCTTCGAGCCGCCACAGCACCCGCCGCTCGGCCATCCAGTCCTTCTTGTAGCCGTCGTCGCCCGTGCCGTAGTCGATCGCCGCGACGTGGTCCTCGTCGAGCGCGCGGCGGAACATCGCCATGCCGAGCAGGGTCCCGGGCGACATCGCCTTGGCCTCCTCGGCATAAGCGAGCTTGTGGATCGTCGCTTCGCCATTCTCGATCAGCCACAGCTGCACCGCGACCGGCTGCCCGTGCTTGCGCGCCACGCCGAGCCGCAGCGTCCCTGCGGCGCCTTCCGCTTGCGCCAGCGCGCGCAGGAAGGGGAAGGATCCCTCGTCGGGCTTCCAGCTCGCCCGGTAGACCGTTTCGTAATCGGCCCAGGCCCGGGCGTCGAACCGATCGTAAATCTCGATGTCGAGCCCGGCCGCCTTGCCCCGGCGCTTGGCGGTGTTGCGCAGCTGCGCCGGCCGGCCCGCCCAATAGGTGTCGAAATCCATCCCCGCCGTAGCGATCCGCCAATTGCCCGTCTTCTCCGCCGTGGCGACCAGCCAGCCGGCGCGCCGGAACGCCTTGCGCAGCGCGGCCGGATCGGCGACCGGCGACAGCTCCACCTTGACGATCCCGCGCGCCATGGCGGCTGCGGCGAGTGACGTCATGACGGCGCCCTGGCGATCGCCGATCACGTCGAAGCGAAGCGAATACCAGGCGGCATAAGCGCGCGCGATCCGGTCTTCGACCGCGAGGAACAGCCAGGCCCGGCCGCCCGCATCGCGCGCCCGAAGCACCGCAAGCCTGCCCTTGGGCGGGCAATGATCGTGGATCAGCCGGAACCAGGAGAGGCGCGCGAACAGGCTGGGCTGCGCTTCCCGATCGAGCGCGCCGGCGGCGTCATCGGCCACCGAGTCAAGATCGTCGAACAGCGCTATGTTAACCGTCACGCTTTATGCCCCTTCGCGCTCGCCCTATCATGACGCCTTTTAAGCAGGAATGAAGTTGGAAACGCCCGGCCCGCTCATGCCCGATCCCACGCCCCGTCCGCTCGACCACCTTACGCTGCGCGGCGACCGGGCCGCGCCGGCGCTGCTGACGCGCGAGGGCGCGCTCGATTATGCCGGGCTCGAAGCGGCGGTCGGAGCGCTCGCGGCCGGGCTGCAGGGCAGGGGCCTCGCTCACGGCGAGCGCGTCGCGTCCTGGCTTCCCAAGACCCGGCTCACCAGCCTGCTGCCGCTCGCCTGCGCCCGCGCCGGCCTGATCCACGTGCCGATCAACCCCCTGCTGAAGCGGATGCAGGTCGCCCACATCCTCGCCGACAGCGGCGCCGGGCTGCTGATCACCGCCGCGGCGCGCGCCGCGACGCTCGAGCCCGGCGACGCGGCCTGCCCGATCCTCGGCGAAGAAGAGAGCGCCGCCCTGTTCGATACGCCGGGCGCGCTCGGCCCGTCGCGGCACGATCCCGAGGATCTCGCCGCCTTGCTCTACACATCGGGATCGACCGGCCTGCCCAAGGGGGTGATGCTGAGCCACGCCAATTTGTGGCTCGGCGCGATCAGCGTTGCGTATTATCTGCGCCTCGCGCCGGAGGACCGGATCCTCGCCGTGCTCCCGTTCAGCTTCGATTACGGCCAGAACCAGCTCTTTTCGGGCTGGGCGGCCGGGGCCGCGATCGTGCCGCTCGACTATCTTACCACACGCGACGTGATGCGCGCCGTCGAACGACACAAGATCAGTACCTTGGCTGGCGTTCCTCCCTTATGGGTTCAACTGATCGAGGCACCCTGGCAACCCGAAGCGGCGCTTATGCTGCGGCGCCTGACCAACAGCGGCGGCAAGCTCGCGCCCTCGGTGGTCCGCCGGATGCGCGAAGTCTTTCCGGCCGCCGACATCTATTCGATGTACGGCCTCACCGAAGCCTTTCGCTCGACCTATCTCGATCCGGCCTTGCTCGACGACCATCCCGATTCGATGGGAAGCGCCATTCCGTTCGCCGAGATCATGGTGATCGGCGGCGACGGACAGCAAGCGGAGGAAGGCGAGCTCGTCCACGCCGGTCCGCTCGTCGCCAAGGGCTATTGGCGCGATGCCGGACGCACCGCCGAGCGGTTCAAGCCCGCGCCGGCCGGCTCGGCCTATGGCGGCATGGCCGTGTGGTCGGGCGATCGGGTCAGGAAGGACGGCGAGGGGCTTCTCTATTTCGTCGGCCGCGAGGACGGCATGATCAAGACGTCGGGCAACCGGGTCAGCCCCACCGAAGTCGAGGAAGCGGCGATCGCCTCGGGCCTGATCGCGGAAGCGGTCGCTTTGGGTTTTGCCGACGAGCGGCTGGGGGAGGGGATCGCGCTGGTCGTCCGCCCCGACAATCGCGGCGAGGAGGAGGCCCTTCGCGCCTTTCTGAAACGGCGCTTACCCAATTTTATGCAGCCCGGGCCTATCATCTGGCGCGACGAGCTGCCGCGCTCCCCGAACGGTAAGCTCGACCGGGTGGAGCTGAAGAACGAGCTGATGGCATGAGCAAGCCGATGGGCCCGATCCCGGCGGGGTTCGCCGCCGATGAAGACGCCATGCTGCTGATCGGCGGCCGCCGCGCCGACGCGCTGGTCGCCGAGGCCGGCGACACGCCCCTGTTCGTCTACGACCTCGCTCTGGTGGATGCCAGGATCGCCCGCTTTCGCGCCGTCTTCCCGGAGGTCGATCTTCATTATGCAATGAAGGCAAATAGCTATGTTCCGCTGCTGAGCCATATCGCAAAGCAGGTGGACGGCCTGGATATCGCCTCCGGCGGCGAATTGCGCATCGCCGTCCAGGCCGGCGCCGATCCGTCCGACATCAGCTTCGCGGGACCGGGCAAGCGCGACGGCGACCTGCGCGCCGCGATCGAGGCCGGAGTCACCCTCAATTGCGAGTCCGAAGGCGAGGTCGAGCGGGCATTGGCGCTGGGCGGCCGGCCGCGGCTGGCGGTTCGGGTGAATCCTGATTTCGAGATCAAGGGTTCGGGCATGCGCATGGGCGGCGGCGCCAAGCCGTTCGGGGTGGACGCGGCGCGCGTGCCCGTTCTGGTCCGCCGCATCCTCGCGGCCGGCGCTGAATGGCGCGGCTTCCACATCTTCGCCGGCTCGCAGGCGCTCGATCCGCAGGCGCTGATCGACGCCCAGAGCGCCACGGTCGCGCTTGCCGCCGCGCTCGCCGAAGAGATTGGCGCGACTCCGCCGTTGGTCAATCTGGGCGGAGGCTTCGGAATCCCCCACTTCAACGGCGAGCAGGCACTGGACATCGAGGCCGTCGCGGCTGCGCTGGCGACGACTTTGGCCGCCCGTCCGCCCGGTCTCGGCGGCACCCGCTTCGCCATCGAGCTCGGCCGCTGGCTGGCCGGCGAATGCGGCGTCTATCTGACCCGGATCGTCGACCGCAAGATCAGCCACGGCAAGACCTTCCTGATCACCGACGGCGGGATGCAGCATCAGCTCGCCGCGTCGGGCAATTTCGGCCAGGTCATCCGGCGCAATTATCCCGCCGCGATCGCCGCCCGGTTCGGCGCCGATCCGCAGGAGGAGGTGTCGATCGTCGGCTGCCTGTGCACCCCGCTCGATCGCCTCGCCGATGACGTCATGCTGCCGCGCGCGGAGGTCGGCGATCTGGTCGCGATCTTCCTTGCCGGCGCCTACGGCCTGTCGGCCAGCCCGCAGGCCTTTCTCGCCCAGCAGGCGGCCCGCGAAATGATCGTGAACGGACGCGATTAACGCCTCCGCGGCGCTCGGTCCCGATCTGGGACGCGCCCCGAATAGCGCTTGTTCCTAACGGTAATTTTACCTCTTCGCCCCATAGCCGTTCCCAAATCCCGCGCCTCATCCCGTTCCGGGACGGGCGGCGCAGGACCGGAAAAGCGAGTGAAGAGGAGTGATCATGCGCGTATCCGCAAAGTCCTGGGCCATGCTGGCCGCCGCTGCCGGGATCCTCGCGCTTACCGGCTGCGCCTCGTCGAGCCGGTCCGGCAACGTCCTTCCCGCCGCCCATCTCGCCGAAGCGTCGAACGATCAAGTGAGCGAGAATTACATCATCGGCGCGATGGACGAGATCACCCTGTTCGTCTGGCGCAATCCGGAGCTGAGCGTCACCCTCCAGGTCCGCCCGGACGGCCGCATCACCACGCCGCTGATCACCGACATGGTCGCGGCCGGCAAGACGCCGGCCCAGCTCGCCGACGACATTCGCGGCGCGCTCTCCCCGTTCATCACCGAGCCGCTCGTCTCGGTCATGGTCAATCGGCCCCAGGGCACCTTCTCGCAGCAGATCCGAATCGTCGGCGCCACCGCGCGGCCGGCGGCGATCCCCTATCGCGCCAACATGACTTTGGTCGACGCGATGATCGCGGTCGGCGGCCTCTCCGAATATGCCGCCGGCGATCGCGCCCGGCTGATCCGCACCGACCGCGCCTCCGGGCAGCAGCGCGAATATGATCTGCGCATCTCCAGCCTGATGCGGCGCGGCGACTTCCGCGCCAACGTCCGGCTCGAGCCGGGCGACGTCATCATCATCCCCGAGAGCATGTTCTGAGCCGCGCTCAGGCGATTTGAAGGACAGGCACTCGATGGACGGACTCTACGATCAGCTCAGGATCGCCCTGCACCAGGTCTGGCGCCGCCGCTGGCTGGCGATGGCCGTGGCGTGGGGCGTCGCAATCCTCGGCTGGCTGGTCATCGCCCTGATCCCATCGAGCTACGAAGCCAAGGCGCGGCTGTTCGTGCAGGCGCAGTCGATCCTGCCCAACCAGATCGGAATTACCCCCGACGAGCGCCAGAACCAGCTCCTGCGCCTGAAGCAGACGATCACCTCGAACGAGAATCTCGTCGCCGTCGTCCGCCGCACCGATCTCAACACCCTGGTCGCCAGCGAGCGCGACATGTCGGGCGTCGTTTCGGCGCTCCGCCAGCGCATCACCATCACCGCCCAGCCCGACGGCGCGCTCGAGATCAAGGCGACGTCCAACATCTCCGGCTTCTCCAACGGCCAGAACGCGCGCACCGCCGCCGCCACCGTCCAGGGCCTGATCGACATGTTCATCGAGACGAACATGTCGGGCGACCGCCGCGAAACCGGCCAGTCGCTTCGCTTCCTCGACGAGCAATTGCGCCGCCGCGAAGCCGCGCTCCAGCAGGCCGAGCAGCGCCGGCTGGAATTCGACCAGCGCTTCACCGGCGTCCTGCCCGGCGTCGGCACGATCGGCGACCGCATGTCGGCCGCTCGAGTCGAGCTGTCCAGCCTCGAGCAGCAGATCGCCGCCGGCAACGGCGCGATCAATTCGATGCGCGCCCAGCTCGCCGCGACTCCGCCCTCGCTGCCCGGAATCGGCGACAGCGGCGGCAGCGCGTCCAGCCAGCTCGCCAGCCTGGAAGGCCAGGTGAACCGCTATCTCGCCCAGGGCCTGACCGAGCAGCATCCGGACGTCGCCCAGGCGCGCCAGCAGATCGCGCGGCTGCGCCCCTTCGCCCAGGCCGAGCGCCGCAACGGCACCGGCGGCGGCATGTCCAATCCGAGCTACGTCTCGCTTCGCGCGATGATCGGCGAGCGCGAGGCGCAGCTCGCCGCCGCAATGGCGCGCCGCAACCAGCTCCAGTCGGACCTCGGCCAGCTCACCTCGCGCCAGTCGACCGAGCCCGGCCTCGCCGCCGAGCAGACCCGGCTGACCCGCGACTACGAAGCGCTGAAGCAGCAATATGACCAATTGCTCGCCAGCCGCGAACAGGTGCGGCTGCGCAGCGACGTCCAGAGCGGGACCAGCCCGCTCAACGTTCAGGTCGTCGAGCCGCCGAGCGTGCCCAACGTGCCGTCCGCGCCCAATCGGCCGGTCTTCCTCACCTTGGTGCTGATCGTCGCGCTGGGGGCCGGAGTGGCCGCCGCCTTCGTCGCCGGACAGCTCCAGACCACCTTCCCGACTCAGCAGCGGCTCGCGTCCGCGACCGGCCTGCCGGTGCTCGGCACGGTCTGCGAGGTCGTCACCGCTCCCGCCCGGGCCCGCCGCCGCCAGCGGCTGCTGTGGCTGGGCGGCGCCGGCGGCGCGCTCGCCGCCTGCTGGGCGATCCTGATCGTCGTCGAATTCTGGCAGCGAAGCTCGGTGGCATGAGGAACGAAATGGCCAAGCACACCCCGCAGTCGCTGCTCGAGCGCGCCGCCGAACTCTACGATTTCGGCGCCGCCATTCGTGGGCCGGCGCCCGCGCCCGTTCGCGCGCCGGCGCCGGAACCCCGGCCTGAGCCCGAACCGCGGCCCCAGCCGGCTCCCGCGCCGGTCGTCGAGGTCGCCAGGGCGCCCGAGCCGGCCCCGGCGCCGGTCGTCGAGATCGCCAGGGTCCCCGAGCCCGCCGCGGAGCCGGCGCCGGTCGACCGCGTCGTCCGCGCCGCCGCACCTTCGGCCAGCCGGGGCCGCCCGTCGGCCAACGCCGTCGCCGCGATCGACCGCGACGCGCTCGCCGAGGCCGGCTATATCGTTCCGGAGGGCCCGGTGACCGGCATCGCCGAGGAATTCCGGCTGATCAAGCGCCAGCTGCTCGCCGACATCGAGGGACGCCACGACGTCGCCGACGACCGGCTGCGCTCGGTGCTGATCGCCTCGGCCCAGCCCAAATCGGGCAAGACGTTCTGCTCGATCAACCTCGCGCTCAGCCTTGCCGGCGAGCGCGACGTCGAGGTGCTGCTCGTCGACGGCGACTTCCTGAAGCCGGACGCGCTCGCCACGCTCGGAATCCCCAATTCCGGGCCCGGCCTGATCGACGCGCTCGCCGATCCGGCGGCCGACCCCGAATCCTTCGTCATCCGCACCGACGTTCCGGGCCTTTCGGTCCTGCCCGCCGGGCGCAAGGCCAATAATGTGCCGGAGCTGCTCGCTTCGGATCGTACCCGGGAGGTGCTGGCGAAGCTCGTCGCCGGCGACAGGCGCAGGATCATCCTGTTCGATTCCCCGCCTGCGTTGATGGCGTCCCACGCGACCGTGCTTGCCGGCCATGTCGGCCAGGCCCTGGTCGTCGTGCGCGCCGACCAGACAACCGAAGCCGATCTGCGCGAGACGATCGGCCTGCTCAGGGGCTGCGACCATGTCAGCCTCATCCTCAACGGAGCGGGCCTGGCCGTCACCGGCCGCAAATTCGGCGCCTATGATGGATACGATCATGCACAATGAGATGCTCTCCTCGCGGCGCATCGGCCGCCTGGCGCTGGCGATCGGCCTCGCTCTTGCCGGCACCGCCGCCTACGCGCAGCCCTTGCCGCCCGCCGACGGCGCCCCGCCCGAGGCCGAGGCCGAGGCAGGCCGCGACGCGCCGGCGCCGCGCGGCCGCAACAGCCGCGGCGACATCCGGCCCTATCTCGAAATCTCGCAAGTGCTGAGCGCCGACCTCGATGGCGGCGAGACGCTGACCTATACCAGCGTCGCCGCCGGCGTGGACGGGCATATCCAGACCCGGCGCGTTACCGCCCAGATCAGCTATCGCTACGAGCGCAACATCGACTGGAACGACGCGCTCGGCGATACCGACGTCCATTCGGGCATCGCCTCGGTCAACGTCCAGGTCGTCCCCGGCGCGCTCTCGATCGACGCCGGCGCGCTCGCAACCCGAACGGGCGGCGAGGGGCGGGCGCTTGGAGTCACCAATCGCGACGATGCCGTCAACGTCTATAGCGGCTATGTCGGGCCGAGCCTCTCGACCCATGTCGGCCCGGTCGCGGTCAACGCCTCCTATCAGCTCGGCTACGTCAAGATCGACGACGATCGCATCGCGGGGACGCTCAGCGACGATTTCGACGAATCGGTCGCCCACAACGCCACCGCAAGCGTCGGCATGGCGCCGGGGCCGCTGCCCTTCGGCTGGACCGTCGGCGCCGGCTATGCCCGCGAGGATTCGGGCGGCCGCTTCGACAATCGCTTCGAGGGCGCCTACGTCCGCGCCGACGTCGTCGTCCCCGTCTCCCATTCGCTCGCGCTGACGGCGGGCGTCGGCTACGAGACGATCGAGGCGGGCCAGCGCGACGTCGTCCGCGACATCAACGGCGATGCCGTGATCGGCCCCAACGGCCAGCCGACACCGGATCCCTCCGCGCCGCGGGTGCTGACCTACGACATGGACGGAGTGATGTACGATGCCGGCATCATCTATCGCCCGGGCCCGCGCACCGAGCTTCAGGCCCGCGCCGGCCGCCGCTACGGCAGCACCACCGTGGTCGGATCGCTCGCGCACCAGTTCAACCGCGATTATGGCGTCAGCGCCATGGTCTACGACACGGTCGAATCGTTCGGTCAGGTTGTTATCAACGATCTCAGGAACTTGCCGGACGACTTTAATGTCCACCGCGATCCGTTGACCGGCGGCCTGGGCGGCTGCGTGACCGGCGCACAGGGCGCCGGCGTCTGCCTCGGCAACTCGCTCCAGTCGATCAGCAGCGCCACCTTCCGCGCCCGCGGCGGCACCATCACCTTCGCGGGCAGCCGCCGGCTGTGGACCTTCGGAGTCGGCGCCGGCTACGCCCATCGCCGCTATTCGCGGCCCAGCGATCCCGTGTTCAACGTCGTCACCGCCGGCGAGGACGAGAGCTTCAGCCTGTTCGGCTCGGTCGGGCGCGAGCTCAGCCGGACCTCCGACATCAGTCTCAGCGCCTATGCGAGCTGGTTCAGCAGCGATCTCGCCGCGCTCGACGACGTCACGTCGTTGGGCGGCACTTTGAGCTACAGCCGCAGCTTCATCCTCGACCGGCTCCAGCTGCAGGCCGCGCTCGGCATCTACAATAGCGACGACGGCGTCGACAGCGCGACCAACGCCTCGGCCCTCGCGGGCCTTCGCTACACCTTCTGGTGATCGGCCCGAAACGGAGAAGCCTATGTACACCGATCATTACGGCCTCAGCGGCCAGCCTTTCCAGCTGACCCCGGACGCCCGCTTCTGGTTCGACAGCCGCACCCACCGCAAGGCGATGGCCTATCTCGGCTACGGCCTCGCGCAGGGCGAGGGCTTCATCACCGTCACCGGCGAGATCGGCGCCGGCAAGTCGACCCTCGTCGCGCATCTGATGGCCAATATCGATCGCTCGCGCCTCAATGCGGTCAGCCTGGTTTCGACCCAGGTCGAGGGCGACGACATGCTGCGCCTGGTCGCGCAGGGCCTCGGCCTCGCCACGGGCGCGGTCGAGAAGGCGCGCCTGCTCGACGCCGTCGAGCAGAGCCTCGACGACGAATTGCGGGCCGGCAAGCGCACCTTGCTGATCGTCGACGAGGCGCAGAACCTGCCGGTTTCGGCGCTCGAGGAGCTTCGCATGCTCTCCAACTTCCAGATCGGCGGGCGCGCGCTCCTCCAGATCGTGCTGCTCGGCCAGCCCGAATTCCGCGACAAGCTCGCCGGTCCCGGCCTCGAGCAGCTGCGCCAGCGCGTCATCGCCAGCCATCATCTTGAGGCGATGGGCGCCGACGAGGTCGAATCCTATATCCGCCATCGGCTGACCCGGGTCGATTGGCAGGGCAATCCCGAGTTCGACGCCGCCGCCTTCGCCTCCATCCACCTTTATAGCGGCGGCATCGCGCGCCGGGTCAATCAGCTCGCCCACCGCCTGATGCTCCACGCGGCCGTCGAAGGCGCCGAGCGCGTCACCGTCGCGGCGGTCGACGCGGTCGCCGAAGAAATGGCCGCCGACGCCGCCGCGCTCGCCGCGCCCGCCGCGCCGGAGCCCGAGGCTCCGGCGCGGGAGAAGGTGCTGTCGCTGCGCTCTGCCAGGCTCTCCGCGGTCCCTGCCGCCGAGGCCCGCCCGCAACCGGCGGTCGCGACGCTCGATCCAGCCCAGGAGGCGCGGATCGCGGCGCTCGAGGCCCAGGTCGTCGAGCAGGACGCGATGCTTCGCCGCGCCTTGACGCTGCTGGTCGATTGGGTGGAGGCTGACGGCAAGGACACGGCTTTCCGCACCCACGCGGCCTAGTCAGGAGGGGCCATGAAGAACGCCCTCTCCGTCGATGTCGAGGACTGGTTCCAGGTTGGCGCGTTCGAAACCGTGATCGAGCGCGACTCGTGGGACACGCTTCCGCGCCGGGTCGAGCACAATACCGACGCCGTCCTGGCCTTGTTCGACGAGGCGGGCGTCAAGGCGACCTTCTTCACGCTCGGCTGGGTCGCCGCCCGTCACCCCGCCTTGATCGGCCGAATCGCCGCCGCCGGCCACGAAATCGCCAGCCACGGCTGGGACCATAAGCGAGTCTTCACCATGGACGCGGACTCGTTCCGCGCCGACCTGATCCGCGCCCGCGCCGCAATCGAGGATGCGTCGGGTACGGGCCTCACCGGCTATCGCGCGCCGAGCTTCTCGATCGACGCCCGAACGCCCTGGGCGCATCCGATCCTCGCCGAGGAGGGCTACGCCTATTCGTCGAGCGTCGCGCCGATCCGCCACGATCATTACGGCTGGCCGGACTCGCCGCGCTTCGCCTGGCGCCCGGTCGCCGGCGCCGCCATGGTCGAACTGCCGGTCACCACGTTCGAGCTCGCGGGCCGGCGCTTCGCCGCCGGCGGCGGCGGCTTCTTCCGGCTGCTGCCTTATGCGCTGTCCAACTGGGCGATCGCGCGGGTCAATGACGAGGAGGAGCGGCCCGCAATCTTCTATTTCCACCCGTGGGAGGTCGATGCCGATCAACCCCGGGTCGCCAACGCCCCCCTGAAATCGAAGCTGCGCCATTACATCAATCTTTCCACAATGCGCCCCAAGTTGTTGAGATTGCTGAAGGCGCACGAATGGGGCCGCACCGACGAGGTCGCCGCGACCGAGCAGGCGCGGCTGCCATGAACGCGCTCGCGCCCGTCGCCCAATTCCATGTCCGAGTCGCCGATCTGGGCGACCCTTCCGAATCGGCGCGAATCGACGCGTTCGTCGCCGGCGAAATCGGCGGCTCGATCTTCCACCGTCCGCGATGGAGCCTTGCCGCCGAGCGCGGCTGCGGCCAGCGCGCGCATTATCTGCTCGCCGAGCGCGGCGGCGCGCCGGTCGGCTGCCTGCCGCTGTCCGAGATCCGCTCCTCTTTGTTCGGCAACGCCTTGGTGTCGGCGGGCTTCGGCACCGGCGGCGGAATCCTGGGCGAAGGCGCCCAGCCGCTCGCCGACGCCGCCTGGTCGCTGGCCGGCACCTTGGGCTGCGCCAGCGCCGAGCTGCGCGGCGGCGCGATTCCCGCCGGCTGGACCGAGTCCGCGGGCCTGTACGCCAGTTTCGACCGCGACCTGCCGGCGGACGAGACGTCGCTCCTGCTCGCCATCCCGCGGCGCCAGCGCGCCGAGGTGCGCCGAGCGCTCGCCTCGTCGCTGACGACCTCGGCGGGCAGCGACCGCCGGCACCGCGACGCCCATTACCGGGTCTATTCGGAGAGCGTCCGCAATCTCGGAACGCCGATCTTTCCCCGCGCCTTGTTCGAGGCCGCGCTCGATCTGTTCGGCGACGAGGCCGACATCGTCATCGTCTGGAAGGACGGCGTTCCGCTGGCCTCCTTGCTCAATTTCTACTTCATGGGCGTCTGCCAGCCCTTCTGGGGCGGCGGCACGCGCGAAGCGCGGCGCTGGAAGGCCAACGACCTCGTTTATTACGAGGTCATGCGCCGCGCGCTCGGCCGCGGCTGCACCCGCGCCGATTTCGGCCGCTCGAAGATCGGCACGGGCCCGTGGTCGCGCAAGCGCATCTGGGGATTCCGCGAACGCCCGCTCGTTTATGCCGCACGCACCGCCGGGGACGAGGCGCCGCGCGCGGTCAATCCGCTCGATCCCAGGTACAGGTTGAAGATCGCGGCCTGGCAGAAGATGCCGCTGTGGCTCGCCAACCGGGTCGGGCCGCTGATCGCGCGCGGGCTGGGCTGATGGCCGAATTGCTGTTCCTCGCCCACCGCATTCCCTTTCCGCCCGACCGAGGCGACAAGATGCGCTCGTGGCATTTGCTCAAGCATCTCGGCCGTTTCGCCACGGTCCATCTCGGCGCCTTTGCCGACGACGCGGCCGACGCCGCCCATCTCGGTGCGCTGCGCGAGGCCATGGGCGGGGCGCTTGGCGAGGCCTATATCGAGCCGCGCCACCGCAAGCGGACCTGGCCGATCCGCGCCCTGCTGCGCAACGAGCCGGCGGCGGTCGCGGCCTTCCACGGCTCCGGCATGGACGCTTTCGCCCGGCGCATCCTGGCCCGGCCGCAGGTCGGCGCGGCCTTCGGTTTCTCGATCCAGATGGCGCAGTTCGTGCCCGCCGATACGGACCGCCGCTTCGTCATGGATTTCGTCGATTTCGATTCGGCCAAATATGCCGATTATGCCGCCGCCGCCCGCTGGCCCTGGACATGGGTGCTGCGGCGGGAGGCCTGGCGGCTTCGCGCCTATGAGCGCGAAGTGGCGGGCCGCGCCGATTTCAGCCTGTTCGTCAGCGAGGCCGAGGCCGCGATGTTCCGCGACGAGGCCGATCCCGCCGGCGCCGACATCCGCGCGGTGCCAAACGGGATCGACATGGATTTCTATCGGCCCGACGGCGATTTCGCGCTGCTCGATCCGCCGCCCGGGCCGGGGCCGCTGATCGTGTTCACCGGCCAGATGGATTATCCGCCCAATGTCGAGGGCGTGCGCGCCTTCGCCCGCGACGTCATGCCTTTGGTGCGCGAGGCCTCGCCCGACGCGCGCTTCGCCATCGTCGGCCGCCGGCCCGTCGCAGCCCTGCGCGCGCTCGAAGGCAAAGAGGGCGTCATCGTCACCGGCGAGGTGACGGACGTCCGCCCCTGGCTCGCCGCCGCCGCCGTCGTCGTCGCCCCCCTCGCCATCGCCCGCGGCGTCCAGAACAAGGTGCTGGAGGCGATGGCCATGGGCCGGCCGGTGGTCGCTTCGCCCGGCGCCTTCCGCGGCATCGACGCCGAGCCGGGCCGCGACCTCATCGTCGCCGACGGGGCGGAAGCGCAGGGGCGGGCCGTGCTCGCCCTGATCGCCGACCCCGATCGCGCCGCCGCGGTCGGCCGCGCCGCCCGCCGCCGGATGGAGGAAGGCTATGGCTGGGACGCCCAGCTCGCGCCGCTGGCCGCCATGGTTGGGCTCGCTGCATGAGCGCCGCGCTCGCTTCAGCCGCGATCCGCGAGGGCACCGGCGCCGGCTGGCGCGCGTATCTGTCCGCACTCGCCGTCGCCGCCGGCGCAATCCTCCTGCTTTTCCATCACGACGCGGCCGACATCGCCGCGATGTGGTGGCACAGCTCGACCTTCAATCATTGCCTGCTGATCCCGCCGATCATCGCCTGGCTGGTCTGGCAGCGGCTCCCCCAGCTCCGCGAACTCGCGCCCGCCGCCTGGCCGCCCGGCTTGCTCGTCGTCGGCGCCGGCGCCCTTGGCTGGCTGCTCGGCGAGGCGAGCGGCGTCGATTTCGCCCGCCATCTCGGCCTGCTGCTGATGCTCCAGGGGGCGGTCGTCGCCATCCTGGGCAAGGCGGTCGCGCGCGGGATCGCCTTCCCGCTCGCTTACGCCTTCTTCCTGGTCCCGGTCGGCGAGGAGATCGTGCCGGCGATGCAGACGCTGACCGCGCAGATCGCCGCCTTCCTGCTCGGCCTCAGCGACGTGCCCGCCCATCTGGAGGGCATCTTCATCACCACCGGGGTCGGTTATTTCGAGGTCGCCGAGGCCTGCGCCGGGGTGAAGTTCCTGATCGCGATGGTCGCTTTCGGGGCGCTGGTCGCCAATGTCTGCTTCCGCTCCTGGCGGCGCCGGATCGTCTTCATGGCCGCCGCGATCATCGTCCCGATCCTCGCCAACGGCGTGCGCGCCTGGGGGACGATCTATATCGCCGAATTGAGCGGCAGCACCAAGGTCGCCGCCGGCTTCGATCATGTCGTCTATGGCGGCATCTTCTTCGCCATCGTCATCGCCCTCCTGCTCGGCATCGGCTGGCGCTTCTTCGATCGCGGCGTCGACGATCCCTGGTTCGATCCCGCCGCGCTGCCCACCAACCGGCCCGCGCCTCTGGCCTATATCGCCGCCGCGGCGATCGCCTTGGTGTCGGTGCCGCCGCTCTGGGCGGGCGCGGTTTCGGCGGCGGGCACGCAGGCCGTTCCCGGCGCGATCGCGATGCCCGCCCCGCCGGGCTGGCGGCTGATTCCCTCGAACGGCGAGTGGCGGCCGCATTTCGCCGGCGCCGACCGCCTCGCAATGGCGCGCTACCGCGATGGGCAGGGCCGCGAGGTCGACCTCGCCATTGCGCTCTTCGCCCGTCAGAGCGAAGGCCGCGAGCTGGTCGGCTTCGGCCAGGGCGCGGTCGCGCCGGAAGGGCGCTGGGCCTGGACCGCCGACGCGCCCGCGCCGCCGGACGGACGCGCGGAACGGATCGCCTCACATGGGTTGGAACGGCAGGTGGTGAGCTTCTACCGTGTCGGCGATATCGTGACGGGAAGCGGGGTGGCGGTGAAGCTCGAAACGTTGAAGGTGCGGCTGCTCGGCGGCCCCCAGCGCGCCGTGGCCGTGCTCGCCTCGGGCCGCTCGCGTCCGGCGATCGACGATTTCCTCGCCGCGCTGGGCCCGGTCGCGCCGATCGCCGACCGCGCCGCCGGCCTGGAGTAAGGCGCATGTGCGGCATTGCCGGGATCTTCCATCCCGACGTCCCCAAGCCGGTCGATCCGGCGCGGGTCGAGGCGATGTGCGACGTGCTCGCCCATCGCGGCCCCGACGGCAGCGGAATCTGGACCGCGCCCGGGGTCGGCCTCGGCCACCGCCGCCTGTCGATCATCGATCTTTCGGACGCCGCCGCCCAGCCGATGGCCGCGCCGGACGGCCGGGCCATGCTCAGCTTCAACGGCGAGATCTACAATTTCCGCGAGGTCCGCGGCGATCTCGAGGCGAAGGGTCATCGCTTCCGCACCGAAAGCGACAGCGAGGTCATCCTCGCCGCCTGGCGGCAATGGGGCCCCGAATGCCTTTCCCGGTTCAACGGCATGTTCGCCATCGCGCTCTACGATGCCGGCGAGGATTGCCTGTTCCTCGCCCGCGACCGGCTCGGCGTGAAGCCGCTTTTCCTTGCCGAGCTAAGCGACGGCGCCCTGATATTCGCCTCGGAGCTCAAGGGCCTGCTCGCCCATCCGCTGATGCGGCGCGCGCCCAGCGCCCAGGCGGTCGAGGATTTCCTGGCCTATGGCTACGTTCCGGACGACGCCTCGATCGTCGAGGGCGCGAGGAAGCTCGCCGCCGGCCATTATCTCCATATCCGCCGCGGCCGCCCGGTGCCGAAGCCCGTAATGTGGTGGGACGTGGATTTTTCCAATCCGGTCCGGACCTCCGCCGCGGCGCTCGAAGAGGAGCTGGTCGAGCGGCTCGGCGCGGCCGTGCGCTCGCGCATGGTCGCCGACGTGCCTTTGGGCGCCTTCCTCTCGGGCGGGGTCGACAGCTCGGCGGTGGTCGCTTTCATGGCCGAGGCGAGCCGAGGCGCGGTGGAAACCTGCTCGATCGGCTTCGACGAGCCCGACCATGACGAAACCGGCTACGCCGCGCAGGTCGCGGAGCTGTTCGCCACCAACCATCGCAGCCGGATCGTCGCCTCGGACGATTTCGGCCTGATCGACACGCTCGCCGACGCTTTCGACGAGCCGTTCGCCGACGCCTCGGCGCTCGCCACCTATCGCGTATCGGAGCTGGCGGTCGAGAAGGTCAAGGTCGCGCTCTCCGGCGACGGCGCGGACGAAGCCTTCGCCGGCTATCGCCGCTACCGGCTGATCGCGGCCGAGGAGCGCGCGCGCTCGCTTCTGCCGGGCCCGCTCGCCCGCGCCGTCGGCGCGCTTGGCGACCTCTATCCCAAGCTCGACTGGGCGCCGCGCATGTTTCGCGCCAAGACCACGCTGCAGGCGCTGGCGCAGGGGAGCGGCACCGCTTATGCCCACGCCGTCGGAGTCACCCCGCCCGCCATCCGCCGGCAGATCCTGACCGCCCCCCTGCACGGCTATGTCGCGGAGGAACGCTACGTCCGGGCCATGGCCGAGGCGCCGGCAAGGGATGCGCTCTCCCGCGCCCAATATGCCGATCTCAAAATCTGGCTTCCCGGCGACATCCTCACCAAGGTCGATCGCACGTCGATGGCGGTGAGCCTGGAGGCGCGCGAGCCCCTGCTCGATCATCGCCTCGTGGAATTCGCCGCGCGGCTGCCCGCCAGGATGCGCCTGCGCGGCGGCACCGGCAAATGGCTGCTGAAGCGCGCGCTCGCCTCGCGCCTGCCCGACGAAATCCTCCATCGCCGCAAGATGGGCTTCGTCACGCCGGTTTCGGCCTGGTTCCGCGGCCCGCTCGCCAGGGAAGCGGCCGCGATCGCCCACGGCTCGGCACTTGCCGAGCTCGGCTGGTTCGACGCCGCCGCAATCGCCCGGCTGGCCGATGCACATCGCAGTGGCCGCTCGGACCATGGCCGCCTGCTCTGGCAATTGCTGATGCTGGAGAAGTCGCTTCAGCGCCTGTTCGGCCTCGGCGGCGTCAGTCTCCCGGATAAAGCGCCTCGGCGAAGTAAAGCCCGTCGGGCGGCGCGTTGAACCCCAGGGCCGCGCGGTCTTTCGCGTCCAGTGCGGCCTTCAGATCCGCTTTGGTCCATTTCCCGCGGCCGACCAGCTCGAGGCACCCCACCATCGAGCGCACTTGATGATGGAGGAAGGAGCGGGCGGCCGCCTCGATCTCGATCGTCTCGCCGAGCCGCCGAACGGTCAGCCGGTCGAGCGTCTTGACCGGGCTTTCCGACTGGCAGTGGACCGACCGGAAGGTCGTGAAATCGTGATTGCCGACAAGCACTTGCGCGGCCTTGTTCATTTCGTCGGCATAAAGCACCACGGACACCCGCCAGGCCCGGCCGGCTTCGAGCGCGAGCGGCGCGCGCCGGTTGGCGATCCGGTAGACGTAGCGCCGCCCGATGCAGGAGAAGCGGGCGTGGAAATCGTCCTCAACGACGTCCGCGCCGAGGATCGCGACCGGCAGCGGCCGCAATTTCGCATTGATCCCGTCGGCGAGGCGGAGCGGCGCGATCGGCCTGGCGATGTCGACATGGGCGACCATCGCCAGCGCGTGCACGCCCGCATCGGTCCGGCCGGCCGCGTGCACGGCCACGTCTTCCTGCGTGATCGCCCGGATCGCGTCTTCGATCGCCTGCTGGACCGAGGGTCCGTGCGGCTGTCGCTGCCAGCCCATGAAGGGCCGCCCGTCATATTCGATGGTGAGCCGGAACCGCGTCATTTCAGCGGCACGCCCGCCGGAATCGCAAAGCCGCGAAGCAGCTCGGCGGTGCTCATTGCCCCTCGCCCGGACCGCTGGACCAGACTGGGGAGGATCGATCCCTCGCCGCAGGCGACGGCGAGGCCGTGGTCCAGGACCGTGCCCGGCTCTCCGCTCAGCTCTGAAACTTCGGCTGCAAGCACTTTGATTCGCTCGTTTCCATAGTCGAAATAGGCGCCCGGCGCCGGGTTGAAGGCGCGCACCTGCCGCTCGACCTGGACGGCCGGCAGCGAGAAATCGAGCTTGGCCTCGCGCTTCTCGATCTTCGGCGCATAAGTGGCGCGCGCGCCGTCCTGCGGGATCCGCCCGGTCTGGTAGAGCCGCTCCAGCACCGTGGCCGTCAGCCCCGCGCCGATCGCGGCCAGCTCGGCGGTGAGCTCGCCCGCAGTCTTGCGGCCGATCTCCGCGGGCAGCGCCGCAAGCATCGGGCCGGTGTCGAGCCCGCGCTCCATTTGCATGATGGTGACGCCCGTGATCCTGTCGCCGGCGAGGATCGCGCGCTGGATCGGCGCCGCCCCGCGCCAGCGCGGCAGCAGCGAGGCGTGGACGTTGATGCAGCCGTGCCGCGGCGCATCGAGGATCGGCGCGGGCAGGATCAGGCCGTAGGCGGCGACGATGGCGACATCGAGGTCGAGCGCCGCGAACGCCGCTTGCTCCTCAGCCCCGCGCAGGGAAATAGGGGTCCGCATCTCGATCCCCGCCGCCTGCGCGCGTTTCTGCACCGGGGAGGGTGCGAGGCCCTTGCCGCGCCCGGCCGGCCGCGGCGGCTGCGAATAGGCCGCGGCGATCTCGTGGCCCGCCGCGAGGAGGGCGTCCAGCGTCGGCACGGCGAAGTCCGGGGTTCCCATGAAGGCGATGCGCATGGCTCCGCTCTAACTGATGCTTGCCCGCTCTCGCCAGCCTCCATATCTCAGGGCCATGGCCTCCACCGAAATCGAAGCGCTGACCCAGGCGCTGGCGCGGCTTCCCGGGCTCGGCCCGCGCTCGGCCCGCCGCGCCGTCCTCCATCTGATGAAGAAGCGCGAAACCTCGCTCATGCCGTTGCTGCGCGCGCTCGAGAAGGTGAGCCAGAATCTCTCGGTCTGCGCGGCCTGCGGCAATGTCGACACGACCGATCCGTGCGGGATCTGCGCCGACGGCCGCCGCGATTCGCGCCTGCTCTGCGTGGTCGAGGAGGTGTCGGACCTGTGGGCGCTCGATCGCTCGCGGCTGTTCCCGGGCCGCTTCCACGTCCTTGGCGGGCGCCTGTCCGCGCTCGAGGGAATCCGCCCCGAGGATCTCGGCATCGACCGGCTGGTCGGGCGGGTCGCCGCCGGCGGCATCGACGAGGTGGTGCTGGCGATGAACGCAACCCTCGAAGGCCAGACCACCGCCCATTATCTCGCCGAGCGGCTCGAGCGCTTCCCGATCCGCCTGACCCAGCTCGCCCACGGCCTGCCCGTGGGCGGGGAGCTCGACTATCTCGACGAAGGCACGCTCGCCCAGGCCTTGCGTGCAAGGCGCCCCGTCCAATAGCGCCGCTCAGGGCGCGGCGGCCGGTGTCCTGGACGGGTCGAGAAGTCGAGGCATCCGTCCCCACCACCGTTCGGGCTGAGCCTGTCGAAGCCCACCCTTCCTTTTCCGCAACGATCGAGAAGGAAAGAAGGAAAGTCCTTCGACAATGATCAGCTGCGGATGTCCCCCGGACATCCGCAGCCATGCCCGGTGGGCATGGCGACCTGACCATCAGGACGACGGTGGGGATAGGGTGAACGGCTGGGTAGAGACGAACGGGGGGTGGGCAGGGCCCCCGAGCCCGTCTCGCGAAAGCTTGAAGACTCGCCGCTTTCGCCTTATTTTTGCGCCATGGCCATTCTCCCGATCCTCGAAGTCCCGGACCCGCGCCTGCGGCAGATCTCCACCGCCGTCGAGGAGGTGAATGACGAAACGCGCGCGCTCATCGCCGACATGTTCGAAACGATGTACGCGGCGCCCGGAATCGGCCTCGCCGCGGTCCAGGTGGGCGTGCCCAAGCGCGTTCTGGTCATCGATCTGCAGGAATCCGAAGAGGAAGGCGGCGAACCTGTCCGCGATCCGCGTATCTTCATCAATCCGGAGATCCTCGCCCGTTCGCAGGACGAGGTGCCCTATAATGAAGGCTGCCTCTCGGTCCCCGATCAATATGCCGAGGTCGACCGTCCCGATCGCGTCCGCGCCCGCTGGCTCGACGGCGAGGGCGTCGCCCACGAGGAGGATATCGAGGGGCTGCTCGCGGTCTGCCTGCAGCACGAGATGGACCATCTCGAAGGCGTGCTGTTCATCGACCGCCTCTCCCGCCTCAAGCGCGAGATGATCCTCCGCAAGATCGCCAAGGCCCGCAAGCAGGCGGCCTGACCGGCCCGACGCACCAGACCGTCATCCCGGCGAAGGCCGGGATTGGACAAGTCGCCATGCCCGCCGGAATGGCTGCGGGCTGCGGGGCAGTCCGCACCAGGCCAATCGTGGAGACAGCGGTAACATCCGATCCCGAACCCCGCCCTTCGCCGGGATGACGATGATGGCTTGAGCCTTCTTCCTGCCTGCCCTAAGTTCGCTCTTCGTTCTATAAGGACATAGGCAAAGATGGATCCTTTCGTCCTCGTCGTCGTCGCAATATTGCTTGCAGCCGGTATCTGCCTCGGCTGGTTCTTGGGCGGCCGTGCTGCGGCGAGCCTTGCCGCGGAGCGCGCCGAAGCAGCGACGTTGCTCCGATTGCAACTGACCGCGTTGGAAGGCGAGCGCGACGAAGCGAACCGGCTGCGCGAAGACGCACAGCGCGAACTCGCTGGCATCAGCGCGGCGCGCGTGGAGCGCGAGGCCGCCATGCAGGTGCAAATCAAGATGCTAATCGAGGCCAAAGACGCGCTTTCGGCTCAGTTCAGCAAGATCGGTCAGGAAGTCCTCGACGCAGCCCAGCAGAAGTTTCTGGACGGAGCAAATGAGCGGCTGGTTCAGCAGGGCAAGGACAGCCAAATCAAGCTGAGCGAGCTGTTGCGGCCGGTGAGCGATACGCTGAAGCGGTACGAGGAGAATTTGAAGCGTGTGGAGAACGATCGGACGGGCAGCTATGGCGAGCTAAAGGCGGCGGTCGCCCAGTTGACCCAAGGCAACGAACATGTCCGCAAGGAAACGCAGCGCCTCGCCAACGTGATGCGATCGAGCCCCAAGGCCCGTGGCCGCTGGGGTGAGGAGCAACTGCGCAACATTCTAGAATCCGCCGGCCTTGGCGAAAATATCGATTTCAGCCTGCAAAGCACAGTGAGTGACGGCGAGCGCCAGCTCCGGCCAGACTGCGTAATCAATCTGCCTGGCGGGCGGTGCATCGTAATCGACGTCAAATGCCCCCTCGTCCACTTCGAGCAGGCGTTCGACGAGGAGGATGAAAGCGTACGTGCCGGCCTGCTTGCCCAGCACGCGGCTTCAATGAAAGCTTATGCAACTGACCTCGGCCGCAAAGGCTATTGGCGGCAATTCGACTTGTCCCCTGATTTCGTGATCATGTTCATCCCCGGCGAGCATTTCCTTTCGGCGGCGGCCGAGCGCGCGCCAGAGTTGATTGAAAGCGCTTATCGCAGCGGCGTCATCATCGCATCGACCATCAACATGCTCGCGCTTGCCAAGGTAATGGCTGGAATGTGGCGACAGGAGACGCTTGCGGCGCAGTCGGCCGAGATCGCCCAGCTGGGCAAGGAACTGCATGCCCGACTGCAGGTCATGGGAAGTCATGTTTTCGATCTCGGTAGGAATTTGCGATTGGCCACCGAATCCTACAACGATTTCGTGGGCAGTCTCGACCGCAACGTTCTGACTCAGGCCAAGAGATTCGAAGCTCTGAAGGTTGCCGAAGGAAACAAGTTGATCAAGGACCCGCCCGTGATCGAATTCACGCCCAAGGCGACGACCAAGTTGAACGACAACAGCCCGGCAGAATGACCATGTGGGTCAGGGCGGCACCAGGCGGCTGCCCAATTGTTTCCGACCGAAAAGGGCGGACAGCCGAACTGGGCGCCCCGCCCGGGGATGCCAGGTACGTCCATCACGAACCGAAGCGCTTTACGGTGGGGCGCAATGCTCCGTGCGGACTGACTGCCTGCCGGTTCGTACCGTAATCGTCTCAGATAGACCCCGTCCCCTTTTTGTTGATGCTGACGACTCGCGCGATGTCGAAAATTCAGTCGCGCGGCTCGATCTGTTCTTAACATATGTTTATTGGGAGAGGGTTATGGGCAAGTGGATCAGGACGTCTTCAATCGCCGTGGTCGCTCTGTTCTTGGGCGCCGGGCCGGCCAGCGCCGATTACGACTATCGGGAGGCCGCCTATCGCACCTACATATACAGCGACGCCACGCACCAGACGCAAGTGGGGCAGATCGACCCGGAGTGCGGGCTTCACTACGTCCAATATCATCTGTCCGGGACCTACACCTATTTTCAGGTGGACGAATTCGTCGGCTATTGCACCCAGAACGGGTGGGAGCCTCTGTAGGGCATGAGGCGGGCGGGGGGCCGGGCTCCCCGCCCGCCGCAAAGGAGGCCCGCTCGATCGACGTCGATCGGCACGCGAGACGGCACGGCGCCGGAGGGCGCGAGGCGCTAATTCCGCAGCGCCCGGATTTGCCCCGCCTCGTTCACAAGCACGAGCATTCCCCCGTCCTCCCAGGCCATGATCCTCATGGGAGCGCCGAGCATGCGCAGGAGGCTTCGCTCGTGCGCCGTTGTGGCCGGATCCCGGCACGCCATTCGGGTCGAGGCGACGGCGCCGGCCGTGACCATTTGATCTTCTTCCGTGAACGAAGCGGAGAGCCGGTTGCAGCCGGCGACGGCGTTGAGCCTCCGGTCGCCGAATTCGAGCCGGTAATTCTCGCCCGACACGGTTTCGCGGCCGATCGCGACGATGTGCCAGGAGGTGTTGGCCACGCTCGGCGGCGGTGGCGCTTCGCCGCCGCAGCCCTCGAACCGGAGGTCGCCGGCGAACACGGTCACCGTGTCGGGATAGATGCGCTCCGCCTCGTCCTCGCAGGGCTCGTGGACGACGCGGACGGTGAGCCGCCGGGTGGCGTAGCGATAGCCATTGGCCAGCGCGCGGCGGCGCGGCAGACGCACCGAGAGGGGCGGGGCTTCCGTATAGTCCAGCGTCATCCGTCCCTGGCCGATGAAGAGCCGCCAGCCGGGCTCGAACCCGCTCGCCTCATAATCCGGCGCCTGCGCGGCGACGGTGGCCAGCAGATGGAGCAACATCACGGGGCGGCCGGGGTCGGCGCCCCGCCGCAGCCATTCAGCGCCCGGCCGTCGACGACCGCTCGCACCGCCTGCGGATAAATGTTGTCGCTCATCCCGTCGCTGCATTCCTGGTTGGAGGCCTGGAGCGTGATCCGCCGCGTCTCCCAGAGCCGACCGTCGCCGAGCTCCTGGCCGCGCGGCGCCGGCACGGAGAAGCCCCCCTCGGGCGATTCGTAGGTCATCCGCCCATCGTCGATCGTCACCGACCAGAAGGGCTCGGTGCCGAGCGCGCGATAGGAGTCCTCGTCCGCCGCCGGCACGGTGGCGCAGCCGGCGAGAAGGCCGGCGAAGAGCAAGACTGGTTTCATGCGCACCTCCACAGATTGACCCGCAAGCTAGTTGATCACCTGGACGAGACGGATCGTGCCGTCGCCGCCCGTCAGCAGCATACTATCATCCTCGTCCGAATGCGCGATCGCGAGCGGACCGCTCAATAGTGCCAGCAGTCGCCGTTCATCGCTCATGCCGGGCTCCGGGCAGGCCATGCGCGTCGTCGCGATCGGTCCGGCGGTCAGGGTTTCGCCGTCGAGTTCATAGGCCCCCAAAAAACGGTTGCAGCCGGCAAGGCCGCTCAGCCGCTCGGGGCCGAATTCGAGGAAGTATCTCGCCTCGATGACGCTTCGGCCGTCGATCTCCTGGATCACCCAGTGGCTGTTGGCCAGCGTTCCGGGCGCGACCGTGCCGCCGCCGCAGCCGCGCGCGATCACTCCGTCGACGACCACCATCACCGTGTCGGCATAGATATTGTCGCTCATCCCGTCGCTGCATTGCGCGTGGGTGGCGGCGACGACGAGGCGGTCCGACGCCCAGATGCGGCCGTTGAAAGTCGTGGCCGACACCGGCGCAGCCTCGGAGAAATTGGGCCCGTTCAGCGATTCGTAGGTCATCCGGTCATTCTCGATCGAAACCGACCAGAACGGCTCGGTGCCGAGCGCGCTATAGTCCGCCGGCGGCGCCGCAGCGGCGCAGCCGATGAAGCACAAGAGGGGAAGCAGCCTGCTCATGCCCGGCGCCACTGGTTGATCGCCTCATAAGCCATCACCGCGGTCGCCACCGCCGCGTTGAGGCTATCGGCCTTGCCCAGCATCGGCATTTTGACGAACAGGTCGCATTCCTCCTCATAAGAAGGGGGCAGGCCCGCTTGCTCGTTGCCGACCAGGATGAAGGCGGGCCGTTCATAGACCGGTTCCTGATAATCCAGGGTCGCGTTCAGGCTGGTCCCGATCAGCTGACCCGGCCCTGAACGCAGCCACGGCAGAAACGTTTCCCAGCGCGCCACCGCGATCTTCTGGGTGAAGAGCGCGCCCATCGACGCGCGCACCGCCTCGACCGAAAAGGGGTCGGCGCAATCGTCGATCAGGATCAGGCCGCCGGCGCCGACCGCATCGCCGGTCCGCAAGATGGTGCCGAGATTGCCCGGGTCGCGCAACGCCTGCGCGACGATCCATAGCGGCGCGGCGGCGCGGTCGACGGCGTCGAGCGACGTGTCGAAGGCTCGGTAGACGCCGAGCACGGTCTGCGGATTTTCCTTGCCGCTGATCTTTTGCAGGATGTCCGGCACCGTCTCGATCGCCTCGCCGCCCGCCGCCTCGGTTTCCTCGATCAGCCGGGCGAGCAGGGGGTGGGCCGAGTCGGAATAGAAAAGCATATCCGGCAATCGCCCCGCTTCGCGGCCTTCGGTGAGGATCCTCAGCCCCTCGGCGAGAAACTGCCCGGCCGCCCGGCGATTCTTGCGATCGCGAAGCCCGCGGGCATGCTTGACGATGGGGTTGGAGAAGGCGGTGATCTGCCGGGGCACGTTCAAACTTCCTTGTTCCCCGGCGAAGGCCGGGGCCCGGTGGCACCGGCGGGCCGGCCTGGATCCCGGCCTTCGCCGGGAAACGAAGTTTGCGACTGCCTCACTCCTCGTGGAAACGCGCCTCGACCAGCTCGGCGAGCCGCTCGACGGCCTGCTCAGCGCCGAAGCCGGTGGCGCTGATCGTGATCGTGTCGCCCATCGCGGCGCCCAGCATCATCAGCCCCATGATCGAGGTTCCGCAAACCTTCGAACCGTCCTTCTCGACCTCGATCGCGGCGTCGATCTGGGACGCGAGGGTGACGAACTTGGCGCTGGCGCGGGCGTGGAGGCCGCGCTTGTTCCGGACCTCCACCGCGCGGCTCGGCATCAGGCCGCGGCCTCGCCGAGTATTTCCGAGGCGACCGAAATATATTTCCGCCCCGCTTCCCGGGCGGCGGCCACGGCACCGCGCACGTCCATCGACTTGCGGGCGCCGTCGAGGCGAATCAGCATCGGCAGATTGACCCCGGCGATGACCTCGATCTTGTCCGATTTCATCAAGCTGATGGCGAGGTTCGACGGGGTGCCCCCGAACAGATCGGTGAGGATGATCACGCCGGCGCCGTCGTCCACCTTGGCGATCGCCTTGGCGATGTCCTTGCGTCTCTGGTCCATATCGTCGTCGGGACCGATGCAAATCGGCGCGATCCGCTCCTGCTTCCCGACCACATGTTCCATCGCCACGACGAACTCCGACGCGAGTCGCCCGTGGGTCACCAGCACCAAACCGATCATTCAGTCACCTTGAAAGCAGCCTGTTCCGCGCCTGACGATCGCTCGATACCGTCGCGCGGCGGCGTGGCGAGGTCGCGATGGTCTATGGTGGGCGAAAATCCCGCCGCGCGCAACCGTGCCGCGATATGTTCCGCGACATGGACCGAACGATGCCGGCCCCCGGTGCAGCCGAACGCAACCGACAAAACGGGCTGTGCCGCGCGCCCGTAACAAGGGAGCAGGGCGAGCAGCAGCGCCTCGATCCGCTCCAGCGCGTCGGCATAGCTCTCGTCGCCGGCGATATAGGCGCCGACCGGCGCGTCGAGCCCGGTCAGGTCGCGCAGGCCCTCCTGCCAGTGCGGATTCCTGAGGAAGCGCATGTCGAGCACGACATTGGCCGGCGGCGGATCGCCGCGCGAATAAGCGAAGGAGCGGATGACGAGCGAACCCATTCAGCTCAGACCGAACAGCCGCAGCGCAGCCTCGACCTTGAGCGGCGCCGAGGCTTCGAGCCCGTTCATTGCGATAGTGGGCACCGAAATGCCCGCCAGCACCATGACCCCGCCCGGCTCGGGCAGGCGCTCGGGCGTCTTGTCGAGATCGACGAACAGGGCGATCGGCACCTCCTGGGCCGTCTCCAGATCCTCGATCAGGCCGACGCCGCGCATCTCGATCTTGCCGACGATGGTCGCCGGCGCGCTGGCAACCGCTTTGCCGGCGTCGCGGCGCACGAAGGTGTAATCGTCGCTGATCAAGGCGGCGCCGCGGTCGATCAGCCGCAAGGCGAGGTCGGACTTGCCGTGGCCCGAGCGGCCGCCGATCAGCACCGCGCGGCCTTCTATGGCGACCGCGCTGGCATGGACGGTTTCGGACGACAGGGACGGCGCGCTCATGCTGTAACTCCCGGAAATCGGACCACGAAGCGGGCGCCGATTCGCCCGTCCTGGCGGTCCTCGACCTCGATCGTGCCGCCATGCCCTTCAACGATCGCCCTGGCAATTGCCAGGCCGAGACCTGAATGGCGGCCGAAATCCTCTTCGGGCCTGATGCTGTGGAATCGGTTAAAGATCGCCTCGCGCGCCTCCTCGGGCACGCCCGGCCCGGCATCCTCGACGCTGAGCAGCACCTCTTCGCCGACCGCCGCGGCCCGCACTTCGACAACGCCGCCGGTCGGCGAGAAGGAAAGGGCGTTGTCGACCAGATTGTCGATCAGCCGCGCCAGCCGCGATTCGTCGCCCAGCACCAGCGCGGTGCCTGCGCGCGGCCGGGCGAAGGCGACCTCGGCAGCCCGATCGCTGCGCCCCTGCCACATCGGCAGCATCGATTCGATCAGCCGGCCTAGGTCGATCGGCTCGAACCGCGCCCGCGACAATTCGGCGTCGAGCCGCGAGGCCTCGGCGATGTCGACCACCAACCGGTCGAGCCGGCCGACATCCTGCCGCACCACGTCGAGCATCTGCCGCCTGAGCGCTGGGTCCTCGACCCGCTCGAGCGTGTCGACCGCCGAACGCAGCGAGGCGAGCGGGTTCTTCAATTCGTGGGTGACGTCGGCGGCGAAGGCGTCGGTCGCGTCGATCCGCTGCCTCAGGCTCTGGGTCATGTCGTGGAGCGCTCGGGCGAGCAGGCCGATCTCGTCGCGACGCGCGGGCAGCAGCGGCACGTCGACCTCGCGCGCCCGGCCCAGCCTCACCCGGTGCGCGGCCAAGGCGAGGCGGCGAAGCGGAGTGGCGATGGTCCGCGCGAGGAAACGCGAAAGCAGGACCGAGAGCAGGATGACGCCGAACAGGATCAGCGCCAGCGACAGCCGCTCGGCCCGCACCACGCGGCGGACGTCGCGGGCGTTGACGGTGAGCAGCAGGACGCTGTCCGGCGCTACCCGCATCGCCGCCGAGACATAGGGCGTGCCGTCCGGCGCGCGCCGCAATTCCGTCGCCGGCGCGCCGTCCGCCAGCGATCGCCCGGCCTCCGGCCAGGCCGCGAGCGCGTCGGCGGCCGGAGGCACGAAATCGGGCGGCCGCGCGGCGCCGACGATGGCGTCGAAGCCGTTGTCGAGCGCCCGCGCCACGCCCCGATACCAGGGCTCGTCGGCCGGATCGCGCAACGTGTAGTTCGGCGGCGCCCCGCTCCAGCTGTCGCCCGTTTTGGCGCCGTCGCTGGCATAGACCCGCAGCCGAGTCCCCGAATCCTGGCCGAGCCTGACCAGTGTCGCCTGGCGCTTGCCGGGCGGGATTGCGGGCAGGATGTGGGCGATCATCACCGCTTCGGCCTGGGCCTGATCGATCCGCGCCTGGGTCAGCCGGCCGCGAAAGCCGTCGAGATAGAACAGGCTTCCGGCGAGCAGCACGACCGCGAAGATGTTGACCGCGAGGATGCGCTGGCGGAGCGTCAGCCGCCGCGACCATTTGAGGCCGAGCTCGCGCTCCTCACTCCTCGGCAAAGCGGTATCCGACGCCGTAGAGCGTGTCGATCGCGCCGAAATCGTCGTCGGCCGCCCGGAATTTGCGCCGCATCCGCTTGATGTGGCTGTCGATGGTGCGGTCGTCGACGTAGATGTC
>Ga0190265_10000239_pt1 | contig 48438 bp, 47 predicted proteins | sample Popmic124T_FD_133135 | JGI IMG/M metagenome (GOLD analysis project Ga0190265, IMG submission 133135) | Populus adjacent soil microbial communities from riparian zone of Indian Creek, Utah, USA - 124 T | ecosystem: Environmental > Terrestrial > Soil > Riparian zone | place: USA: Utah | collected... | reverse complement strand
TGCGCTTCTGCTCGTCCGAGCCCTTGACCAGGATCGAGGCGATCGCGCCCTGGGTCAGGCCGTTATACATTTCGAACGCCTGGTTGGCGGAGAGCAGATATTCAGTGACGGCCGTGGCGATCACCGAAGGCAGGTTCTGGCCGCCATATTCCTCGGGCGCCGACAAAGTGGTCCAGCCGCCGTCGCAGAACTGCTTATAGGCGTGCTTGAAGCCCTTCGGCGTGGTCACCGAGCCGTCGTCGTGGCGGGTGCAGCCTTCCTCGTCGCCGCTGCGGTTCAGCGGGTGAAGCACCTCGGCGGCGAAGCGGCCGCCCTCGGTCAGGATCGCCTCGACGAGATCGGGGGTGGCGTTCTCGAAGCCCGGCAGGTTCGAATAGCGCTCGATGCCCAGCACCTCCTCCAGCACATAGCGCGTGTCGGCGACGGGGGCGGTGTAGCTGGGCATGGCGGTCCTCTTAGGGGCTATTTGGCGGGGGCGGGCTCGGCGGCCTCGACCATGGCGATGAAGCGCTCGAGCTCGTCGATCGTGGCGTCGATGTCGAGCTTCTGCTTGGAGAGGAGGTCGATTCGGGCGCGGCATTTCTCCAGCGTGACCCGGCGCTGCGAGGCGCGGTCGTCGTCGACGTCGTAAAGGTCGATCATCTCGCGGATCTCGGAGAGCGAGAAGCCGACCCTCTTGCCGCGCAGGATCCAGGCCAGGCGGGCGCGGTCGCGCCACGAATAGACGCGCGACAGGCCCTGGCGCTGCGGCGCGATCAGCCCCTCGTCCTCGTAGAAGCGCAGCGCCCGGGCGGTGACTCCGAACTCTTCGCAGAGCTGGCTGATCGTGTAGGTTCGGACCAGGCGGGGCTGGCGATAGTCCGAATGGAGCGCGGTCTCGGGCATCGCAGCCGCTTACTTTACGTTGACGTTAGCGTCAAGCCACGGCCCTAACCGCAGAGCGGGTCGCCGACGAGGTCGCGGGCGCGGAGCGCATCGGCTTCGGCGCCGCCGGTCTTGGCGAAGGCGGCGCCGGCCAGCCCGGCGTCGGGCGCGCAATAATAAGCGCAGCCGGGCGGCACCCGGGCCGGGAAGGTCAGCGCCGCGCCGTCGAGCCGGGCGTCGATCGCGCAGGCTGCCTCCCCCGCCATGGTCAGCCGGAGGCGGTCGCCGCGCCGCGCCGCGACGCCCGCGCCCGAGCAGCCCGAATCGGCGCCGCGGCGCACGACAAGGCCGAAGCGCGCCGCGCCGGCCGCCTCGACGATGCAAAGCCGGCTCGGCCCGCTTTCGTAGAGGCCGGTCAGGGTCGCGGTCTGGACCGCCGGGCGCGGCCGCGGCGATTCGGTCCGCTCCGGCATCGCGCCGTCGCAGCCGGCCAGGAAAAGCAGGAGGACGAGCGATCGCACGCATATTCTCCTCAACAGCGGGGGCGACAAAGCGCGGCGGCACCCCTATATGGCCACAACTGCAGCGTCACAGGCCGGAATGCTGACCACCAACCCCTTCGACGACGACAAGCTCCGCGAGGAATGCGGGATATTCGGCATCTGGGGCGCGGAGAGCGCGTCGGCGATCACCGCGCTCGGCCTTCACGCGCTCCAGCATCGCGGCCAGGAAGCGGCCGGCATCACCAGCTATGACGGCGCCAATTTCCACAGCCACCGCGGCATGGGCCATGTCGCCCGCAACTTCCGCGACGATGCGACGATGCGCCGGCTCGCCGGCGCGGCGGCGATCGGCCACGTCCGCTATTCGACCACCGGCGAGACCGCGCTGCGCAACGTCCAGCCGCTGTTCGCGGAGCTGGCGAGCGGCGGCTTCGCGGTCGCGCACAACGGCAACATCTCGAACGCGATGCGGGTCCGCGGCGAGCTCAACCGGCGCGGCTCGATCTTCCAGTCGACCTCGGACACCGAGGTGATCATTCACCTCGTCGCGACCTCGGCCTACCGGACCCTGCTCGACCGCTTCATCGACGCGCTGAAGCAGGTCGAGGGCGCCTATGCGCTGATCTGCCTGACCGCCGAGGGGATGATCGCCTGCCGCGATCCGCTCGGCATCCGCCCCCTGGTCATGGGCAAGCTCGGCGAATCGGTCATCTTCGCCTCGGAGACGGTGGCGCTCGACATGGTCGGCGCCACCTTCCTGCGCGGCGTCGAGCCGGGCGAGCTGATCGAGGTTTCGGACGCGGGCCTGCGCTCGCACCGGCCGTTCGCCCCGCAGCAGCCGCGGCCCTGCGTGTTCGAGCATATCTATTTCTCCCGGCCCGACAGCGTGATCGACGGCCAATCGGTCTACAATGTCAGGAAGCGGATCGGCGCCCAGCTCGCGATCGAGAGCCCGGTCGAGGCCGATTATATCGTGCCCGTGCCCGATTCGGGCGTGCCCGCCGCGATCGGCTACGCGCAGCAGAGCGGCATCCCGTTCGAGCTCGGCATCATCCGCTCGCATTATGTCGGGCGCACCTTCATCCAGCCGGGCGACCAGGTCCGCCACCTCGGCGTCAAGCTCAAGCACAATGCCAACAGCGCCCTGATCCGGGATAAGCGCATCATCCTGGTCGACGATTCGATCGTGCGCGGCACGACCAGCCTCAAGATCGTCCAGATGATGCGCGAGGCCGGCGCCAGCGAGGTCCATATGCGGATCGCCAGCCCGCCGACCCGCCACTCCTGCTTCTACGGCGTCGACACGCCCGAGCGGACGAAGCTGCTCGCCGCCAACATGGACGTGGCCGCGATGAACCGCTTCATCCACGCCGACAGCCTCGCCTTCGTGTCGATCGAGGGCCTGTACCAGGCGATCGGCGACGAATCACCCGGGGTCGCCGTGCCGCGCCATTGCGACGCCTGCTTCACCGGCGACTATCCGACCCGCCTCACCGACCAGGAGGATCTGGAGCGGCGCGACCAGCTCGTCCTCGCGGACGAACGCGCCGCTTGATCTTGCCCGTCACCCCAGCGAAGGCTGGGGTCCATGCGGCCTTTGCGCCACCAAGACAGCATGGATGCCAGCCTTCGCTGGCATGACGGGGAAGGCTGGCTGACGGGGAAGGCTGGCTGACGGAGAAATCTGGCATGACGGAGAGAGAATGACGGGATTTCTGGACGGAAAGCTGGCGCTGGTCACCGGCGCCAGCCGCGGGATCGGGGCGGCCCTGGCCGAGGCGCTGGCGGCGGAGGGCGCGCACGTCATCCTGACCGCGCGCACCGCCGGGGACCTGGAGGCGGTCGAGGGCAGGATCCACGCCGCCGCCGGCACCGCGACGATCGCCCCGCTCGACCTCGTCGAGCATGACAGCGTCGCCCGGCTCGCGCAGGCGGTTGCGGGGCGCTGGCAGGCGCTCGACCTCCTCGTGCTCAACGCCGCGATGCTCGGCACCCTGACCCCGGTCGCGCAGATCGACGGCAAGGAATTCAGCAAGCTGCTGACGCTGAACGTGCTCGCCCAGCAGGCGCTGCTCGCGGCGTTCGATCCGCTGCTGCGGCAAAGCACGGCCGGGCGGCTGATCGCCATGACCTCGAGCGTGTCCGAGAGCCCGCGCGCTTATTGGGGCGCCTATGCGGCGTCCAAGGCGGCGCTCGACGCGTTGGTGCTGAGCTATGCCGACGAGGTCCGCAACATCGCGCCGATCCGGGCGGCGATCGTCAATCCCGGCCCGACCGCGACGGTGATGCGGGCGCGCGCTTTTCCGGGCGAGGACCCGGCGACGCTGAAGCCGCCGAGCGCCGTGGCCGACGCGGTGGTGGATTTGCTGAAGCGCGATTTCGAGACGGGGTTTCGGCTGGACCTGGGCTAGCTCCCTCGCCCTCGATGGGGGAGGGGGATTTGACCAAAGTCACTTGCGCGACGTCGATGCCGGCGCCGCGGAAGCCGCCTTCGCAATACATCAGATAATAGCGCCACAAATCGTGGAAGTCGGCGTCGAAGCCGGCCGGCAGGCGATCCGCCGCGACTGCCGCATCATAAGCGGCGCGCCACCGTTTCAGGGTCTCGGCATAATGGAGGCCGTAGCCCCTGCGGTCCGCCCAGGCGAGGCCGGCCGCCGCGGCGGCGCGGCGGAAGCGCTGCTCGCCGATCAGGAGGCCGCCTGGAAAGATATAGGCCTGGATGAAATCGGCGTTGGCCGCGTAGCGCTCGAACAAGTCGTCGCGGATCGAGATGAGCTGGAGCGCGGCCTTGCCGCCGGGCTTCAGCGCCCGGGCGATGCTTTGCAGGTAAGCGGGCCAATATTCCTCGCCGACCGCCTCGACCATCTCGACGCTGGCGACCGCGTCGAACCGGCCGGCGACCTGGCGATAGTCGATCAGCTGGATATCGACGCTGCCGGCAAGGCCGGCGCCGGCGAGGCGGCGGTCGGCGAAGGCCTTCTGCTCGGCCGACAATGTCAGGCCGGTGACGTGGACGCCGTAATCGCGCGCCGCGATCTCGGCGAGGCCGCCCCAGCCGCAGCCGATCTCGAGCAGGCGCTGGCCCGGCTCGAGATCGAGCCGGTCGAGCAGCAGGCGGACCTTGCGCTCCTGCGCCGCTTCGAGCGGCTCGCGCGGCGAGATCGGCTCGGCGAAGATCGCGCTCGAATAGGTCAGGCCGGGATCGAGCCAGGCGGCGTAGAAATCGTTGCCGAGATCATAATGGTGGGCGATGTTGAGCCGCGACTGGCGCGGATCGTTGGCGCGGAAGCGATGGGCGAGCCAGTTGACCAGCTTCCAGGGGCCCTTGGCGCGGGCGGTGTCCTCGAGCGCCGCGGCGTTGCGCATGAAGAGGTCGAACAGCGGCACCGGATCGGGGCTGGCCCATTCGCCGCGCGCCCAGGCCTTGTACCAGCCGACCGAGCCCGAGGCGGCGAGCCGGACCAGCGAGCGCCAGCTCCGCAGATGGACGACGACCGAGGGGCCGTCGCCGCGCCCGCCGAGCACGCGGAATGTGCCGTCGGGCAAGGTCGCCTCGATCCGCCCTTCGGCGAGGCCGGCGTCGATCCGGTCGAGCAAATTGTGGAAGCCGCCGGCGAACAGCCGCGCCGCGAAGCCGCCGCCGGTGGCGAGGCCGCGATCGGCCGCGGTGAGGTGCTTGCCGCGCTGGAGCATCGCGGGCTTCAATGAGGGGTGCGGACCGGGGGCGCAAGATCAAAGCCAGCCGTCATACGGGCGAAGGCCGGGATCTCACGCGGTGCGTCAAATCTCGCGCGGCTCCTTTTCGACCTGCCAGGTCTGGCCCCTGGCGACGAGCGCCTGGAGATCGGCGGGCTTGCCGGCGGCCGCGGCCGCATTCTGCTCGCGGACCGCGCTCTCGAAGGTCGGGCGGGGATCGTCGTAGATCACGCCCAGCGCCATCGGGAAGCTGCCGATCGGCATGTCGATCAGCATGTGGGCGACCGCCTTGTTCTTGGGATCGTGGACGATGACGTCGGCCGCCTGCCAGTCGCCGTCCGCGACCTCGACGACCTTGAGGTTGAGCGCCTGGCGGTCGAGGGTCAGGCCCTTGCTGGCGCCGTCGAACAGCATCGGCTCGCCCGGCTTCAGCCAGAGCTGCTTGCCGGCATTGTCCCTCGCGGTGAAGGGCGCGAACACGTCGTCATTGTAGACGATGCAATTCTGGAAGATCTCGACGAAGGCGGCGCCCTTATGGGCGTGGGCGGCCTTGAGGACGTCGGGCAGATTCTTGTGGACGTCGATCGCGCGGGCGACGAAGCGGCCGCCCGAGCCAAGCGCGAAGGCGCACGGGCGGACCGGCCGGTCGACCGAGCCGAAGGGCGTCGAAGGACTGCGCGTGCCGACCCGCGAGGTCGGGGAATATTGGCCTTTCGTAAGGCCGTAAATCTCGTTGTTGAACAGCAGGATCTGGCAATCGAGGTTGCGGCGCAGGATGTGCATCGTGTGGTTGCCGCCGATCGACAAAGCGTCGCCGTCGCCGGTGATGATCCAGACGTCCAGCTCGGGATTGGCGAGCTTGACCCCGGTCGCCAGCGCCGGCGCCCGGCCGTGAATGGTGTGGAAGCCGTAGGTTTCCATATAATAAGGGAAGCGCGACGAGCAGCCGATGCCGGAGACGAACACGGTCCTGGAAGGATCGGCGCCGAGATCGGGCATGGTGCGCTGCACCGCCTTCAGCACCGCATAATCGCCGCAGCCGGGGCACCAGCGCACCTCCTGGTCGGTCGCGAAATCCTTGGCGGTAAGCTTCGTTATTTCGTTCATTTCATTTCCTCGTTCACCGGCGAAGGCCGGTGTCCAGGCTAGGGTACGTCATCCCCGGTAGGTGTAATAGATGATCGCCAGCACGACGACGAGCATCACGACGAGCGGGACCAGGCGGGGCGGGTTCATGACGACGTCTCCTCCCTATTCGTCATGCCAGCGAAGGCTGGCATCCAAGCGGCCTGCACTGCGCCACCACCGCATGGACCCCAGCCTTCGCTGGGGTGACGAAAAGTGAAACGGGATGACGGGAGGCGCTCATCCCAGCGCCTCCCCGATCGCGGCCTCGATCTCGGCGATCTTGAAGGGCTGGCCGGAGACCTTTGTGACCGGGCGGGCGTCGACCAGATATTGGTCGCGGAGCAGGGTCTTGAGCTGGCCCTTGTTCATTTCCGGTACGATGATCCTCTCGTAAGACTTTAGGAGATCGCCTAAATTTTTCGGCAGCGGCCAGATGTGGCGCAAGTGGATGTGGGAGACGTCGAGGCCGTCGCGGCGGGCGCGTCGCACCGCCTGGTGGATCGGGCCGAAGGTCGAGCCCCAGCCGACCACGGCGAGCCTGCCGCCCGCCTGGCCCAAACACACCTCCTGATCGGGGCAGCTGCCGGCGACGCCGAGTATCTTGTCGGCGCGGATGTCGGTCATCGCCTGGTGGTTGGCCGGATCGTAGTCGATATGGCCGGTGCCGACATTCTTCTCGATGCCGCCGATCCGGTGCATCAGGCCGGGCGTGCCGGGCCTGATCCAGACCCGGGCGAGCTTGGAGTCGCGCTTATAGGGATTGACCGACTCCCCCTCCCCCGGCGGTTCGTCGTGGAACGCGACCGGGAAGGGTTCGTAGCTCGCCATGTCGGGCACCCGCCAGGGCTCGGCCGCATTGGCGATATAGCCGTCGGTCAGCAGCATCACGGGCGTCATGTACTGGACGGCGATCCGGCACGCCTCGATCGCGCAGTCGAAGGCGTCGGCGGGCGAGCGCGCGGCGATCACCGGCATCGGCGAATCGGCGTTGCGGCCGTAGACCGCCTGATAGAGGTCGGACTGCTCGGTCTTGGTCGGCAGGCCGGTCGAGGGGCCGCCGCGCTGCGAATTGATGATGACGAGCGGCAGCTCGGTCATGATGGCGAGGCCGATCGCCTCGCCCTTGAGCGCGATGCCCGGGCCCGACGAGGAGGTGACGCCGAGCGAACCGGCGAAGCTGGCGCCGATCGCGGCGGCGATCGCCGCGATCTCGTCCTCGGCCTGGAAGGTGGTGACGCCATATTCCTTGAGGCGCGAGAGATGGTGGAGGATCGCCGAGGCGGGCGTGATCGGATAGCCGCCGAAGAACATCGGCAGGCCGGCGAGCTTGCAGCCGGCGACCAGGCCGAGCGAGATCGCCTCGGCGCCGGTGACGGTACGATAGAGGCCGGGCTCGGCCGGGGCGGCGGCGATATGGTGCTGGGCGACCTGGCCGCCCATCTCCGCGGTCTCGCCATAAGCGTGGCCGGCGTTCAAGGCGGCGATATTGGCCTCGGCGAGCTCGGGCGCCTTGGCGAACTTGGCCTTGAGCCAGTCGGTGATCGGGCCCCGGTCGCGATCGAACATCCAGAGCGCGAGCCCCAGGGTCCACATGTTCTTGCAGCGCAGCGCCTCCTTGTTGCCGAGGCCGAACGGCTTCACCGCGTCGAGGGTGAGCTGCGAGATGTTGAGCCGGATCACCTGCCAGCGGGCGAGCGTGTCGTCGTCGAGCGGGTTGCCGTCATAGCCCGCCTTGGCGAGGTTGCGGGCGCCGAACTCGCCTTCGTCGGCGATGATCAGGCCGCCGGGCTTCAGATCGGCGACGTTGGTCTTCAGCGCCGCCGGGTTCATCGCGATCAGCACGTCGGGCGCGTCGCCCGCGGTCTCGATCGCGGCCGAGCCGAAATTGATTTGGAAGGCGGAGACGCCGAACGTGGTCCCCTGCGGCGCGCGGATCTCGGCCGGAAAATCGGGGAAGGTGGCGAGATCGTTGCCGGCCAATGCGGTCGACAAAGTGAACTGGCCGCCGGTCAGCTGCATGCCGTCGCCGCTGTCGCCGGCGAAGCGGACGACGACGGCCTCGAGCGGGGCGTCGGATTTCGCTTCTTCGGGGGTGAGATAGTGTCTGGCCGTGGCCACGGCTTGTCCTTCGAAATCTGTACGCGTGCCCTGACCCTAGACCCCTCCGCCTTTGGGGACAACAGGCGGCGGCTTGGCTTATGAGCGTCTCGCAGCGATTCGGTGGAAGGAGAGTGGCTTGAGCTTACCCTATGTGCGGCCCGACGTGCGGCTCTTCCTCGACTGGCTGAACAGCCTGGCGGGGCCCAAGACCTATGAAGTGGGGGCGGTCGAGGCGCGCAAGATGATCATCGCTTCGCGCCATGTCGCCGACGCGCCGACCGGCGAGCTGGCCGTGATCCGCGACCTCTCCTGTCCCGGTCCGGGCGGCGCGATCGGGCTGAGGCTGTTCGACGCCCGCGAGGCCCGCGATCCGGGCCCGCTCTTCCTGTTCTTCCACGGCGGCGGCTTCGTGTTCGGCGATCTCGACACGCACGAGCCGTTCTGCGCCGAGATGGCGCGCGAAATGGACATGCCGGTGCTCGCGGTCGATTATCGTCTGGCGCCGGAAAATCCCTGGCCGGCGGGAGTCGAGGACGCGATCGCGGCCGCGCGCTGGGCGTCGGAGAGCCCGGAGGCGCTCGGCCGGGAGGTGACCGGGCTCGTCCTGTGCGGCGACAGCGCCGGCGGCAATTTCGCGATCATCGCCGGTCTGGCGCTGCGCGACGAACCGGCCGGCGCGCCGGTGCTGGCTTTATGGCCGATCTATCCGGCCTCCGACCCGGGCAAGGGCTATCCGAGCAAGGAGGATTTCGGCGAGGGCTATATGCTGACCCGGATGAGCATGGACTGGTTCGAGGAATGCTATTGCGCCGACGAGAGCGACTGGCGCTATTCGCCGCTGGTGAAGAGCCAGGCGGGGATGCCGCCCACCCTGGTGACGACCGCCAGCCTCGACCCGATCCGCGACCAGGGGCGCGCTTATGCCGCCGCCTGCATCGCGGCCGGGGTGCGCACCATCTATATCGAGGCCGAGGGCATTGTTCACGGCTTCATCAACCTGCGCCGGGCGATCCCGTCGGCGGCCGACGACATCAGGCAGGGCGTCGCGGCGCTGAAGCTGTTGCTCGGCGAGGCGCGGCGGCCGTGACCGATCCGGCCGATCTCCCCTACCGCCCCGCCGCGGGCGTGATGCTGCTGAACCGCGACGGCAAGGTCTTCGTCGCCCAGCGCCGCGATTCGACGCTGGAGGCCTGGCAGATGCCGCAGGGCGGGCTCGACGACGGCGAGGATGCGGAAGCGGGCGCGCTCCGCGAGCTGGAGGAAGAGACCGGCATCCCCCGCGACAAGGTCGAGATCGTCGCGCGCTGCCCGGTCGAGCTCTGCTACGACCTGCCCGACGACCTGGTCGGCAAGATGTGGCAGGGCAAATGGCGCGGCCAGCGCCAGACCTGGTTCCTGATGCGCTTCCTGGGCGAGGATTCGGATGTGAACCTCGAAACCCCCGACCCCGAGTTCCGCGCCTGGAAATGGGCCGAACCCAACGAACTGGCGGCGATGATCGTGCCCTTCAAGAAGAAGCTCTATGAGGACGTGCTCGCGGCGTTCGCGGAATGGCTCTGAAGGCTCAGAGTCGGTCCTGGCTCAATCGAATCTCGTCATGCCAGCGAAGGCTGGCATCCAAGCGGAATCAGAGTCCGGCGGACCGCCCCTATGGACCCCAGCCTTCGCTGGGGTGACGGTGCAATGTGAGCAGGACAGCTCAAAGCGAAGCCATCGTCCAGTTCACTTCCGAAGCCGCTCCGTTATCGACGGCCGTCCCTCTCAGACCGCCGCGGCCAGCAGGTCGCCGCGCCACGTGGCGAGCGCGTCCGCGCCGCGCTCTGTGGCGAGGAAACGGCTCCAGCTCAGCGCCTCATGGGCGACGATCGCCAGCTCCCAGACGCAGAAGGTCGGCCGGGGCGGCGCCTCGCCATCCCCGGGCGAGGGATAGGCCGGATCGAAGCGTGCGAAATCCGTCATGTCGCCATGATGATAGGCAACCGCTTCCCACGCCTCGTTGGCGCCGCGCCAGATCGCCGGGAGCAGGAAGTGGAAGTCCGCGCCGCAGCGATGGAGAATGACGAAGCCGCAATCGCCCGCCTCGAACAGGCGGCGCGCTTCCAGCCAGTCTCGCGCCTGCTCGGCGAGCGCCGGCGGCACCGGTTCGCCGGGCTTTTCGAGATGGTAGAATTTCAGCACCGCACCGCCCGCCTCGAGCGGCGCCATCGGCACCGCTTGCTTGGCATAGTGGCGATAATCGTCGGGCACGCCGTTCAGCCGCATCGATTCGCTCCCTTGTTCCGTAAATGTTCCATTAGCCGCGGTCCACCTCCCAGGCAAGCCGATCCGGTAGCCAGGCCTCTCCTTCCGGGCTAAAGCCACGCGCCATGCGGGGTCTAACCGACATCGAATGGACGGCGGTCGAGCGTTGCGCCGATGCGCCGATGCTGACCGAGGTCGAGGCCTGGGCGGCGGTGAACAGCGGCTCGCGCAACCTTGTCGGGCTGGCGAACGTGGCCGGCACGCTTGCGGACGCGTTCGCCACACTGCCCGGGACGATCGCGCTGAAGGACGCCGCGCCGGTCGAAGCGATGAGCGCCGACGGACGGACCGTCGAGGTGCCTCACGGCCGCAATCTCCATCTCAAGGTTCGCCCCGAAGCGCCGGTCCAGCTCCTCTTCACCGGCCATATGGACACGGTGTTCGCGGCCGATCATCCGTTCCAGGAGGTGTTTTGGCGCGAGGATGGGGTGCTCGGCGGGCCCGGCGTCGCGGACATGAAGAGCGGGATCGCGGTGATGCTGGCGGCCCTGCGCGCGGTCGAGGCGGCGGGGACGCCGAACCTTGGCTACGAGGTCGTGATCAATTCGGACGAGGAGGTCGGCTCGCTCGGCTCCGCGCCTTTGATCGCCGCGGCGGCGCGGGGCAAGAAAGCGGCGCTGACTTATGAGCCTTCCGCCCTTCCCGACGGCACGCTCGCCGGCGCGCGGCCGGGCAGCGGCAATTTCTCCATCTCGATCGAGGGGCGCAGCGCCCATGCCGGGCGCAACCCGGAGGAAGGCCGCAACGCAATCCTCGCCGCCGCCGCTCTGGCGCTGCGGCTGGCCGGGGCGAAGCAGGCGGGGCTCAGCGTCAATCCGGCGAAGATCGACGGCGGCGGCCCGAACAATGTCGTGCCCGACCGCGCGGTGCTGCGCGTCAACATGCGCCCGGCAACGCCGGAGCTGCAGGCGATCGCACAGCGCCTGCTCGACGATGCGGTCCGCGAGATCGCGGCGGCGCACGACGTCGCCATGCACGTCCATGGCGGCTTCGCCCGGCCGCCCAAGCCGATCGACGCGCGGGCGCAGAAATTGTTCGAGCTGGTCAGGCGCAGCGGCGCCGATCTCGGCCAGGAGATCGGCTGGCGCGACAGCGGCGGGGTCTGCGACGGCAACAATATCGCCGCCTGCGGCGTGCCGGTGGTCGACACGATGGGCGCGCGCGGCGGCGCGATCCATTCGGATCAGGAATATCTGATCGTCGCCAGCCTCGTCGAGCGCGCCCAGCTCTCGGCGCTCACCATCATTCGGCTGGCCAGCGGAGAGGAATTGTGAGCTTCAGGGTGCGTCCGGCGCGGAACGAGGATTTCCAGGCGATCTACGAGATGGCCAAGCTGACCGGCGGCGGCTTCACCAACCTGCCCGCCGACAAGGGCACCTTGGTCGGCAAGCTGGTCCGCTCCGAGGACGCCTTTTCGAGCGAGGCCGGCAACCCGGACGGCGACCTGTTCCTGTTCGTGCTGGACAATGTCGAGACCGGGCAGATCCGCGGCACCTGCCAGATATTCAGCCGCGTCGGCATGATCGAGCCATTCTATTCCTACCGGATCAGCACCCTGACCCAGAGCTCGCCCGAGCTCGGCAAGACCTTCCGCGCCGAGATGCTGACGCTGTGCACCGATTTCGAGGGATCGGCCGAGGTGGGCGGGCTCTTCCTCCATCCCAACGAGCGCGCCGGCGGGCTCGGCGTGCTGCTCGCGCGCAGCCGCTATCTGTTCATCAAGCTCCACCGCGAGCGCTTTCCCGTCGACGTGCTGGCCGAGTTGCGCGGCGTGATCGACGAAGCCGGCGGCTCGCCTTTCTGGGACGCGATCGCCGGCCGCTTCTTCGGCATGAACTTCCAGGAGGCCGACGCCTTCAACGGCGCGCACGGCACCCGCTTCATCGCCGATCTCATGCCCAAGACGCCGATCTACACCGCGATGATCTCGGAAAGCGCGCGGACGATCATGGGCGTGCCGCACGCGTCGGGCCGGGCGGCTATGCGGATGCTCGAGCAGGAAGGCTTCACCGGCGGCGACTATGTCGACATTTTCGACGGCGGCCCGACCATGTCGGCGGCGATCGACCAGCTGCGCACGGTGCGCGAATCGCAGGATTACGAGCTGGCGGCGATCGACGATGCCGCCGAGGGCAAGAGGATGATGCTGGCGGCCGGGCAGCGCGGCGACTTCGCCGCGGGCTACGGCCAGCTCAGCGTCGCCGGCGACGGCAAGGCGACGCTCCATACCGCCGCCGCCCGGCTGCTCGGAGTGCGGCCGGGCGACCGCTTCCTCGCCGTCGGGCGCTGAACATGGTCGAGATCAATTTCGACGGCATCGTCGGGCCGAGCCACAATTATGCCGGGCTCAGCCTCGGCAACCTCGCCGCGACCGCCAACCAGGGCAAGGTCGCCTTCCCGCGCGCGGCGGCGCTGCAGGGCGTCGACAAGATGCGGCATAATCTGCGGCTCGGCCTGGCCCAGGGCGTGCTGCTGCCCCAGCCGCGCCCGGACCGGGACTGGCTGGCCGCGCTCGGCACGAGAGCAGAGGGAGCGGGCGGCCTGCTCCCCGCCGCGCTCTCGGCCTCGGCGATGTGGGCGGCCAATGCCGCGACCGTCTCGCCGGCGCCGGACACGAGCGACGGCCGCTGCCACCTCACCGTCGCCAATCTGCGCACCATGGCGCACCGCAGCCACGAATGGCCGGCGACCCTGGCCCAGCTCCGGCTCGCCTTCGCCGACGAGGCGCATTTCGCGGTGCACGGGCCGGTGCCCGGCACGTTCGGCGACGAAGGCGCGGCCAATCACATGCGGATGGGCGCCGGCCGCGACGCGCCGGGCGTCGAGATCTTCGTCTACGGCGTCTCCGGCGGCCCCTTCCCCGCCCGCCAGCATGTCGAAGCCTCGCGCGCCGTTGCCCGCTTGAACCGGCTCGATCCGGCGCGCACCCTGTTCGTCCAGCAGTCGGAAGCGGCGATCGCCGCCGGCGCCTTCCACAACGACGTGGTCGCGGTCGCCAACGAGCATGTCCTGTTCGCGCACGAGCAGGCGTTCGCCGACAAAGAGGGCTTCTACGCCGATCTCAGGCGCCTGCTGCCGGAGGCCGAGATCGTCGAGGTGCCGGCGAGCGTGATCAGCCTCGCCGACGCGGTCAAATCCTACCTGTTCAATGCCCAGCTCGTCACGCTGCCGGAGGGCGCCATGGCGCTGATCCTGCCCGAGGAAGCGCGCGAGACGCCGAGCGTCTGGGCCTGGCTCGAGGAGCTGGTCGCCGGCAACGGGCCGATAAGGCGGCTCTGCGTCGTCGACGTGCGCCAGTCCATGGCCAATGGCGGCGGCCCGGCCTGCCTCAGGCTGCGCGTCGTCGCCGACCCGGCCCATGTCGATCCGCGCTTCATGGTCGACGAGGCGAAGCTCGACGGAATCGCCGGCTGCATCGCGCGCCACTGGCCCGAGCAGATCGCCCCGGCGGACCTCGCCGATCCGAAGCTGTGGCAGCGGATCGAAGCGGCGCGCGGGGCGCTCTACGAGCTGATCGGCCTCGCCGAGTCCGGTTAGAGCGGCTTCCCCCCCTGGCCTGACCCGCTCATCCTGAGGAGCCGGTGAGCTTGTCGAACCGGCGTCTCGAAGGACGCACGGGGCTCGGACCGATCCTCCGGGACGGGCCTTCGCCAGGCTCAGTTCCTCCTCAGGATGAGCGAAGAGTGTTGAGGCCACCCGGCCGAAGCTCGTCCTAGGGAATCGCGCGGCGGCGGAAGGCGGGATGGGGGCGATCCCAGCGGGGCGCCGCGATCCGAGCAACGACGGCATCCTCGCCGCCGCCGCCGAGCCCGTCGCTATAGCCCGCGATCAGGATCGCGCCGTCGGCTTGCGGATCGACGGCGGTGCCGGTGTCGTCGCCGGCGGCGCCCAGGGTCAGCACGCCCGGCTCGAACGCCCCGTCCGGCCCGAGGCGCGCGACGATCATGTCGCGCCCGCCGGCGCCCGCGCTGCGGGAAGAGCCGACGATCCAGACGCGGCCCCGCGCATCGGCTTTGGCCAGCATCGGGCGATCGTCGTCCGCCCCGCCGAGCAGCTCGCGGCGCAGCACCTCTCCCGCTGGCGAAAGGGTCACGGCCAGGATATCGTTGTCGCGCGCGCCCCAGCTCCGGCTGTAGCCGACGACCACGATATCGCCGTTCGGCAGCAAGGCGAGGCCGTGATTGACGTCGTCGGCCGCCGGCGTGCCGATCGTGCGCCGCCAGAGCTCGCGGCCCTCGCCGTCCAGCTTCATCACCAGCAGGTCACTGTCATCGCCGCGCCCGATCCCGCCGGCGACGACGAAGCCGCCGTCGGCCGCAGCCTCGATATAGAGCGGGCTGATCGAGTCCCCGCCTTCGACGATGCGTTCCCAGAGCGGCGTGCCGTCGCGCGCGGTGCGCACCGCGAACAGGCGCCGCCGGTCCTCCCCCGCCGGCTGGCTGTGGCCGAGGAAGAGGTAGCCGTCCCCGGCGGGTGCGAGATCGGTGAAGCGATCATAGCCGCCGCCGCCGAACGCGCGCTCGCTCAGGACGGTGCCGGCGGCGTCGGTGAACAAAGCGAAGGCGTCGATGCCGCCCGCGCCGATCCGGGTGGTGAAGCCGGCGAAGGCGAGCCGCCCGTCCCCGCCCTGAGCCACGCTCCAGAACGCGTCGATCCCGCCGCCCGCGCCATATTCGCGGGCGGAAAGGACCGCGCCGTCTTCGCGCAGGGTGGCCGCGAGCGCGCGCCAGTCGCCGCCGGACTCGACCCGGCCGAGGAAGCCGACCGCGAGCACCCGTCCGTCGCCCAGCGGCACGATATCGTTGATCCAGTCGTCGCCGGGGCTGGCGAAGACGCGGGTCCAGACGAGCCGCGCCGAGGGATCGCCGTCCAGGACGAGTGGCGTCTGCGCGCCCGCGGCGGAGAGCGAAAGGCCGGCACCGGCCAAGGCGGCGAGGAGACGGCGCGGCCGCATCCGGCCAGTCTGCGCAACCCGGGCCGGAGGTCGCCCGCCTTTCGACCGGAGCCCTCGCGGATTCGACGAAGGAACGGCGAAGCCTGAGCGCTCAGCCTCTCGCCGCGCGGACCAGGCCGGCGCCGGGGGCCAGCACCGATTCCAGCCCGGGATCGGCAAGGCGCAGATAGAAGTGGCCGATGCCGGCATTGCCCATCATCAGGCCGTTCATTTCCTCGCGGGTCAGCAGGCCGGACGGCCAGGGCATTTCCTCGTCGTGGAAGGCGGCGGCGGCGAAGCCGGCGATCGCCGTCACCAGCGCGCCATGCTCCGCCCGTCCTTGGCGCGCGGCGTCGAGCAAGGCGTCGGCCAGGCCGAGCACGCCATGGCACAAGGTGAAATCCGTGCCCGGCAGCCGGAAGCCGCGTTCGGCCTCGCGGGCGGTGGTCGAGAGCCCGGCGGCGAGGTCGGCGGCGACGTCGAAGCCGCCGATCGCCTCGGCCAGCATGCGGCTGCGGACGATGCCCGGCGCGCCGTGGCACCAGGCGATCGGGAAATAGACCTGGTCGCTCGAATAGCCCGGAAAGATGCGGAAGTCGGGCCAGTTCGCCTGGCCGGCGTCGAACAGGCCGCGCTCGTAGGCGGCGGCGGCCGCCGCCGCCTCGGTCCAGCGGTCGTCCGGGGCGAGGGCATTGAGCAGGATCAGGGCGTGAGCGATGCCGGCCGCGCCGTGGCCGAACCCGGCGAGGTTGGCGCGGCGGTCCGCGATGGTCGCCCAGGACAGGGTGCCGACCGCGTCCCGCTGCCCCATCGCCAGCAATGCGCCGGCGGCCTCGCCGGCGCGGGCAAGGAGCACGGCGTCGCCCCCGAGCGCCGCCGCCGCGAGCGACAAAGCGAGGACGGTCCCGGCGAGGCCGGAAATCAGGTCGGTGGCGAGGGGATCCGCCGCGACCAGCGGGACACGGAGCAGCAGGGCGCGGCCCGCCTCTACCGCCTGCGCGTCGCCGAGCTCCTGTCCCGCCAGCACCAGCGCGGCGCCGGCGCCCGCCGCGCCGCCGTAGAAACCGTGCGGCGAGTAAGCGAGATGATCGTCGGCGCGGGCCGCCGCCTGACGGAGCGCGCCGCGCGCGGTCCGCGCGAGCAAGGGATCCGCGATCCGCGCCGCGGCCTGCGCCAGGAACCAGCCGATCCCCGCGGTGCCGCCATAGACGTCGACGCCGACCATCGCGCTGACGGCGGGATTCTGGCCGGGCAGCACCGGAACCCCGTCCAGCCAGCCGCAGCGCTCGCCGCTCCAGATCGCCCTGCGGGCGATGCCGAAGCCGATCACCGCGGCGACCTCGAGAGCGCGGTCCGGCGGCGGAATGGCGGAATCGCTCATGCCGCCTCCAGGGTTTCGAGCCGGTAGGGGTAATTGGTCGCCGGATTGCGCTCGAGCGCGGCAAGATCGAGGCCGTAGCCGACAAAGCGTTCACAGATCGCAGCGAGGCGCGCCTCCGCGTCACCGGCGCCGCGGTCGAAGGCGGCGACGAGCCCTTCGGCGACAAGCCGGCAGCGGTGCATGCCGAAGCTGTCGCCGCTCGGCGGGCTTTCGGCGAAGGCGAGCCCCGGAGCAAGGCGGCGGGTGAAGAGCGGCGTATCGGGCCGGATCGCCGCGGCGAGCGCGGCATAGGCCGCGGCGACGATATCGGTCGCCGCCTCGACATCCTCGAGCGAGAGATAGAGCACGCCGCAATCGGCGCGGCCGTAAAGCTCGGGCGCGACCGGCACCTTGGCCTGGAACGGGATGCGGCGCCGCTCCAGGCCCGCGCCGGCCAGAGCGAGGAACGACGCCGCCTCGCCCGGGCCGACGTTCCAGTAGAAGCGGACCTGGCGGCCGGTGCGCGGCTCGTGGACCGGCCGGCCGAGGATGATGTAATGGCCGCCCGGCCCGCTGATCATCTCGCGCGGCACCGCGGTCCGCACCGGCTGGCCGGGGACGATGCCGCCGCCATAAGGCGCGATCTCCTGCGCCGCGGCGCGGCGCTGCCGGCCGCGCGCGTCGCCAAGCAGGATGCCGACCTGATCGATCTGCACGACCGTCCAGCCGCCCTGCAGCCTGGGCGGGATGGGATTGGCGGCGCGCAGGGCGGCGATGAACTGGTTCGGGTCTCCCGCCGCGGGCGGCGGCGCGGACGGGACGCAATAGAAAGAGGTGTAGAGAGTCCCGGCCAGCCCGGCCACCGGGCCGCCGGGGCCGGCCACCTCGACCTCCGCCTCCCCGGCCGCGGTGGCGACGCGGGCGCGCTCGCGCGTCGGCAGCGCGACGGCGGCGACGATTCGGCCGAGCTCGTCCCGCGCGCGCGGATTCAGGCCGCCCATCGCCAGCCTCCCAGCGCGGCCTGCGGACGGCTCAGCAGGTCGAGCGCGACGTGCAGCAGGGACGGGACGGCCGGCGGCATCTGATCCGCATAATGCACGCATTCAAGACAGGTCTGGAGGAGCCGCGCCCCGGCCAGGCGCAGCACGATCTCGCGCCAGTCACGGCCGGGGCGCTCGGGCGGGCCGCCTTCCCGATAGCCGGCGCAGAAGGATTCGAACCAGGGCGCCGCGCCCGCCTGCAGCACCGGCAGCGATTCCACGGGCGCCAGCGGATTGGGGACGAGCAGCGACTGAACCATCCCGGCGACGTCCCACAGCCCGTCGCCGAGCGCGGAGATCTCCCAGTCGATCAGCCGGATCGAGCCGTCGTCGAGAATCAGGACGTTGGCGGCCTTGGCGTCGCCGTGGACGATCCGATCGCCCTGCCAGTCCAGCCGGGTCCGGGCCAGCGCCGCGACCACCTCGGGCCGGCGCAGCGCCTCGGCGAGGACCGAGGCGGCGATCTGGGTCGGCGGCGCGTAGCGGATCTCGCCCGAACCGAGCGTCAGGACCCAGGGCAGATAGGGGTTGAACAGCCGCCGGCTCGGCTGCGCCGCGGTCGCGCGCGTGACCGGGCCGTGCAGCGTGGCGAAGGCCCTGCCGACCTCGGCGAGCAACGCCGGCGGCGCCGTCCCCGCGATCAGCTTCGCCATCAGCGAATCTCCGGCCGTGACGAACTCGATGGTCAGCACCTTGTCCGGCTCGTGATAGTGGAAATAGCGCGGCATCCAGCGCGCCAGCGGCGCGAATTCCGGATCGTTCGCCGACAGCCAGAAGATCGCCGCCTCGGTCCACATCGTCACCGCGTCGGTGGAGTCGACGTCCTTGGGCTGCTTGATGGTAAACGAACATCCGCCCGTCCGGTCGATCCGCACCAGATGATTGCGGCCGATGATTTCCGTGGCGGTGACCGCGCCGTCGAGCAGTTCGTCCGGAGTGACCATGCCGATCCGCAACAGATGATGAATTGCGTCCCACCGGCTCAGCAAATTCCGCTTCCTTCGATTGCCCCGGCCGCGCTTGTACAATGACAAAATTGTACCGCACCAGAGCTTTGTAAAAACCTGATCCGAAACGGTCTCACCCCATTGTGCGGCTGCTCAACTCGGGCGTAGCTTGAGCGGTCAATTCCGGCTTGTTCGCCGAGTCCTCAATCCAGAAGGATGCTGAAATGGCCGAAAAATCCTCCTCGCGCATTCGTTATGACGACATCGTCAGTGCCGTTCATGCCGATCCGGCGAACGCCGAACCGATGGTTATGCTTGCGGGCTATTTGGGCAAAAGCCCAGAAGATGGAAATCTTCGAATCTATCCTGACGCGAGCCTCGGCCATTGGTACGAAGTCGCGGAGGGCGACGTCGTTCATTCCAGGCCGTTGTCCGATTCCGCGCTCGGCGGATCCAATGTCTGGCTGAAGGCCTCGGCCAAGATCACCCCGGGCGTCGCGACCGCGCCCCGCCCCGCCGAGGGCGAGGAGGGCAGCGAAGGCGACGCCGCCGCCCAGGCGTTGCCCGACACCGGCGTCTTCAACCCGCTGGCGACGATCCATCCGACCTTGTGGACGCAGATCGGCTGCCACACCCAGCTTCCCGGCTGCGGCACCGGCACGATCCATCCGACCCTGTGGACGCAGATCGCCTGCCCGACGCAGAATCCCGCCTGCGGGCCGGGAACGATCCATCCGACGATCTGGACCCAGATCGGCTGCTCGACCCAGGCCGGGTGCATCGAAACCATCTCCTGCCTGCCGCCGGGCCTGGAGGCCCAGGCCTATGCCGCCCGCCCCCATACCGCCGGCGTGGGTTGTCCGGACACTATCTCCTGCACGCCGCACCATATCAGCCTGCCCGGCTGCGTGCATACCGGCGGGGTGGGATGTCCGGACACCGTCTCCTGTACCCCCTACCATATCAGCGTCCCCGGCTGCCTGCCGCCGCGCACGATCGGCTGTCCCGTGCTCAGCGTCCCGGGCTGCCTGCCGCCCCATACGCTTGGCTGCCCGGTGCTCAGCATCCCGGGCTGTCTGCCCCCACGCACGATCGGCTGTCCCGTGCTCAGCGTCCCCGGCTGCCTGCCGCCGCCGACGCTCGGCTGCCCGGTGCTCAGCGTCCCCGGCTGCCTGCCGCCGCCCACGCTCGGCTGCCCGCAGCCCACGCTCGGCTGCCCGCAGGCGATCGGCAACACCGCCGCCACGGTGTGTACCCAATATGGGTGCCCGCATCCGGGAAATACCGCAGCGACGGTGTGCACCCAATTCGGTTGCCAACATCCGGGTGGCGAAGCGCAGGCGGCGCCGGCCGCCCAGGTCGCCGCCAGCAGCGTCTGGGGTTGCAGCATGATCTGCTCCGTGTTCGTCACCTGCTCTCCGCTCTGCGCGCGCGAGGCGGCGCCGGCCCAGGCCTATCCGGTCAGCGTCCCCGGCCATTGCCCGACCGTCGGTCCGCAATGCCAGCTGCTCAGCGCGCCGCCGCATTGCCCGACCGTCGCGCCGCCGTGCGGGCTGCTCAGCGCGCCGCCGCATTGCCCGACCGTCGCGCCGCCGTGCGGGCTGCTCAGCGCGCCGCCCCATTGCCCGATGCCGCCGACGCACATGCTCGGCTGCCCGTCGACGCATACCTGCCCGCCGACGAACATGCCCGGCTGCCCGTCGAGCCACGCCGGCTGTCCGCCGCACGGGGGCTACGCGACCTTCCCGTTCTGTCCGTAACGGGCGAGCGGGCCGCCAATGGCCTCGCCGGATCTCTCCGGTGAGGCCGGGCGGCGCCGGGAACCGCGCCACAACCCGGTCCGTTCCTGCCCGAAAGGAGAACGGACATGCCCGCCAAGTCCAAGGCCCAGCAGAAAGCCGCCGGCGCCGCTTTGTCGGCCAAGCGCGGCGACACGCCGAAGAGCAAGCTGAAGGGCGCGTCCAAGCAGATGGTTGAATCGATGACCGAGAAGCAGCTCGAAGAGTTCGCCTCGACCAAGCGCAAGGGCAAGCCCGAGCACGTCGGCGACTAAGGGCTTGGCGCCGACAAATGATGGGCAATGGACTGCGTCACTCGTTTGCCCGATAGCGTGCTCGAACCCTCCGAGGAGAGAGTGTCATGGCGCGCAAATCGAAACTGCAGAAAGGGGCCGAAAGCGGTCCGTTGAGCACTGCATCGAAGTCGCAACAGCCAGCGGCTGAAGCCGTCCAGTCAAACAAGACCAAGACGAGTGATAAGCATGCGGCAGCCGTAATGGCGTTCATCAAGGGATAGGTGCGGTAGAACGCCGCCGACGCTTTATCAACCGCGCAAGGGCAAGCCCGAGCACGTCGGCGACTAAAGGGCCTTTCGCCGCCGTTTCGCCCCCGCCGGCGCGACGGCCGGCTGCGCGCGGACGGGCGCCGGCTGGCGTGCCTGAGATGCCGACGTGACTCGAGTCGTGCCGCCGCCGAAGCGCACCACCACGTCGTCGACATGGACACCGCCGCGCTCGATCAACAGGTTCTGGAAGTTGCGGTCGTCCTCGCGGGTGGTGGCCGGGATGTCGCCCTCGCGGCGGAAGCGGCGGCGGACATAGGTCGAGATCTCGCCCGCGGTGACGATCCGGTCGCCGTCCTCGTCGGCCTCGCCCGCCAGCCCGGCGCGCAGGAAATAAGAGAGGAAGCCGCCGGCCTTGAAGCGGCTGGCGACAAGGCTGGTCAGATCCTCCTCGGAGCTGAACAGGCCCATGACGTTGGGGCGGTTGACCAGGCTTCGGAACCCGCCGGCATAGCAGGCGTCGACGACGACGATCGCCAGCCGGCTGCGGACGCTCGCGAACAGGGGCGCGAGCTGGGCGTCGGTCATGGCGGCGTCGTAAAGCTCGATCGTCTCGGCGCGGCCGTCCAGCTCGGCCGCGCTGGCGCGGACGTCCTGCTGGTCGCCATGGCCGGAGAAGAAGAACATGAAGGTGTCGTTGGGCCCGGCTTGCGCCGCGGCGCGGGCAAAAGCCTCGGCGACCGCCTTGGTCGTCGCCTGCTCGTTGGTCAGCACCATCGAAGCGGGATGAAGCAGGCCGGCCGCGCGGAGGCCGTCATAAAGCTCGCGCGCGTCGGCATCGGTGTTGGCGAGGTTGGAGGTGCGGCCGCCATAATCCGAGACTCCGACCAGCAGCGCGATCACCCGCGGCCCGCCGGGAACGCCGATCTGGCGCGGATGGCCGGCGCTCGGCGCGAGGCTGAGCCGGTAGTCGCCGGTCTCGCCGGGGCGGTAGGTGGTGACGGTGATCACATAGTCGCCGTCCTCGGCGAGGACGGTGTCGATCCGGCTGTTGAGCGAGGTCTCGCCGTCCACCCGGCTGTCGTCATTGGCGTCGCTGGTGCCGTCGGGGCGGGCGAGCAGCAGATAAGGATCGAGCTTGGTGCCCTCCAGCGAAATCGTGACCCGCTGCCCGCGCCGCGCGCTGAACCGGTAACGGTCGGTATATTCGCCCGAGGCCAAGCGGCCGTCGCCCTCGCCGAGCCGGCCGGTCACCGCCTGGCCGATCGCGATCGGCGCCGCGGCGACCGGCGTGGAGACGGCGACATTGGCGGCCGGAACCGAGGCGGAGAGCCGGTAGGCGCCGGTCTCGCCCGGGCGGAAGCTGGTGGCGGCGACCCGGTAGCTGCCGTCCGCCGGAAGCTCGAACACGATCCTGCTGTCGGTCGAATCGCCATCGGCCGCCGCATCGTCGTTGGAGAGGACGAAGCCGCCGGGGCCGGTGACGACCAGATAGGTGTCGAAATCCCGCGAGCCGAAATCGATCTGGACGCGCTCGCCGCGGCGGCCGCGGACGACATAAACATCCTCATATTTGCCGGAACGCCGCTGGGCGTCGCTGGGCGAAAGCTCGCCTGAAACAGCCTCACCGATCGAAAGCATGCCGGGCGCGGGGCCTGTCTGGCCCATTGCCGAAGGTGCCGCGAGCGAGGCCGAAGCCGCCACCGCCAGACCGATCCGAAACCGACTCATCGCCACCTCCGAAACGCGCGCTAGCACAGCGCCGGGGACGGCGACATTTCGCAGATGCAATGAAGAGAGGATGAATGGCGCGCCCGGAAGGATTCGAACCTCCGGCCCCCAGATTCGTAGTCTGGTGCTCTATCCAGCTGAGCTACGGGCGCGCGGGAGGCGTCGACATAGGGGCAAGGGCGGATGCGCGCAACCCCCGGCCGGCACCGGCGAAAGGCCGGTGCCCGCACCGGCGGAGGCCGGTGTTGCCGGGCGGAGGGCACGCGCCTAGGGACGGGTCATGAACCGTGCGGCGATCGCTTTCCTGGCTCTGCTCCCACTCGCCGCCTGCCTCTCGCAGGGCCCCTTCCCTTCGCTCGCGCCCCGCCCCGCCGAGCTCGAGGATCTGAGCGTCGAGCCGGTCCGCGAGGCGCCGGTCGTGGCCGACGACGCGGGCTTGCAGGCCCATGTCGCCGCCCGCGTCGGCGAAGCTCGGGTCGGCGACATGGCGTTCGACCGCGCTTTCGCGGACGCCGAGCGGGCCGTGGCGCGCGCCGGGCCGCAAGGCTCGGAGGGCTGGGTCGAAGCGCAGCAGGCGATCTCCCGGCTCGAAGCGGCCCGAACCCATACCATGCAGGCCCTCGCCGACCTCCACCGTATCAGCCTGGAGCGCGCCAACCTGCCGACCAGCGCCGCCGATCAGCAAATGCTCGAAGCAGCCATCGCCGAAACGGAGGCGCTGGCCGCGAGCCAGCAGCAGCGGATCGACCGCCTCAGGCGTTGAGCGCCGCCGCGTGCAGCTTGGCCAGCGCGACATAATGGGCGACGCCCATCTGCATGCCGGCGCGATCGGCGTCGCTCAGGTCGCGGACATATTTGGCCGGCCGGCCCGCCCAGAGCTGACCGGCGGGGATGCGCTTGCCCTGGGTCAGCATCGCGCCGGCGGCGAGCATGGCGTCGCCCTCGATCTCGCAGCCGTCCATGACGATCGCGCCGAGGCCGACGAAGGCGCGGTCGTGGAGGATGCAGCCATGGACCATCGCCATATGGCCGATCAGCACGTCGGCGCCGATCAGGCAGGGATAGCCGATCTCCGGGCCGCCGGGCCGCGGCGGATCGACATGGATGACGGTGCCGTCCTGGACGTTCGAGCGCGCCCCGATGCGGATCCGGTTCATGTCCCCGCGCAGCACGCAATTGTACCAGACGCTCGCTTCCGGCCCGATCTCGATGTCGCCGATCAGCTGCGCGCCGGGCGCGACGAAGGCGGCGGCATCGATGCGCGGCGCCTTGCCGCCGAACGCGATGAGGGTCATCGCCTGAGCTCCTCGGGGCGGATGTCGTAGACGATCGTCGGGTTGAGCAGGGGAAAGCGCGGGTCGTCATAAGCGAGCTCGGGGCGCAGCGTCATGCCGAGCCGCTCCATCAGCCCCCAGCTAGGCTCGTTGCCCGGAAAGGTAATCGCCACGACGCGGTCGGCGCCAAGGTTGTCGAAAGCGTAGTCGAGCGAGGCGACCGCGGCCTCTTTGGCATAGCCCCGGCCCCAGGCGTCCTCGCGCAGCCGCCAGCCGACCTCGTAGGCGCCCTCGATCGGGCTGCCCTCCGCGTCGGCGATCTTGATGCCGCAAAAGCCGAGCAATTCGCCGTCCGCCTGGCGCTCGACCACCCAGAAGGTGAAGCCGCGCTCCTCCTGCCAGCGCATGAAGCGGTTCGTGATCGACTCGCGCATCGCCGCTTCGGTCTGCTCGCCGCCCAGCCAGCGCATCACCGCCGCCGTATTGGTGCGGCGGATGAAGGGCTCGACGTCGGCCTCGCGCCAGTCGCGCAGGATCAGCCGCTCGGTTTCGATCACCGCGCTCACTCCGATCCGAACGGGAGCAGGTCCGGATAGTTGATGATCGGCAGGATCGAGGCATGATCGTCGCTCCAGCCGGAAAAGCCCGGCCGCGGCTCCAGCGGATCCCACGACATGTCGTCGGGACCGCTGAGCGCGACCAGCCGGTCGATCGTCGCCGGATCGCGCGACAAGGCGATCCAGACCGAGATGGTGGCGTTCAATGCCTCGTCCTCGACGTTGGGGACATATTCCATCATCGCCGCGGTCCAGCCGTTGCGCCGGGCGATGTCGGCGACGACCGGCTTGAGATCGAGATAGCGGTTGGAGATGTGGAACAGGACGATGCCCCTCGGCTGAACCGCGCGCCCATAGACCTGGAGCGCCTCGCGGGTGAGCAGGTGCATCGGCACCGCGTCCGAGGAGAAAGCGTCGACGGCGAGGATGTCGAGCGAATTGGCCGGCTGGCGGGCGAGGCTGAGGCGCGCGTCGCCGAGCACGATCCGGGCCTGCGGCGCGCACTGGCTGAGGAAGGTGAAACGCTGGCGCGCGACCTGGACCATCGCCGGGTCGATCTCGAAGAAGGTCCAGGCCTGGTTGGGCCGCGCGTAGCAGGAAAGCGTGCCGCTGCCGAGGCCGATCACGCCGATCCGGGCGCGCGCGCCGTAGAGCGCGTCGGCGTTGTCGAGGGCGATGCCGACGCCGGAGCGGCGAGCGTAATAAGAGGTCGGCACCGTCTCGAGGCCGGGCTCGAGATTCTGGATGCCGTGGAGGGTGGTGCCGTGGGTCAGCACCCGGGCCGAGCCGTCCCGGCGGGTGCTGACCTCGTAAATGCCGAAATAGGAGCGGGTGCGCACGTCCTGGGTCGAGCGGACGAGCGTCGTCCAGCCGCCATAGCTCAGCATCAAGGCGGCGAGCGCGGCGGCGAACGGCAGGCGGCGCCCGAGGCAGGCCAAAGCGAGCAGCGAGACGGTGATGCTCCCGGTCATCGTGGCGAGCTCGGTCGTGCCGAACCGGCCGGTCTCGCTGGCATAGGAAATGACGAAAGCGAGCAGCGGCAGGACGATCGAGAGCATCTTTACCAGCGGCCTGGGCCACGGCACCAGCGGGAATTGCGGCACGAGCAGAGCGGCGGCCAGGATCAGCAAAGGATGCTCATAGGCCCAGTCGAACATCAAAGGCGCGACGATCGCGCAAAACAGGCCGCCGAGCATGCCGCCGAACGACATGGCGAGGTAGAAGCGGGTGAGATGCTCGACCGCCGGCCGCAGCCGGAACATCTCGGCATGGAGCGCCACCGCGACCGCGAACAGCAGCACCAGCCCCAGGCTCGCCGAGACGAAGGGATTGCGGGTGCCGTCGCTGAACGCGAGGCCGCCCGCGATCAGGATGATCAGCGGGGCGAGCAGGGTGATGAAATTGGCCGGCCCGCGCCGGGCAGCGAAGGCGATGACGAAGCTCAGCAGATAAAGGCCGAGCGGCAGCGCCCAGAGCAAGGGCATGGCGACGATGTCGGTGGTGAGATGGGTGGTCGTCGACAGCATCAGCCCCGACGGCACCGCGGCAAGCGCCACCCAGTGCGCGATCTGCCACGCGTCGGGCGGCGCCGTGGTCTCTTCCGCCACCTTCTCGACCGCCTGGGCCGGCACGGTGAGGGCGCACAGCACGATGAGCAGGACGAGCGCGGCATAGAGCCCGGTCCAGAGCCAGCTCTGCTGCTCCAGGCTCATCAGCGGTTCGACGATGAGGGGATAGGAGATGAGGCCGGCGAAGCTGCCGAGATTGGAGGCCGCGTAGAGCGTATAGGGCTCGCCGCGCGTCGTCTCCAGCGCGTACCATCGCTGCATCAGCGGCGCCTGACTGGAGACGATGAAGAAGAGCGGGCCGATCGAGCTGATCAGGAACCAGGGCACCCAGAAGGCGGGCTCGCCCTCGGCCGGCGGCACCAGGTCGCTGAGGCCGATCGGCAGCCACAAAGCGGCGAGGCCGAGCAGGACGAGGTGGATGCCGACCTGCCGCCGCGGCCTGACCCGCGACAGCCAGTGCGCATAGGCATAGCCGCCGAGCAGCAGCAGCTGATAGACCAGCATCGCGCTGTTCCAGATGGCGGGCGCGCCGCCGACCCGCGGCAGCGCCATGCGCGCGATCATCGGCTGGGTGAGGAAGAGGATGAACGAGCCGGTGATGATGGTGACGAGGAAGAGCGGCCGCGCATAACGCTCGTTCACCGGGCTCGCCGTGGCGTCTGTCTGCAACGTCATTCCCCCGTCATGAACCGAGCAGCCGGGCGGCGACCGGCGCGTGATAGGTGAGGACGCCCGAACTGCCGGCCCGCTTGAACGCGATCAGCGTCTCGAGCAGGAGGGCGTCGCGGTCCCCCGCCCCGGCCGCCGCGGCGGCCTCGATCATCGCATATTCTCCCGAGACTTGATAAGCGAAGACAGGGACTTGGAAGCGATCCTTTACGCGCCTTATGATATCGAGATAGGGCAGACCCGGCTTGACCATGACGCTGTCCGCGCCCTCCGCGAGATCGAGCGCCACCTCGCGTAGCGCCTCGAGCGCATTGGCCGGATCCATCTGATAGGTCTTCTTGTCGCCCTTGAGCAGGCCGCGCGAGCCGACGGCGTCGCGGAACGGGCCGTAGAAGGCGGACGCATATTTGGCGGCATAGGCCATGATCTGGACGTTGTGGCGGCCGGCCGCTTCGAGCGCGTGGCGGATGAGCCCCACCCTCCCGTCCATCATATCGGACGGCGCGACGATGTCCGCCCCGGCTTCGGCCTGGACCAGGGCCTGGGCGGCGAGGATGGCACAGGTCTCGTCGTTGACCACCCCGCCCGTGCCGTCGACGATCCCGTCATGGCCGTGGCTGGTATAGGGATCGAGCGCGACGTCGGTCAGCACGCCCACTTCGGGCGCGGCGTCCTTGGCCGCCTTGACCGCGCGGCAGATCAGATTGTCCGGGTTGAGCGCCTCGCGGGCGTCGTCGGTGCGGAGCGGGGGCGGCGTGTTGGGGAACAGGGCGATGCACGGTATGCCGAGCTCGCGGGCCTCCCTCGCCCGCTCGCCAATCCGGTCGACCGACCAGCGCGAGACGCCGGGAAGGGTCGCGATCGGCTCCTCGACCCCCTGCCCTTCGGTGACGAAAAGCGGCCAGATCAGGTCCGCCGGCGTCAGCACCGTCTCCGCGACCAGCGCCCGGCTCCAGGGGGCGGAGCGGGTGCGGCGGAGACGAAGGGCGGGAAAGGCGGCGGCGGACATGTCGCGCAGGGCTTAGCGCGCCCCATCCCGCCTGCAAAGCGGCGAACGGAGGGCCGCCGCAGGATTTGTTACTGCGCTGCAAGGACCCCCATCTCAGTTCCTTGCAAGTCAATCAGAACGGTGGCATCTTCGCCAGGACAGCCTGCTTCGGGGGATTCCAAGTTTAGCGCCACCACGCCGCGACGAAGGGAGAAGCAAGATGACGCCAGCAAGAAGAATGGCCGTGCTTTCGTTGACTTTGATGCTGTCGGCCGCGGCGGGAACGGCCGTCTCGCAGGGACCGCCTCCCCCGCTTCCCAATCCAATCCTCTATCTGACCGGCAATGAATATTACACGGTCAACGGCACGGATTTCGTCCGCTACCGCTATGACGTGTTCAACAAGCAGGCCTATCCGGCGGCGATGTTCGCGCCGGCGCCGGGCCTGCCGCCGTGCGGCAACAACGCCAATTCGTCGCGCACCTGGGTCGATTTCTTCACGTCGCGGGGCCAGCGCCTCTACGGCTTCTGCGCCTTGGGCAGCCCGAACGATCTGGGATCGATCTGGTTCGCGCTGCCGGAGGGGCAGGTTCCGCCGAGCTACGTCTATATCGAGATGAACGACCGCCAGACCAACACCAAGTACAAATCCAATCTGGCGGATACGACGCTTTAGGGCGCTCGAACGAAAGTAAGGTTGGACACGGGCGCCGTTCCCGGCGTTAGGGACGGCGCGTGTCCGTTTCCAAACCCGTTCCCAAGGAAGCCGTGCTCATCGTCAATGCGCATTCGCGCAAGGGCCGGGCGTTGTTCCGCCGCGCCGTCTTCCGGCTGCGCGAAGCGGGAATCAGGCTGACCGCCGCCCACGCGGTGCGCAAACCCGGAGAGCTGATCCCCAAGGTCAAGGAGGCGGTGCGCAGCGGCGCGCCGATGGTCATCGTCGGCGGCGGCGACGGCTCGCTCTCCTCGGCGGTGGACGAATTGATCGACCGCGACTGCGTCTTCGCGCTGCTGCCGCTCGGCACCGCCAACAGCTTCGCCCGAACGCTCGGCATTCCGCTCGATCTCGACGGCGCGATCCGCACCATCGCCACGGGCAAGCGCCGGCGCGTCGATCTCGGGGTCATCGACGGCGACTATTACGCCAACAGCGCCGCCATCGGCCTCTCGCCGCTGATCGGCGCGACCGTGCCGCCCAGGCTGAAGCGTTATCTGGGGCGGGTCGGTTACCTGGTCTGGGCGATCTGGTCGATCTACCGGTTCAAGCCGTTCGGCCTCGTCGTCGAGATCGACGGCGAGCGGCACGAAATGGAAGCGCTCGAAGTCCGCATCGCCAACGGCGCCTTTCATGGCGGCGTCGAGGTGGTCGACGCGGCCGAGGTCGACAGCGGCGAGATCGTCGTCCAGGCGGTGACCGGCCGCGCCAAGCACCGGCTGATCCGCAACTGGCTCGCCGTGCTGATGAAGGATCTCCGCTCGAAGCGGGAGACGGTGACGGACTTTCACGGACGCCGGCTGCGGCTCACCACCAGCCCGCCGCTGCCGATCTCGATCGACGGCGAGGTGCTCGGCCGCACGCCGGCCATCGTCGAGGTCGCCGAATGCGCGATCGAGGTGGTGGTGCCGGCTTAGCTCCAATCATCACCCCAGCGAAGGCTGGGGTCTATACGGAGTCAGCATGGATGCCAGCCTGCGCTGGCATGACGACGTTCAGCCGAGCCGTGCCAGCGCCGCCCGGTACTTCTCCGCGTCCGAAGCCTTCTCGTCATGGTCGGCGCGCGCTTTCTCCACCGCCTCCGGCTTGGCGCGCTCGACGAAGCTCGGGTTGGCGAGGCGGGCGGCGAGCGAATCGCGCTCCTTCTCCGCCGCCTCGGCGACTTTGGCGAGGCGCGCCTTCTCTGCGTCGATGTCGATCACCCCTTCGAGTTCGAGAATAGCCAAGAATCCAGGCATGGTTATTTGAATGCCCTTTTTTGCGTGTCTTTTCTCAATAACCTCATCGACGGCTGGCATTCGAGTCTGTCCGGGAAATGGGCCCGTATCCGTCACGAGGCTATGCTCAATTCGGGCAAGGCGTTCGATGGCTTTCCAAAACCAATAGGTCTGCTTGTCTGCTTCCGGAGAACGCTGAGTAACGAACATTTTCACCTTCGCCGATGGCGGTACATTGACCTCAAGACGCGCCGATCGGATTCGCTTGATAAGCTCTATCGAATATTCGGCAGACTGGGTCGCCTCCGGATCGAGCGCTCGCGCGTCCGGCATCGGCCATTTGGCGAGGATCAGCGGATAGGGCCGCTCGCCCATCGCGCTCCAGAGTTCCTCGGTGACGAACGGCATGAACGGGTGGAGCATGACCAGGATCTGGTCGAGCACCCAGGCGGCGACCGCCTTCGTCTCGTCGTCGATCTGGCCTCTCTCCTCTCCGCCCGAGACAGGTTTGATCAGCTCCAGATACCAGTCGCAGAACCGGTCCCAGACGAAATGATAGATGGTGTTGGCGCTTTCGTCGTAGCGCAGCTCGGCCAAAGCCAGGTCGAGCGCCTGGACCGTCCTCACCGTCTCGCCGATTATCCAGCGGTTGACCGGCAGCGCCGCCGCGGGCGGCTCGATCGCCTTGGACGCGCCGATGCAATTGGCCTGGCAGAAGCGGGCCGCGTTCCACAGCTTGGTGGCGAAGTTGCGATAGCCCTCGACGCGCTTCTCATCCAATTTGATGTCGCGGCCCTGGCTCTCCATCGCCGCCAGGGTGAAGCGCAGCGCGTCGGCGCCGTAGCGGTCGACCAGGCCGAGCGGATCGACCGTATTGCCCTTCGACTTGGACATCTTCTGGCCCTTGGCGTCGCGGACCAGGCCGTGCAGGTAGAGCGTCTTCCACGGCTTCTCGCCCATGAAATGATAGCCCATCATCGCCATCCGGGCGTCCCAGAAGAAGATGATGTCGAACCCCGAGATCAGCACGTCGTTGGGATAGTGGCGGCGTAGCGCGTCGGTCGCGTCGGGCCAGCCCAAGGTAACGAACGGCCACAAAGCGGAGGAGAACCAGGTGTCGAGCACGTCCGGGTCGCGGCGCAGCGCGACTCCCTCCCCCGCCTCGGCCCGCGCCTCGGCCTCGGTCTCGGCGACGAAGACATTGCCCTTGTCGTCATACCAGGCCGGGATCTGGTGGCCCCACCAGAGCTGGCGCGAGACGCACCAGGGCTGGATGTTCTCGAGCCAGTTGAACCAGGTCTTCTTCCAGGTTTCGGGTACGACGCGGATATCGCCGTTGCGCACCGCCTCGATCGCCGGCTTCGCCAGGGTGGCGGCGTCGACATACCATTGGTCGGTCAGCCAGGGCTCGATCACCGCGCCCGAGCGGTCGCCGTAAGGGAGTTGGATGGCGCGGTCCTCGACGCGGTCGAGATGCCCCCCTTCCTCGAGCAAAGCGACGACGCGCTTGCGCGCCGCGGCCCGGTCGAGGCCGATCAGCTCCGCCGGGATCAGGCCGTCGGCGGCCTGGGTCACGCGCGCCTCGGCGTCGAACATGTTGAGCATGTCGACCGGCTTGAAGCCGGCGCGCTTGCCGACCTCGAAATCGTTGAAGTCGTGGCCCGGCGTGATCTTGACCGCGCCCGAGCCGAGCTCCGGATCGGCATGGTCGTCGGCGACGATCGGGACGAGCCGGCCGGTGACCGGCAGGCGCACGTTGCGGCCGATCAGGCCCTGATAGCGCTCGTCGTCGGGATGGACCGCGACCGCCATGTCGGCGAGCATCGTCTCGGGCCGGGTGGTGGCGACGTGGATGACGGCGCTGCCGTCCTCGAGCGGATAGCGCAGGTGCCAGAAATGGCCCTGCGCCTCCCTGGTCTCGACCTCGAGATCGGAGATGGCGGTGCCGAACTTCGGGTCCCAGTTGACCAGCCTTTTGTCGCGGTAGAGCAGGCCGTCGCGGTAGAGCTGGACGAACACCTTGATCACCCCGGCCGAGAAGCCAGGGTCCATGGTGAAGCGCTCGTTCGCCCAGTCGCAGCTCGCGCCGAGCCGGCGCAGCTGGCGGGTGATCGCGCCGCCGCTCTCGGCCTTCCACTCCCAGACCTTCGCGACGAACTGCTCGCGCGTGTAATTGGCGCGCTTGTCCTGCCGCTCCTCGAGCTGCCGCTCGACCACCATTTGCGTCGCGATGCCGGCATGGTCCATGCCGACCACCCAGAGCGCGTCCTTGCCCTGCATCCGGGCGTGGCGGGTGAGGATATCCTGCAGGGTGATGTCGAGCGCATGGCCGATATGGAGCGAGCCGGTGACGTTGGGCGGCGGGATGACGATCGTCCACGGCTCGGCCTGGTCGCGGGCGGGCCGGAATAGCCCCTCGCTCTCCCAGCGCGCGTACCAGCGCGCCTCGATTCCGGCGGGGTCGAATGTCTTGGGCAGCTCGGTCATGATGGAGGCGCTTAGACGAGAGAAATCCGTCATGCCAGATTGAACAGGTGGGCAGTGCCCCGCACTGCCCAGTCATGCCCGGGGGGCATGACGCGCCTGTTCAATGGCTGGCATCCATGCGGAGTGGGCATGGACCCCAGCCTTCGCTGGGGTGGCGAGTTAATGGGACGGTTGCGCCGGCCCGCCGCTCCGCAGCCACTGGTCGAGCCAGCCATGGACCTCGCGATACCATTGGATCGAGTTTTGCGGCTTCAATATCCAGTGATTCTCGTCGGGAAAGACGACGAGGCGCGACGGGATTCCCCGGCGCTGGAGCGCGTTGAAGACGCCGAGCGACTGGCTGTAGGGGATGCGGAAGTCGCGCTCGCCGTGGAGGACGAGCATCGGCGCGCGCCAGTTCTGCACGAAGCGGACCGGGTTGTGGCGCTCATATTGCTCGGCGGCCGCGGGATCGAAATAAGGGCCGCCGAACTCCCATTCGGTGAACCACAATTCCTCGGTCTCATAGGCCATGGCGCGCTGGTCGAAGATCCCCGAATGGCTGACCAGGCACTTGAAGCCGTCCGGCCAGTTGCCGGCGATCCAGTTGACCATGTAGCCGCCATAGGAGCCGCCGAGCGCGCAGGCATTGGCAATATCGAGCGACAAATCCTCGCGGCCGGCCGCGGCGAGGCCGAGCCGCAAATCCTCGAGCGGCGCGCCGCCCCAGTCGCGGTTGATCGCGTCGGTGAAGGCCTGGCCGTAGCCGCTGGAGCCGTGGAAATCGACGGTCACCGCGGCGTAGCCGGGCGCGGCGAAAGCCCAGGGATTCCAGCGATAGGACCAGCCGTTGCCGAACGAGCTTTGCGGCCCGCCGTGGATCAGGAAGGCGACCGGCAGCCGGCCTGCGGCGTTGGCGGGCTTGACGATCTGGCCCCAGACGGTGTCGCCATTGGCGCCGGCGAAGCTGAACCGCTCGACGCCGACCGGATCGAGATCGGCGAGCCTGTCGGCGTTGACCCGGGTCAGCCGGGCCAAGCGGCCGCGCCGGTCGAGCCGGTAGAGGTCGTCGGGCGCCTGCAGGCTGTTCAGCGTGTAGAGCACCGAGCCGTCGCGGAGCGGCACGACGTTGCCGACCGTGCCGCCCTCGGTGAGCCGGGTGGCGCGGCCGGTGCGCAGGTCGATGCGGAACAAGGGCGTGTCGAGCACTTCGCCGGCGGTGACGTAGAGGCTGCGGCCGTCGCTCGCCCAGGCGATCGAGCCGACCGAACGGTCCCAGCCGGCGGTCAGCGCCCGGGTCTCGCCGGTGGCGAGGTTGCGGAGCTGGACGACCTGGCGGTCGGCCTCGTAGCCCGGCCGCGCCATCGCCGTGTAGGCGAGCCAGCGTCCGTCGGGCGAGACGGCGGGGGTCGTGTCCATGGCGCGATTGGCGGCGGTGAGGTTGACCGGCGCGCCGCCTTCGGCCGCCGCGTAGATGTCGAGATTGGTCGAGTTGGGCTCGGTCCGTCCCCCCTCGCGCAGCGCGAAATAGAGGGTGCGGCCGTCGGCGCTCCAGGCGAGCTCCTCGGCGCCGCCGAACGGCTTGGAGGGCGAATCGCCGGCGAGGCCGGGTGCGACCGGCGTGCCGGCGCCCTGCGGGCGGCCGTCGGCGAGCGGGAAGGTGAAGATGCGTGAGCGCACGCCCGGCTCGGCCCAGGCGTCCCAGTGGCGGACGAAGGTCTCGTCATAGACCCGGCCGCTGCCCCGCCCGGCCGCGGCGGCGGGAACGTTGGCGCAGTTGAAATCGGCGCAGCGCAGATCGCGGTCGGCCCAGAGCGCGATCCGGTCGCCCGACGGGGCGAGCAGGAAGCCGGCAATGTCGGTGCGAAGGTCGGTGACGCGCTCGGGCGTTCCGCCGGGCAGGGCGACGCGCCAGAGCTGGTCGCTGCCCGAGGCGTTGCTGAGGTAATAAAGCCAGCGGCCGTCGGCGGAGAAGCGCGGGTCGTGCTCGTTATGCTCAGGGGTCGAGGCGATGCGGACCGGCTGAACCTCGGCGCGGCGCAGGTCGAGCAGCCAGAGGTCGGTGCGGCCGCGATTGGCGGCGAGATCGGTCTCGCGCAGCTGATAGACCGCCCAATGGCCGTCGGGCGAAACGGCCGGCGCCGCGATCCGCCGCATCATCGCGACATCGGTGGCGGTCATCGGGCGGGCGGGAGCGGCGGAGACCGGGACGAGAGCGAGCGCGGCGAGGCCGGCGAGCGGGAGCGTCTTCATGGCGGGCGACTAGCACCGCCGCAGGGAGGGAGAAAGCGAAACTAGATGTCGCGGCCGGTGATGCGGGCGACTTCGCGCGAGACCAGCTCCTCGACGATCTCGGGCAGATGCTGGTCGAGCCAGTCCTTGAGCATCGGGCGAAGCATGTCGCGGACCACGGCCTCGAGCGCGCCAGCTTCGGGCGGCAGGTCGTTGCGCTGGCGAAGGGAGGAAAGCTTGGCGAGCCGCCGCCGGCTGGCCGAGGCGACGTCGTCGGAAAGCAGACCATGGCCTTCGGAGACCGGATCGTCGAGCTCCAGCACGTCCTCGTCGGCGGGCGGTTCGGCGCGGGCGGCGCGGCGGGCCGGACGCGCGGCCACGGTCGTCGCGGCGCGATTGTCCTCGGCGATCACGCGCTTGATGGAAGCGAGGATCTCCTCCATCGACGGGTCCTGCTGAATATCGCCCATGATGAGAACGTTATCGCCTATCTCGGCGGCTCTGTCACGAACCTGTTTACGACCGGCGTGACCGGGCTGTTCGCATCGGCCGGAACGGTACGGGTGGCGACCGGCTGCGGACGCGGCCCGTCGCTCCAGTCGGACCAGCTGCGCGCATAGCGGCGATAATTGAGGGTCGGGTCGTAGAGCGGGCCGCCGTCGAGGTTCAGATCCTCGGCCTCGGCCATGCCCATCGAATTGAGCAGCTGGAAGCCGGCGACATAGGCGTCGCGGCGCGCGGTGACGAGCAGCACCTGGCTGTTGAGAAGCTCCTGCTCGGCGTTGAGAACGTCGAGGATGTTGCGCGTGCCGACCGACTGCTCGGCGCGGGTGCCTTCGAGCGCGAGCTCGTTGGCGGCGACCGCGATCGTGTTCGATTCGATCGCGTCGTTCGCCGACTGATAGGCGGCGAAGGCGGCGCGGGTGTTGGAGACGACGAGGCGCTCGACCCCGATCGCCTGTTCGAGCAGCTGGCTGCGGAAGGCCTGCGCCTGGCGGACGCGGGCGCCGGCGGCGCCGCCCTGATAGAGCGGAATGCGCGCCGACAGGCCGATGCCAGAGCTGGTCGTGCTGTTCGGGATCAGGCTGGTGCCGCCGGTGGCCGTATCCGCCGTGCCCAGGAGGTTGGTGTAGCGGGTGGTGTTGACCGCCGAGATGGTCGGCAGCCGCTCGGCGCGGGCGACGCGGACGTCGAAGCCGGCGGCGCGGGCCTGGGCTGCGATCGAGGCGAGGTCGGCATTGTTGGCGAGCGCGACCTCGGTCGCCAAATCGGGATCGGCGGGCAGCGGCGGCAGCGGCGGCGGCGGCGCGAGGTCGGCGGGAAGCTCGCCGATCACGCGCCGGTAATTCTCCTCGCTCCCCTCGAGCCGCCCTTCGGCGGTGGCGAGGCTGGAGCGGGCGAGCGCGAGCCGGGCGTCGGACTGGGCGACGTCGGTGCGGGTCAGGTCGCCGACCTCGAAGCGGTCGCGCGTCGCCTGCAAATTGGTCTCCAGGACGCGAACCTGGTTGCGGTTCAGCTGCACGATCGAGCGGTCGCGAATCACGTCCATGTAGGCGGCGACCGCTTCGGTGAAGATGCCGCCCTCGGTGGCGCGCAGGTCGGCGCGGCCGGCTTCGACGCGGGTGTCGGCCGCGCGCACCGAGTTGCGGATTCTCCCGCCGGCGAACAGAGGCACGCTGGCATCGAGAGTGGCGCTGAAGTCGCGGCCGTTGCTGCCCGCGATGTTGCGGGTGACGACGTCCTGGTTGATGCCGGCGGTTCCCGACAGCTGCGGCCGGCCGGCGGCGCGCGCGATGGCGACGTTTTCGTCAAGCGAGCGTAGCGACTGGCGCTGGGCCATCAAGGTCGGGTTGGTGTTATAGGTCTTGACCAGGGCCTCGCGCAGCGACTGCGTCGGTCCGAGCGCCTCGGGCTGGGCCTGGGGCGACGCAGCCGTCGTTTGGGCGTAGGCCACCCCGCTCAAGGCGAGGGCCGCCATCCCCACCGCTGCCAGCATGCGTCCCCGCATCAACTCACTCCATTCCTCTAAAAGCTGAAACCGCGGGGCTTTTCGAAGCCCGGCAGCGCCGCCGCCGCCGCATCGGCGAAGGCGATGGCGCCGAACGCGCCGGAGACGACCCGTCCGACGCAGAGCCGGCTCACCCCGTCCACGATCAGAGCCAGGGCGACCTCCCCGCCATCCGCGACCTGTTCGACGATGGCGTGCGGCACATGCTCGACCGCACCGTCGATCAGGATGAAATCATAGGGGCCCGCCTGCGGCCAGCCCTTCGCCAGCGGCCCGTGCACAAGGTCGACGCCGCTCCCCTTCAGCGCGTCCTCGGCGAAGGCGGCCAGCCCGGCCTCCTCCTCGAGCGCGACCACCGAGCCCGCGAGCCGGGCGAGCAAGACGGCCGAATAGCCGGTCGCCGCGCCGATCACGAGCGCGCGTTCGTTCCCGTCGAGATGCGCCTCGGTCAGCAGCCGGCCGAGCACCATCGGCGAGTTGAGCGCGCGCCCGTCCCCCAGCGGCACCTGCGCGTCGGCATAAGCCAGCGCCTGCCGTTCAATCGGCACGAATCGCTCGCGCGGCACTTCGCCCATCGCCGCGATCACCCGCGGGTCGTTGACCCCGGTGGTGCGGAGCTGGCTCGCGACCATGGCGCGGCGCATCGGTTCGAAAGCATGCTCGGTCATCGTCGCCGTTCTACTCGCACAACTGTTTTAGTGATGCAATACACTTGTTCGCCCCTGCGGCTTTTATCGGCCAAGTCGGGCGAGGCCAAGCGGAAGCGTAGAATTGCATGCCCCGCCAACAGAGCAAGGGCCGTGCCAACGCCTTTCCCAGCGGCGGCCCGGCCGAAAGACGGGCCGATTATGTCCGGATCCGGACAGTTTGTCCGGTGGCGGACAGCCACGCGCGTCAGGCGGCTTCCTTATCCTCCTGCATCATGCCGAGAATATTGCCTTCATTGTCCTTCACATAAGCGAGCCAGCCGACGCCCGGGACGGCCATTTTCGGCACGGCGACCGATCCGCCTTCGGCGAGCGCCCGTCCGACATAGGAGTCGACATCGTCGACTCCGACGGTGCAGACCCAGGAGGCGAGCGGCTCCGCGCCCGCCGGCGGCGGGCCGCGGCGGCGGACCAGGCCGCCATCGATGCCGGGGCCGTCGCCGGTCGCGATCAGGCGGTAATCGCCGTCTCCCCAGGCCTGGAACCGCCAGCCGAACAGGGTCTCGTAGAAACGCTGGGCGCCGTCGAGATCGGCGGCGTGGATTTCGAAATGGATCGGTCTCGGCATCTTCACGCCCTCCCGGCGCGGCGGCATAGCACAACTTGGTCGCCGGATTCAGCCTGCTATAGGCGGCGGCGTGGAGCCGGAGATCGTCCAGGACCAGCCGTTCGACCGCGCCCTGCGCCGGCTGCGCCGCGACCGCGCGGCGGCGCGGGGAGCCGGCGCCGACTATCTGCTGCGCCGCGCGGCGGACGAGCTGGTGGAGCGGCTCGCGCTGGTCCGGCGTCCGTTCGCGGACGCGCTCGACCTCGGCTGCGGCGGCGGCTACCTCACGGCGGCGTTGCGCGCGCGCGGCCTGGGCGTCGTCGCCGCCGATCCCGGCGCGGCGTTCGCGTTACGCGCCGGCGGCGTGCAGTGCGACGAGGACCGCCTTCCCTTCGCCGACGCCGCGTTCGACCTCGTCGTCTCGGTGGGCACGCTCGACAGCGTCAACGACCTGCCCGGCGCGCTGGCGCTGATCCGGCGGACGCTGCGGCCCGGCGGCCTGTTCCTAGCCGCCTTCGCCGCCGCCGGCAGCCTGCCTCGCCTGCGCAGCGCGATGCGCGCCGCCGAAGAGGCGGAGGGCGGCGAGGCGTCCGCCCATATCCATCCCCAGATCGACGTCCGCGCCGCCGGCGACCTGCTGAGCCGCGCCGGCTTCGCGCTGCCGGTCGCCGACGTCGAGGCCGTGACGGTGCGCTTCTCCTCGCTGCTCCAGCTGGTCGACGACCTGCGCGGGATGGCCGCGGCCAACATCCTGCGCGCCCGCGGCGGCCGCCCGTTCGGCCGTGCCGGCCTGGCCGCCGCGATCGCCGACTTCACGGCGCATGCCGACGAGGACGGCAAGACCGCCGAGCGGTTCGAGATCGTCTATCTGAGCGGCTGGGCGCCCTGAAGCAGCGCCTCGAGCAGGACGATCAGCGGCACATCCGCGGGCGGCATCGCCAGCCCGCGCATCTCGGCCGGCAGGGCCCATTGCAGCGCGCTCGCGTCGAGCGGGCGCGGCTCGCCACGCCAAAGCCGGCAGAGATAGAGGAGCAGGATCATATGGCGCCCGCCCACCGGCGCGCTCGCGAAGCAGGCGGGGCTGAGCGCCGCCGCGTCGACCTCGATGCCCAGCTCCTCGCGCAATTCGCGGACCAGGGCGGCCTCGGGCAATTCGTCCGCCTCGACCTTGCCGCCCGGAAACTCCCACAGCCCCGCCATCGCGCGGCCCGGCGCGCGCCGCTGGAGCAGGACGCGGCCCGCGCCGTCGACCAAAGCCGCGGCCACCACCGTCATTGTCGGAATTTTTTGCAGATGCGCCCCTCCCGGTAGGACTCCATTAACGACACATGGCTTATTGGACCCCGCAAATGGGCGATCATGCCCAGAGGGACAGAAGGGTCAGGCGATGCGGCGTTTCTTCGGGATTTTCAAGGACCAGCGCGGCGCGACCGCGGTCGAATACGGGCTGATCCTGGCGCTGATCTTCCTGGCCATGATCGGCGCGCTGATGAGCGTCACCACCGTCACCATCGACATGTGGAACTACGTTTCGGAGTCGGTGATCGGCGCCTGACGCAGGTCGGGCGTTAAATGTTTCGAAACTTCCCCCTTCTAAAGGGGAATATAGCTGACCCCAAGAAGCCAAGCGCGGGCGGCACGGAAGTGTGGACTTCCGCAAGGAATGTGGAACCAAGGAGACCGGAAATGCAGTTCATTCGCAAGCTCATTAAAGACAAGAAGGGCGCCACCGCCATCGAGTATGGCCTGATCGCCGCCCTGATCGCTGTTGCCGCCATCACCGCCATGCAGGGCATCGGCACCAGCCTCAACGAGACCTTCACCAACGTTTCGGACGCGATGGACAGCTAATCCGTCAGCTTCGAACACGGAAGGGCGGCGGAAGCAATTCCGCCGCCCTTTTCCTATCCGCGCTTCAGGCGATTGCGAGGAACTTGGCGCGGCGCTCGGCGCGCACCTTGTCGCGCGACAAAGGCCCGAGCGCGTCGAGCTCCTCGCCGATCGCGCTGCCCAAAGCGGCGATCATCGCCGCGGGACCCCGGTGGGCGCCGCCGACCGGCTCCTCGACGATGCGGTCGATCACGCCCAATTGCTTGAGGTCCGCGGCGGTGACGCGCATCGCCTCGGCGGCTTCGGCGGCCTTGTCCGCGGTCCGCCACAGGATCGAGGCGCAGCCTTCGGGCGAGATCACCGCATAGACGCTGTGCTCGAGCATCAGCACCCGGTTCGCCGCGGCGATCGCGATGGCGCCGCCCGACCCCCCTTCCCCGACGATCGCCGCGACCAGCGGCACGCCCAAAGCGAGACACTGCTCGGTCGACCGGGCGATCGCCTCGGCCTGGCCGCGTTCCTCGGCCTGGACGCCCGGAAAGGCGCCGGGCGTGTCGACCAGGCTGACCACGGGCAGGCCGAAGCGGTCGGCGAGCTGCATCAGCCGGACCGCCTTGCGATAGCCTTCGGGGCGGGCCATGCCGAAATTGTGCTTGAGGCGGCTGACGGTGTCGTCGCCTTTCTCGTGGCCGATCAGGACGATGCGGCGGCCGCCGAGGCGGCCGAGCCCGCCGACGATCGCCTGATCCTCGCCGAAATTGCGGTCGCCGGCGAGCGGCACGAAATCCTCGATCAGGCCGGCGACATAGTCCTTGAAATGGGGCCGCTCGGGATGGCGGGCGACCTGGGTCTTCTGCCACGGCGTCAGCCTGGCATAGGTGTCGCGCAACAGCCGGTCCCACCGCTCCTCGAGCCGCCTGATCTCCGCTTCGATATTGGCTTCGCCGGCCGACGCGGTGTCGCCCAGTTCGGCGATCCGCGCCTCCAGCTCCGCGATCGGCTTTTCGAAGTCGAGAAAGGTCGCCATGAGCGGCGCGGGTTAAGCCGGGTTCCGCTTCGCGTCAACGAGCGGGTGGCGCTCGTTGACCAGGTCGATCAGCCGGCGCGAATCGACATGGGTGTAGATTTGCGTGGTGGCGATGTCGGCATGGCCGAGCAGCATCTGGACCGCGCGCAGGTCGGCGCCGCCCTCCAGCAAATGGGTGGCGAAGGCGTGGCGGAGCACGTGCGGGCTGATCCGCTCGGGCGGGATGCCGGCGTCGGCGGCGAGCTCGCGGACCAGCTGGAAGAGCCGGACCCGGCTCAGATGCGTCTTTCCCGAAGGAAACAGAAACGCCGAATCGCGCGGCACATGCGCGCCATGCGCGGCGACGGCGGCGCGGGCGCGGTCGGAGATCGGCACCAGCCGTTCGCGGCCGCCCTTGCCCTTGAGGATCAGGAACGGCTTGTCGGGCGAGACCGCGTTGCGCGGCAGCGACACCAGCTCGCTGGCCCTGAGGCCCGAACCGTAGAGGAGCTCGACGAGCGCGGCGAGGCGCAGCGCCGCGCCGCCGCCGTCGCTTTTGCCCCGCTCGATCTCGGCGAACAGCGCGTCGACCGCCTGATGATCGAGGATCCTGGGCAAGGGCCGCTCGCGCGACGGGCGCGGCAGCGCCGGCGAGGGATCGTCGGCGCGCATCCCCTCGTCCTGGAGGAAGGCGTAGAAGCGCCGCAACGCGGCCGCCTTGCGCGCGACCGTCGCCCGCTTCAGCGGCATCCAGGCCGCGGCGAGCGTCTTCAGCGCGGCGGGCGCCGCGGCGGCGAGGCCGCCGCCGAGCAGCTCCGAAGCGCCCCTCAGGTCGCGCTCGTAGGCGAGCAAGGTGTTGCGCGCCGCGCCGGCTTCGGCGGCCATCATTTCGAGGAAGGCCGCGATCCGCCGCCGATCCTCGCCGGCGCCCACGGTTTCGCGCTCCGCGCGGGGGGTCACAGCCGCGCCACGGCCTCGGCGGCGATCATGCGGGCTTCGAAATCCAGGCCCACCGCCCTGAGCGAGCGGACGATGCGGAACAGATATTGCGGCGGCACGCCCGCCCAGCCGCTGGCCTGCATGCCGATACCGGCGAGCAGGGCGACCGAGCCGGCCGAGCGCTCGCGCGTCGCCCGGTCGATCGCCGTGGTCCAGGCATCGCCCTCGCCGAGGCGAAGGCCGGCCTGGGCGGCCTGTTCGGGGCTGATCCGGTCGAGCCCCGCCAAAGCGGCGACCAGCAGCCGCGAGCGCATCGCGCCGGGGCTGTCGTCCGCTTCCCGGAACGAGTCGATGCGGCCCGAATCCACCCCGACCGCGGCGCCGGGCGCGCCGACGGCGAGCAGCGCCCAGGCGCGGCCCGAACCGCCTTCCTGCTCGACCAAAGATGCCCAGCGCGCCGCCTGCCGGTCGAGGCCGGCGCTCAGCATCGCGGCGACGAGGTTGCCGGCATCGCCGGCGAGGTCGGCGGCGGGCGGAATCCGCGCGGCGGCGCCGGCGGTCAGGATGAGGCGCGCATAAGGCTCGCGCCGCGCCTCATCGCCGGTCCACAGGCCGCGCAGCGCCCCGATCCGGTCGCCGGTCGAGCGGCCGAGCCAGGCGGTGCGCAGCCGCGCCCCGACCGTGCCGGCCGAATCGGCGTCGCCGAGCTGGTCGAGCATCAGGCTGTGCAGATCGACCAGGGACCGGGACGAGAAGACGCCGAGCGTGGCCGCGACCGAGGCGGCGCGCAGCCGCTGCTCCACCGGCAGCATCGGCGCGCGGGCGAGCCAGGCGTGGAGGTGCGGCCCGGCATCGTTCATCAGCCGATCGGGAATCTCGACGCCGGTCGCGCTGGCGAGGCCGAAGCGCCACGGATCGATCGCGTCGACGCCGTCCCATTGGATGTCGACCGCGCGGCGCGACTGCTCGCCCGCGCCGACCACCTTCTCGGCGAGCAGGAGGTCGATGCCGGTGCCGGCCTGGTGGCGGGCCTGGTCGATCAGCGCGCTGGCCCGGGCGGCCTCGCCCTCCAGCGCGGCGCACATGCCGTCGGCGAGGATCCAGACCGGATCGTCCGACCAGGAGCGGGCCGGCGCGACCAAAGGGCAGAGCCCGGCCGGATCGGCGGTGGCGAGCGCGGTCTGCGCGGCGACCTCGACCATGCGCGGCGTGTAGCGCTCGACGTCGACCGCCTGGACCAGCATCCGCGCCGCGTCGGCCTCGCCCATGCGCAGCAGCAAGGCGGCGCGCTCGGCGACCCAATCGACCTCGCCGATGCCGGCCGGCGCGGAGAGCCGCGACAGCAAGGCCCGGCGCAGCATGATCGACGCCCAGCGCGACGGCAGCGGCGCGCCGAGCCCGCGCATCAGCGACGCCGAAAAGCCGCCACGGCTGGCGCCGAAGGCGTCGGCGGGAAGGCCGGAATTGCCGGGCTCGAGCAGTCCGACCAGGTCGGTCGGGCGGTCGGCGCCTTCCGGGATGGTGAAATAATTGACCGGCCGGACGATCGCCGCCTCGTCGAGTTCGACCTCCTCGACGTCGCCGAGCAGGTTGGCCGCTGGCTCGCCCTCGGCCGGCGTCCCCGGCGTCCCCGGCGCGGAGGGGGTGCCGGGCTCGGCACGCGACGGCGTCTTTTCCGCCGGCGGCGGCAGGCTTTGCGGATCGCCGAAGCCCGGCGGCAGCAGCGATTGGGGCGCCTCCTGGCCGAGCGCCGGAATGGCGGCGAGCAGCGCGCCGGCGCCGGCGAGCAGGACCGCCTTAGCGGGCCAGGACTTCATTGGTCACGTCCTGCTCGATCGGCCCGGTCGGCACCTCGTTGTCGCGGAGGCCGAGATAGACCAGGAAGCCGATCAGCAGCACCAGGACCAGCAGCAGGATGGCCGGGACCGGCGAGCGGCGGCGGCGTGTCGGGGCGAAACTCGTTCTACGCATGGCGCGCCTTTTGCCCCAGCGCGGCGCACTCTGTATAGCCCCCGCTTGATGCGGGACGCGCCCTATCGAGCGGAAAAACCGATCGCTCTCGTCGGCCTGATGGGGGCGGGCAAGTCGACGGTCGGGCGGCGGCTGGCGGCGCGGCTCGGCCTGCCCTTCGCCGATTCCGACGCGGAGATCGAGGCCGAAGCGGGGCTGACGATCGCGGCGATTTTCGAGCGTTTCGGCGAGGCGGAATTCCGCGCCCGCGAGCGGGCCGTGGTCGCCCGCCTGGTCGCGGGCGGCCCCGCGGTGATCGCGACCGGCGGCGGCGCGTTCATCGACGAGGGGACGCGCGCGCTCATCCTGGCGCGCTGCACGGCGGTCTGGCTCGACGGCGACGCCGGCACCCTGGCGCGGCGGGTGGCGCGGCAGGGCGGCAGGCCGCTGCTCGCCGGCGAGGACCCGGCGGCGGCGCTCGCGCGGCTCGCCGAGACCAGAGGCCCTTATTATGCCGAGGCGCACCTCAGGGTGCGCAGCGACGAGGCCGCGGTCGAGACGATCATCGAGGCGCTCCGATGATCCGCATCGGCCACGGCCTGATCGGCGAGGCCGCACTGCCACGAGACGGCCGGCTGTTCCTGGTGACCGACGCCAATGTCGCGGCCGCCGGCTGGCCCGACCGGCTCGGCGCGGATTTCGCCGGCCGCTTCGCGCTCATTCCGGGCGAGGCCAGCAAGACGCTCGGCGAGGTGGGGCGGCTGCTCGACGCGCTGATCGAGGCCGGCATCGGCCGCGCCGACCATGTCGTCGCGGTCGGCGGCGGCGTGGTGGGGGACGTCGCCGGCTTCGCCGCGGCCGTTCTGAAGCGCGGCACGGGCTGGATCGCGGTCCCGACCAGCCTGATCGCCCAGGCCGATGCCGCGATCGGCGGCAAGACCGGGGTCAATGCGCGCCAGGGCAAGAATCTGATCGGCGCCTTCCATTCCCCGGCTTTGGTGCTGGTCGACCCGGCGGCGCTCGACACCCTGCCGGCGGAGGAGATGCGCGCCGGCTATGCCGAGGTGGTCAAATACGGCCTGATCGGCGATCCGGATTTCTTCGCCTGGTGCGAGGCAAACGGCGCCGCGCTGCTCGCCGGGGACCGCGCCGCCCGGCTCCACGCGATCGAGACCTGCCTGCGCGCCAAGACCGCTTTGGTCGCCGGCGACGAGCGCGACACCGAGGGCAAAAGGGCGCTGCTCAATTTCGGCCACAGCTTCGGCCATGCGATCGAGGCCGAGACCGGGATTCGGCACGGCGAGGCGGTGGCGATCGGCATGGTGCTCGCCTTGCGCCTGTCGGTGGAGCGCGGCCTTTGCCCGCCCGCCGACCTGGAGCGGGTCGTCGCGCATCTCGCCGCCGTCGGCCTGCCGGTCGCGACCGACGCCGACCCCGCCGCGCTCGCCGCGCGCATGGCGCACGACAAGAAAGGCGCCGACCTCGTCCTCGCCCGCGGCATCGGCCGCGCCTTCCTCTACCGCTCGGCGAGCGGGTTGTCGGGCCCGAACATCCGTTCCTTGAGCGCGTGAAGGTCGCCCGAGGCGGTCTGGCTCTCCAGCCGCTCGCGGTCGCGCTCCCGATATTCGCGCTCGACCCGCTCGACCTCTTCCGCGTCGATGCAGAACAGCTTCAGCCCTTCGCGCCCCATCGCCACCGCCGATTCGAACACTTCGCGCACCGCGTGTTTGACGTCGAGCTCGGCGAGCTCGATCAGATGGATCCGGTCATAGGCGCGGACGAATACCGCCGCCTGCGGGAAGGTCTCGAGGATCGCCTCGAGCTTTTGCGCCGAGGGCGCCCGGCCGTCGAGGCAAAACAGCAGGGCCTTGGCGTCGGCGGCGCCGGCGAGGCGCAGCAGATCGAGCCGCAGGCCGTCGCCATAATAGACCTTCATGCCGAAATCGCCGGCGATCTCGATCGTCGCCGGCCGATAGTCGATCAGGGTGACGCTGATCTCCTTGGCCATCAGCATCTGTGCCACCGTCTGCCCGAAGCGGCCGTAGCCGACGACGATCGCGTCGGTCGTCGCCGACAGCTCCGGGCCGTCGAGCCCGGCGCCCTCGTCGCGCCGGCTGCGCCGGTCGAGCCGGTCGTTGAGCATCATCAGGAACGGCGTCGACGCCATCGAGACGGTGACGATGGCGCCGAACAGGCTCGCCGCCTCCGGTTCGATCAGCACGGCGTTCCGCGCCGCCGCGAACAGGACGAAGCCGAACTCGCCGCCCTGGCTGAGCAGCAGGCCGAGCTTGAGCGCGCGGCGGCCTTCCATGCCGAAGGCGCGGGCGATGCCGAACAGGATCGCCGCCTTGGTCGCGATCAGCGCCAGCGCCATGCCGAGGACGAACCAGGGTTGCTCGGCGATCGTGTCGAGATCGAGCATCATGCCGATGGCGAGGAAGAACAGGCCGAGCAGGATCGAGCGGAACGGGTCGATATCGGCCTCGAGCTCGTGCCGGTAGGGCGAATCGGCGAGCATCACGCCGGCGATGAAGGCGACCAAAGCGGTCGACAAATGGAGCGCCTCCATCACCGCGGCGCTGGCGAGGACGATGAACAGGCCGGCGACGATGAACAGCTCGCGCTCGCTGATCCGGCCGACCAGGCGGAACAGGGGGTTGATCAGGAAGCGGCCGGCGAGGACCAGGCCGGCGATGGCGGCGACCGTGTAGAGCGCCATCTGCCAGCCTGGCGGCGCGCCGGGATCGGCGGGCGCGCGGGACAAGGCGGCGACGATCGTGATCAAAGGCACGATCGACAGGTCCTGGAAGAGCAGGATCGAGAAAGCGCGCTCGCCCGCGGGCGTGTTGATCGAGCCGTCGGAGCGCAGGCTGGGCAGCACCTGCGCCGTCGACGACAAGGCTAGCGGCAGGCCGATGACGAGCGAGGCTGCGAGGCTGAAGCCGGTCGCGAAATAAACCAGGCCGGTCAGCGCAAGGCCGCTGACCACGACCTGGATCAGGCCGAGGCCGAAAATGTCGCGCTTGAGCCGCCAGAGCCGGTCCGGGTGGAGCTCGAGCCCGACCAGGAAGAGCAGCAGCACGATGCCGAAATCGGCGATGTGGAGCATCCCCTCGGGGGCATTGATCAGGCCGAGGCCGTTCGGCCCGATCAGCGCGCCGGCGACAAGATAGCCGAGCACCGCGCCGAGGCCGAGCCGGCGGAACAGCATGACGAAGGCCAAAGCCGCGCCGAGCATGATCACCCCGTCGCGCAGCACGAGCGCGGGGACGTCGGCCTCAGGCGGCATCGGCGCGGGCCGCGGCGGCGGCGGCTTCGGCCGCAGCCTCGAAGGCGAGCAGGATCGAGGGGTGGCGGGCGGTGAAGCGGCGGGCCTCGGCGAACACCGACAGGCCGGGCCAGTCGCCCGGCTCGTCGCGGGCGCCGGCGAGGAAGGCGGCGAGCGCGTCGCGCGCTTCGGCGAGCTCGGCCGGCGTGCGGCCGATGGCGTTGGCGCCCATCAGGGCGGCCGACGCCTGGCCGAGGGCGCAGGCGCGAACCTCCTGGCCCAAGAGGGCGACCCGGCCCGCCGCGTCGGTCACGACATCGACCACGACCCGGCTGCCGCAGATCGGCGCGCTTTTCTCGACCGAGGCGTGCGGCCGTCCGAGCCGCGCATGATGCGGGATCGACGCGGCGAGCCGAAGGATGTCGCGGCTGTAAAGGGCGGCGGCCATGAACCGTCTATAGGCGCCGCGCCCCCTGGAACGGAAGAGTCAGCGGTGGGGCCGCGCGCCGCGGACGCCGACGCGGACCCGCCAGATCGTGCCGCCGCCCCGCTCGGTCGAGGTGGCGTAGAGCGAATATCGGTCGAAGCCGCCTTCACCGAACACCAGGCTGGCGACGTTGGGCATGCCCTGCGCGACGACGATCTGCTCGCCCGTCGCCGGATCGAAGCGGCGGATCGTGCCGCTGCCATTGTCTGCGATGTAGAGGCGGCCGCGTTCGTCGGCGGCGAGGCCGTCGGGCGCGCGCTCGGTGCGCGCGACGATCCGCGCCGGCCCGGACGGACGGCCGGCGCGTATCGGGATCTCCCAGATCGCATTGTCGGGGACGACGGGGCCGATCGCGCTGAAGATCTGGGCGACGTAGAGCCGGCGGCCGTCGCGCGACAGCGCCATGCCGTTGGGGAAGGGCACGGCGCGCGACCAGATCCCGGCCCGGCCGCCCCCGGCCGGAACCCGGTAGATGATGTCGACGGCGTCGTCGGAGACGAGCCAGGTGCCGTCGGGCAGGCGGAGGATCGCGTTGGGATCGCCGATGCCGGCGGCGAATAGGGTCCGTTCGCCTTCCGGCGTGATCCGCCAGACGATGCCGTCGTCGTTCGGGCCGTGCTGGAAGGCGTTGGTCGGGCCGAAATCCGCCGCCAATATGTCGCGCGCGCCGATGCCGGCCTGGCCGAGATGGCGATGGACGCCGGTCAGCCGGCGCACCGTCCCGTCCGGCTGCGCCTCCCACACCGCGTTGTTGGCGCCGATGAACAGCCGCCCCTCGCCGTTGAAGGTGATCCCCTCGGCGCCGTCGAACCGGGTGATGAACGGCTCCGGGGCGACCGGGAAGACCGGCTCCTGCGGGGCGGGGACGGTCGCGCAGCCGATCAGCAGGGCGACGAGGCAGAGGGCGCGGGCGGCCATATATGCTCCACCGAAAAGACAGCGTCAGGCGCGCCGCCAGATGGTGCCCACGGCCTTATCCTCCAGCAAAATCCCCTGCTCGGCAAGCGCGGCGCGAATCCGGTCCGCCTCGGCATAGTCGCGGCGCTGTTTGGCTTCGGCGCGGGCGGCGATCAGGGCCTCGATTCGGGCGGTCTCGGCTTCGAACTCGGCTTCGAGCGCGCTTT
>Ga0190265_10000238_pt1 | contig 49368 bp, 43 predicted proteins | sample Popmic124T_FD_133135 | JGI IMG/M metagenome (GOLD analysis project Ga0190265, IMG submission 133135) | Populus adjacent soil microbial communities from riparian zone of Indian Creek, Utah, USA - 124 T | ecosystem: Environmental > Terrestrial > Soil > Riparian zone | place: USA: Utah | collected... | reverse complement strand
GGCGTTAGCGTGAACATCCATCCGGGTCCTCCTCGAGGTCGTGAGCTTCGACACCCACAGCCTCTTGGCGGGCCCGGATGGCCTCTCAGCGGTTCACAACGTGTGTAGGCGGGTCAGCTAGCTATTCGCTAGAGCCTCCCTAGCGACGGACTACCTGGTCGGCGAACTGGACCAGATGCTGCGCCTGGCGCAGGGAGCGCTTGAGCTGCGGCGCCGTGACGCTGATGAAGCCATAGTGCGCGGTGTCCTTGAGATTGATCAACAGACGTAGCTGGCTAGCAGCGCGTTTGCCCCCGGGCGTGATCTGATCGAGAAGCGCCTCCGCGTCGCGATGGCTATCTGAGCGAGATCGCTGACCGAGCTCCTGGCAACACGCAGCGTCGGCCGCTGCGATACCGGCAAGAACGGCGACTGAGGCCGCCACACTCCCGTACTCCAGCGACTGGTCGTCGACATCGGCAGAGAGTTCCGCAACTTCGAGAAAGCTCTTCGCGTGAGCGAGGCGCTGCCGTGCCTGCGTGGTACCGCATTCTTGAACTCTCTTCCGCTTCTGCGCCATCACAGCTGCCTCAACAGGCCTCGCGTCGATTGGCCAAAGAGGTCGACTGCGTCATGCTTGAGCTCCTCCATTATCGGGGGACGGTCCTTCTGCAGTCGGTGAAGCTCTTCCTCCGAGACATCGGCAACGCTTGCGCTGTTGCCAGTCCAACTACGAACGGATTCCGCAAGTCGATCCACTTGCTCACGCCAGGCGGGATCGTCGGCTCCAGTGGCTGCCGGCCTGACGATAAAGAGGTCGATATCGCTTGCGGCGTCCCCATCGCCGCGAGCTGCGCTGCCGAACAGCGATGCATGAACCGCTGGAACGCCCCAAGCACCGATCGCATCGCGCAATCGCTCGGTCAACTCTTCTCTCGCCCCAGCCATCTGCTCCACTGCTGGGGCTAGCAAGTGGTCCCAGTTGAGCGTGTAAAGGTTGGTCCGGCCAGCTTCGATTTGGTTGACCAGCCCATGCTCAACCAGTCGCTCGAGGACATGCTGAACGCCGGTGTTGGAGCGGCCGGCACGCCGTGCTAGCTCGCGACCGCTTCGGGGTCTCGTCGACCCGGCCAAGGCAACGAGCACGTCAGCGTCGACACCGGAGGAGATTGCCGCAAAAGGCTTAGCCACATTCATGACCTAAGTTTAGAGCAATTGATCTAAAAATAGTTAAATTGACCTATTTCTAGATAGCCGAGCAGCTCTGTGCACGCTGAGCCCTTTCAGCTTTCATGCGTGCGGCTCGTCACACGATGTTTGACATCGATCGGTGTCGGGGTAACCTCTACATGGATGCCTGCAGCGCTATGGCGCGCGGGACATGCGATGCGCGCGCTTGGCGCGCCTCTCTCTCAGCTTCGCCAATCAATGAAAGGTGATCGCAGTTGATCGATAAGCCACGTCGTGTCGCCGTGGTCGGCGGCAACCGGATTCCCTTCGCCCGCTCGAACTCGGTGTACTCGAGCGCCTCGAACCAGGACATGCTCACCGCGGCCCTGGATGGGCTGATCGACCGCTTCTCGCTCGACGGAGAGCGACTGGGAGAGGTCGCCGGCGGCGCCGTGCTCAAGCACTCGCGCGACCGCGACCTGACCCGCGAGAGCGTGCTCGGCACCCGTCTCGCGGCGGAGACCCCGGCCTACGACGTCCAGCAGGCTTGCGGCACCGGGCTCGAGACGACGATCCTGGTCGCCAACAAGATCGCCCTGGGACAGATCAATGCCGGCATCGCCTGCGGTGCCGACACCACCTCGGACGCGCCGATCGGGCTCAACGAGGACCTGCGCCGGGTGCTGCTCGACGTCAACCGCGAGAAGTCGACCGGCGGCCGGCTGAGGCAGCTGACCCGGGTGCGGCCCGGGCACATTGTGCCGGCGATCCCCCGCAACGAGGAGCCGCGCACCGGCAAGTCGATGGGCGAGCACTGCGCGATCATGGCCGCCGAGTGGGAGGTCGGCCGCGAGGAGCAGGACGAGCTCGCGGTCACCAGCCACCACAACCTGGCCGCCGCCTACGAGCGCGGCTTCATGGCGGACCTGATCACCCCCTACATCGGGCTCGAGCGCGACCAGAACCTGCGCCCCGCCTCCTCGACCGAGAAGCTGGCCAAGCTCGGCCCGGTCTTCGGCGGCGAGGAGGGGACGATGACCGCGGCCAACTCGACCCCGCTCAGCGACGGCGCCTCGGCGGTGCTGCTGGCCAGCGAGGAGTGGGCGAAGGAGCGCGGCCTGCCGATTCTCGCCTACTTCGTCGACGGCCAGACCGCGGCGGTCGACCACGTGCATAAGCGCGAGGGACTGCTGATGGCTCCCGCCTACGCGATGCCGGCGATGCTCGGCCGCAACGGGCTCGGGCTGCAGGACTTCGACCTCTACGAGATCCACGAGGCCTTCGCCGCCCAGGTGCTCTGCACGCTGCGCGCCTGGGAGGACCCGGAGTTCTGCAAGGAACGCCTTGGGCGCGACGAGCCGCTCGGCTCGATCGACCGCGAGAAGCTCAACGTCAACGGCGGCTCTCTCGCCGCCGGACACCCCTTCGCCGCGACCGGCGGGCGGATCGTCGCCAGCCTCGCCAAGGCCCTCGACGAGCGCGGCTCCGGCCGCGGCGCGATCAGCATCTGCGCCGCCGGCGGCCAGGGCGTCGTCGCGATCCTCGAGAGCGCCGGGGGTACATCGTGAGCGACCGCTACGCGCAGCTCGTCAATGCCCCGGTGCTCGGCCAGGTCGCCAGCCAGCTCGGCCTGCCGCGGCCGGCGACGCTGGAGCGTCGCCGCTCCGGCGGCCCGCTCGTCGGCGGCAAGGTGCTCTCCGGGGCGGCGCCGGGCGGACGGCTCGAGCGGCCGCTGAAGGCCGTCCTCGACCGCATCGGCGTCGAAAGGGCGGGCGCCGAGGGGCCGGCCAAGGCGCTCGTCTTCGACGCCTCGGGGATCTCGGACTCGACCGAGCTGGTCGAGCTACAGCGCTTCTTCTATCCCGGCGTCGGGCGGCTCGCCCGCAACGGCCGCGTCGTCGTCCTCGGCGCGCCCCCGGCCGAGGCCGGCTCGACCCGCGCCGCCACGGCGCAGCGCGCCCTCGAGGGCTTCGTCCGCTCACTCGGCAAGGAGGTCGGCGGACGCGGCGCGACCGCGCAGCTCGTCCTGGTCCGCAAGGGCGGCGAGGAACAGCTCGAGTCGACCCTGCGCTTCTTGCTCTCGCCGCGCTCCGCCTACGTCTCCGGCCAGGTGGTCGAGGTTGGCGAGGGAGTCGCGCCGCCGCCGGAGATCGAGTGGGAGCAACCACTGGAGGGCAAGGTCGCGCTCGTCACCGGCGCCTCGCGCGGAATCGGCGCAGCGATCGCCGAGACCCTGGCCGCGGACGGCGCCGAGGTCGTCGGCCTCGACGTGCCCCAGGCCGGCGAGGACCTGCGTCAGGTCATGACCAAGGTCGGCGGCGACGCGATCGAGCTTGACATCACCGCGACCGACGCGCCCGAGCGGATCGCCGAGCGCTTCGCCGGCGGGGTCGACGTCGTCGTCCACAACGCCGGCGTCACCCGGGACCGCACGATCGCCAAGATGCCGGAGGAGCGCTGGAGCCAGCTGATGGAGATCAACCTCTCCAGCGAGGAGCGGATCAACGACGCCCTGCTCGACGGCGGCCTGCTCGCCGCCAACGGCCGCATCGTCGGCGTCTCCTCGATGTCGGGGATCGCCGGCAACTCCGGCCAGACCAACTACGCCACCTCCAAGGCCGGCGTGATCGGGATGGTCGAAGCGCTGGCGCCGGAGCTAGCGCAGCGGGGCGCGACGATCAACGCCGTCGCGCCGGGCTTCATCGAGACCCAGATGACCGCCGCGATGCCGGTCGGCCCGCGCGAAGCGGGCAGGCGGATGAGCAGCCTCTCCCAGGGCGGCTTGCCGGTCGACGTCGCCGAGACGATCGCCTGGTTCGCCAGCCCCGCCTCGACCGGGGTCAACGGCAACGTGGTCAGGGTCTGCGGCCAGAACCTGCTGGGGGCCTGATGGCCGTTCGCACCCTGGACAGCCCGCCGAGCATCCTGCCGCTCTACGCGCGCGCCGCTTTGCCGATGATCCCCGGCGCCTCACTGTTGCCTTTTGTTCCTGGCCGCGGCAAGGAGATCCCCGAGATCGAGCTGGAGCTGACCGGGGTGCGGGCCGAGCCCGCCACGGTCGCCGCCTACTCCCGCGTCTGCGGCTTCGCCCTGCGCGACCACCTCCCCCCTACCTACCCGCAGGTGCTCGCCTTCCCGCTGCAGATGGCGGTGATGGCCGACGGCAGCTTCCCCTTCGGCGCGGTCGGGCTGGTCCACGTCGAGAACCGGATCGAGCAGCTGCGGCCGATCGGCCTGGGAGAGGAGCTGATCCTGCGCGTGCGGCCGACCGCGCTCGAACCCCATCCGCGGGGGCGGACCTTCAGCCTCGTCACCGAGGCTCGCGCCGGCGGCGAGCTCGCCTGGAAGAGCGTCAGCACGATGCTGCGCCGCGGCGGCGGCGAGCCCGCTGCCGCCGGCAAGCGCAAGGACGAGGGGCTGGACCTGGAAGCCAGCGCCGAGTGGAAGCTCGGCGACGACCTCGGCCGCCGCTATGCCGCCGTCTCCGGCGATCGCAACCCGATCCACATGCACGCGCTGACCGCGAAGCCGCTCGGCTTCCCGCGAGCGATCGCCCACGGGATGTGGACCAAGGCCCGCTGCCTGGCGTCGCTGGAGAGTCGCCTGCCCGACGCCTTTGACGTCGAGGTCCGCTTCCGCAAGCCAATCCTGCTGCCCGCGCGGGTCGAGTTCGCGAGCGCCACCCGAGGCGACTCAGTCGAGTTCGCGGTCCGCGACGCAAAACGTCAAACCCCCCACCTCGACGGCCGGGTGCGGCCGCTGGGGCCCAGTCCCAAAGCCGGGAGGAGCAACTGAGATGACAGTCACCCAGGAGAAGAGCATGGCCGAGCGCAGCATGGGGCTCGGTCTGCGCTGGCTCAACCGGCTCGCCGGTTCGGACCTGCTCGACAGGATCCGGATCCGCAAGCAGGTCGAGCGGGCGCTGTTCACCACGACCAGGAGCGGCTTCCGCTCGGCGACAGCTGCCGGGCGGACCTTCAAGGCGGCGCAGCAGCTAGGTAAACCGGCGCGCCAGGCGATCGGCAAGCCGCGCAGCCTCTTCGACGTAACGCCCGACGACGAGCAACAGATGTTCCAGGAGGCGGTGCGCGAGTTCGCCGCCAACGAGGTGCGGCCCGCCGCCCTTGCCGCCGACGCCGATCGCGAGACGCCGTCGGAGCTGCTCGCCCAGGTCAACGAGCTCGGCGTCAACATGCTCGGCGTGCCCGAGGAGCTGGGCGGGGTGATGCAAGAGCAGGCCGCCGTCACCGCAGCGCTGATCGACGAGGCGCTCGGCCACGGCGACATGGGCATCGCCTACGCGGCGCTTGCGCCCGGCGCGGTCGCGACCGCGATCGGTCACTGGGGCAGCGCCGAGCAGGAGGCGACCTACCTGCCCTCCTTCACCGGCGAGGACGTGCCCACGGCCGCCCTGGCGATCCTCGAGCCACGACCCCTCTTCGACCCGCTGAAGCTGGAGACCAGGGCACGCCGCGACGGCTCGGACTGGGTCATCGACGGGGTCAAGTCGCTGGTCGCCCGGGCCAGGGAGTGCGAGCTCTTCGTCGTCGCCGCCGAGACCGAGGAGAACGGCCCGGCCCTCTTCGTGATCGAGTCCGGCGCCTCCGGCCTCTCGGTCGAGGACGAGCCGGCGATGGGACTGCGCGCCGCCGCGACCGGGCGCTTGGTGCTCGAGGGCGCACGTGTCCCCGAGGGCGCGCTGATGGCCGAGGGCAAGCGCGAGGCCTACGTCGAGTGCGTCGAGCGTGCCCGCATCGCCTGGTCCGCGCTCGCGGTCGGTGCCTCGCAGGCCGTGCTCGACTACGTCATCCCCTACGTCAACGAGCGGACCGCCTTCGGCGAACCGATCTCCAACCGCCAGGCGGTCGCCTTCGCGGTTTCCGACATCGGGATCGAGACCGACGGGATGCGCCTCGCCGTCTACCGGGCGGCGAGCCGCGCCGACCAGGGCGAGAGCTTCTCTCGCGAGGCGGCGCTGGCCCGGCGGCTCTGCGCCGCGAAGGGGATGAAGATCGGCTCTGACGGCGTGCAGCTGCTCGGCGGCCACGGCTTCGTCAAGGAGCACCCGGTCGAGCGCTGGTACCGAGATCTCCGCGCAGCGGGCGTTATGGAGGGCGCCCTGCTTGTCTAGGCGCCGCCCGACGAGCGAAAGGCAGAACATGATCAACCTAGAGATACCGAAGAAGTTCAAGCCGCTGGTCAGCCAGGCCAACCAGGTCGCGACCGAGGTCTTCCGGCCGATCTCCCGCAAGTACGACGTGGCCGAGCACGAGTACCCGAAGGAGCTGGACATGCTCGCCTCGCTGATCGACGGGATGAACGAGGGCTCAGACAGCGCCGCCGGCGCCGGCGGCGTGCGCCGCGAGTCGAACGGCAACGGCGACGGCGGCAACCGCAACGGCTCCAACCTCTCCACCGTGCTCGGCATCATCGAGCTCTGCTGGGGCGACGTCGGCCTGCTGCTCTCGATGCCCCACCAGGGGCTCGGCAACTCGGCGATCGCCTCGGTGGCGAGCGACGAGCAGCTCGAGCGCTACGGCGGCAAGTGGGCGGCGATGGCGATCACCGAGCCCGAGGCGGGCTCGGACTCGGCCTCGATCCGCACCACGGCCGAGCTCGACGGCGACGAGTACGTGCTCAACGGCGAGAAGATCTTCGTCACCTCCGGAGACCGCGCCGACCTGATCGTGGTCTGGGCCTCGCTTGATCGCGAGCAGGGCCGGGCGGCGATCAAGTCGTTCATCGTCGAGCGCGACAACCCGGGCCTGAAGCTCGACCGGCTCGAGCACAAGCTCGGGATCCGCGCCTCTGACACCGCCAACTTCACGCTGCAGGACTGCCGCGTGCCGAAGGAGGCGCTGCTGGGCAGCCCCGAGATCGACATGAAGGCGGGCTTCGGCGGCGCGATGCAGACCTTCGACAACACGCGGCCGCTGGTCGCGGCGATGGCGGTCGGCGTCGCCCGCGCCTCGCTGGAAGAGACGCGCAGGCGCCTCGAAGAGGCCGGTGTCGAGATCGACTACGCGACGCCGGCGCTCTCACAGCACGCCGCCGCCGCTCGCTACCTTGAGATGGAGGCCGACTACGAGGCGGCGCGGCTGCTCACCCTGCATGCCGCCTGGATGGCCGACAACGGCAAGCCCAACTCGCTGCAGGCCTCGATGGCGAAGGCGAAGGCGGGACGCACCTGCGTCGACGTCTCGCTCGGTTGCGTCGAGCTCTGCGGCAGCGTCGGCTACGGCGAGAACGAGCTGCTCGAGAAGTGGGCGCGCGACGCGAAGATCCTCGACATCTTCGAGGGCACGCAGCAGATCCAGCTGCTGATCGTGGCCCGCCAGCTGCTCGGCAAGAGCTCGGCGGAGCTGCGCTAGGCCTGGGGGGCGGCGGGCTGGAGCGCGGCCAGCGCTTCGGCCCGCAGCCGCTCGGGCAGGACGACCATCTCCCGCAGCGCCTCCAGCACCTCGGGGTCGCCCTCGATCTCGACCTCGGGGCTGGCCGGTGCGGCGCCGACTATGGCCGCCATCACTCCCCGCGGCGGCCCGTAGAGGGTCAGGTCGGGATCGGAGGCCTTGCCGCGCTCGGCGTCGATCCAGCCGTTGGCGATCCGCAGCCGGAAGGACTGGCCTTCGCTGCGCAGCTGCAGCGAGATCGAGGCGTCAGCCGGCGGCCGCAGGATCACCCGCAGCGAGTTGGGCAGGTGAGAGGGCTCGATCGCCTCGACTTCGGCGGCACGGAAGAAGTTCAGCCCCCAGCGACCGAGCTCGAGCAGCGGCCCCTCAAGTTCGCGGCCGACCGCGGTCAACTCGTAGGCGGTCGCGGCGGCAGGAGGATCGAGCTCGGAGCGACGGACGATGCCGTCCTCCTCGAGCTGGCGCAGCCGCTTGGTCAGCACGTCGGTCGGGGCGCCGCCTACGGCCCGAACCAGCTCGGAGAAGCGCAGCGGGCCGAGCGCGAGCTCGCGCACGATCAGGAGCGCCCAGCGCCCGCCGATTCGGTCGAGAGCCCCCGCGAGACTGCATGACTGGCCGTAGTTGCGCGGCGACACAGGAGGATCTTAGCATTCGATTTGTAATTCAAAGCACTCACTTTGAATTCTGGTACATTCCCCGCTCGTGACCCCCTCACGTTTCCCCGAGCGCTCGCGTTGAAACTTCGATGAGCCGGATCGCCGACCTCACCTGGAAGCACCCGAAGCTCGTCCTCGCAGCCGTCGCGGTCTTCGTCCTGATAGCCGCCGCCGCAGGCCGCGACGTCGAGAGCCACCTTAAAGCGGCCGGCTTCACCGACAGCGGCTCGGAGAGCGAGCAGGCCACAAGGCTGCTCGGAGGCGCGCTCGGCTACGACCCGAACCCGGCGATCGTGCTGGTCGTCCGCTCTCCCGGCGGCGGCCCGCTCAACCCGGGGAACCCCACCGTACGTCGCGAGGTCGACCGGCTCAGCAAAGGCATGGCGCAAGTCGAGCACATCGGCCGGGTCGTCAACCCGCTGCGCGACCGCCGCGCCGGCACTGCCCTGATCGCCCGCGACGGGCAGTCGCTGGCGATCACCGGCCACCTCTCGAACGGGGACGTCGAGGACGCCGGCGGCGTCGCCGCGGAAGCGGTCGAGCCCCTGGCTTCCGCGAGCTCGCTCGACGTCGCGATGGGCGGCTTCGCGCCCGGCTTCAACGAGACCAACGACCAGACCCGCAAGGACCTGACCAAGGCCGAGCTGATCGCCTTCCCGATCCTCGCCCTCCTGCTGCTGTTCGTGTTCCGCGGCGTGGTCGCCGCCGGGATCCCGCTGCTGATCGGGGTGATCTCGATCGTCGGCACCCTGCTCGTACTGCGGATCATGTCCGGGTTCGTCGACACCTCGCTGTTCGCGCTCAACATCGCGACCGGGCTCAGCCTCGGCCTCGCGGTCGACTACGCGCTGCTGCTCGTCTCCCGCTACCGCGAGGAGATCGGGCGCGAGGGGCCGACCCGCGAGGCGCACCGCCGCACCGTCAAGACCGCCGGTCGCACGGCGGTCTTCTCCGGCCTCACCGTCGCCGCCGCGATGGCGGCGCTGATCGTGATGCCGCAGCGCTTCCTCTACTCGATGGCGGTCGCCGGCACGGCGGTGGCGCTGCTCTCGGCCCTGATCGCGATCCTCGTCGTGCCCTCGATGCTGGCCCTGCTCGGAACGCGGATCGACGCTCTCTCGATTCGCCGCGGCCCGGCCGTCTCCGACACCTCCGACGGCTGGTACCGGCTGGCCCGCGGCGTGATGCGCCGTCCGGTCGCGGTCGCCCTGGCCAGCTCGGCGCTGCTCTTGGCCGCAGCGTCGCCGCTGCTGTGGACGACGCTGACAGGGCCCAGCGCCGAAGCCGTGCCGCCCGGACAACCGTCCTACGACGCTTACGAGTACCTGGAAGCGCACTACCCGCGCGACGTCACCGAGGCGGCGACCATCGCCATCGACGGGCGTGCCGCACCGGCGCAGCTGGCCGGCTTCCGCCGCCGCGCCGAAGCGGTCGACGGGGTCACCCGCGGGGCGCCCTTCACCCGCACCCCGGGCGACGTCGCCTACGCCAACTTCGCCCTCGACGGGCCGGCGCTCTCCGGCGCCTCCCAGGACTCGCTGCGGGAGATCCGCGGCCTCAGTCCGCCCGGCGCCTCGGCCGTGCTCGTCTCCGGCAACACCGCTCGCTTCATCGACCAGAAGCAGAGCCTGGCCGATCACGCACCGCTGGTCGTCGCGATCGTCGCCCTCACCACGCTGATCCTGCTCTTCCTGCTCACCGGCTCGGTCTTGCTGCCGCTGAAGACGCTGCTAATGAACACGCTGACCCTCGGTGCGACGCTCGGCATCCTCGTCCTCTCCTTTCAGGAGGGCTGGCTGACGGGACTGCTCGACTACACCGGCCCCGAAGCGGTCGAGGTGACCAGCCTGGTCTTTCTCTTCGCCGTCCTCTTCGGCCTCGCCACCGACTACGCGGTGCTGGTGATGGCGCGGATCAAGGAACGGCGTGACCTCGGCGACGACAACGAGGAGGCGGTCGCGATCGGGATCGGTCGCACCGGGCGCGTGATCACCGCCGCGGCCGTGGCGATCGCCGTCGTCTTCCTCGCCTTCGCCGTCAGCTCGGTCTTCTTCGTCAAGCAGATCGCGATCGGGATGGCGGTCGGTGTGCTGCTCGACGCGACGATCGTCCGCGCCCTGCTCGTCCCCTCGCTGATGCGGCTCTTCGGCGAGTGGAACTGGTGGGCGCCGAAACCGCTGGCCCGCTTCCAGCAGCGGTTTGGCTTCTCGGAGTCCGAGCCGGTTGAGACCGCTCCGGGCGAGTCCACCGCCTGAGCCGCGTTCGCTGTTTGTGGCGCTCACCGCCACAAACAGCGAACTGACCCGCCCATCACTCTCGCGTGAGGCAAACTGCCGCGCGTGAACTTCATCGAGGACGTGGTCGAGCGCTTCCCGGCCGCGCGGCCGGCGCTGATCGAGGTCAGCGCCGAGGGCGAGCGGCGGGTCCACCACTTCGGCGAGCTGTTCGCCCGCTCGGCCGGGCTCTCCGGCGCCTTCGCCGCGCGGGGCGTCGAGCGCGGCGACGTGGTGATGACCCTGGTCAGCAGCCGGGTCGAGTGGGTGCTGACGATGCTCGCCTGCTGGCGGATGGGCGCAGTGGCGCTTCCCTGCAACCCGCAGCTGCGCCGCAAGGACCTCGAGCTGCGGGCGCGCGCCGCCAGCCCGAAGCTGGCGGTCGGCGAGACGCGCTACCTGGGCGAGCTGCCCGACGGCATCCCCTACATGGACATGCAGGAGCTGGCGCGGGTCTTCGACGAGGACCTGCCGCAGGAGGCGCCGGTCGAGGCCGAGCGGCTCGACCCGGAGGATCCGGCGGCGATCGTCTTCACCTCCGGGACCACCGGCGAGCCGCGCGGCGTCGTCTACCCGCAGCGCTACCTGCTCGGGCAGGAGCTCCAGGCGAGGCACTGGTTCGGCGCCCGCGAGGGCGAGATCGCCTGGTGCACGGCGGCGCCGGGCTGGGCGAAGTCGACCCGCAACGCCTTCGTCGCGCCCTGGCTCGGCGGCGCCGTCGCGGTCCTCCACGACGGTCGCTTCGACCCGGCCGAGCGCCTCGGCATCTGCGCCGAGCTCGGCGTCAACGTGCTCTGCCAGGCGCCGACCGAGTACCGCATGCTCGCCGCCCGCTCCGAGCTCACCCCGGTCCCCTCGCTGCGCCGCTTGGTCTCGGCCGGAGAGCCGATCGAGCCCGAGGTGATCCAGCGCTTCCGCGAGCGCCTCGGCCTCGCGATCGGCGACGGCTACGGGCAGACCGAGACGGGTGCCGTCTGCGGCATGCGCCCCGGCGAGGACGACCCCGCCCGCGACGGCTCGATGGGCCGGCCCCTGCCCGGGCTCGAGACCCGCGTCCTCGACGGCGAGCTGCAGCTGCGCGCCTCCTCCTCCCCCACCTTCTTCTCCCATTACCTCGACGGCGAGCGCCTCGGGGGCGAGTGGTGGCCGACCGGCGACCGGGTGCGCGAGGACGAGGAGGGATACCTCTGGTTCGAGGGCCGCAGCGACGACCTGATCCTCTCCTCCGGCTACCGGATCGGCCCCTTCGAGGTCGAGTCGGCGCTGGTCTCCCACCCCGCCGTCGCCGAGGCGGCCGCGGTCGCCGCCCCTGACCCCGAGCGCGGCGCGGTGGTACGGGCGATCATCGTCCTCGACGCCGACCACGAGCCCTCCGACGAACTGGCCCGCGAGCTGCAGGAGCACGTCAAGGCCCAGACCGCCCCCTACAAGTACCCGCGCATCGTCGAGTTCGCCGCCGAGCTGCCGAAGACCAACAGCGGCAAGATCAAGCGAGCCGAGCTGCGCCAGAGCTAGATGTCGCAGCGCGAGATGCTGGTGCCTCTCTCCGTGAACTAGCGTCGCACGCGCGCTCCGCGCGCTTAGCGACCGAGATGGAGCGCGGCTGACGCCGCGCTAGAAACGGATTGCATTTCCGCCGCCTGTCGGCGACGTTCCCGGAGAGGGGCACCAGCATCTCCTCACGCACACCAGCTTCGAGCTCCCGAAACCGAGCTCTAACTGAGCTGCCGCAGCCCGTTGAAGGAGCCCGGTCGTTCTCCAGTCGAATGTCGCCGACAGGCGGCGATATGCAATCTGTCCTTTGCGCGGCGTAGCCGCGCTCGAACTTCGGCGCTAAGGCCGAAGGCCGTGCGCCCTCAATTCGACTGGAGGACGACCGGGCTCCTCTATCGGAGCGGGAGATCAACCATCTAGGCTTGAAGTCGTGGAGCAGATCGACCGCAAACGGGTCGCGGCGCTGACCGAGGCCCAGCAGGAGCAGTTCCGCAACCGCACCGGGCAGTCGGCGAAGACCTTCGAGCGCGCCGTCAAGACGATGCCGAACGGCGTCCCCTCCTCCTTCCAGGAGAACGACCCCTGGCCGACCTACATCGAGCGCGGCAAGGGCAGCCGGGTCTGGGACGTCGACGGCAACGAGTACGTCGACTTCCACAACGGTTTCGGCGTGATGTGCATCGGCCACGCCAACCCAACCGTCGGCGCCGCGGTCAAGGCGCGGATCGACGAAGGCACCCACTTCGCCGCCCCCACCGAAGGCTCGATCGCCGTCGCCGAGGAGCTGACGCGCCGCTTCGGGCTGCCGCAGTGGCGCTTCAACAACTCCGGCACCGAGGCGACGATGGACGCCGTCCACCTCGCCCGTGGCGCCACTGGGCGCGACACGATCCTCAAGATCGAGGGCTCCTACCACGGCCACCACGACTCGGTGATGGTCTCGGTCTACCCGCCGCTGGAGGCGCTCGGCGCTCGCGACGATCCGGTCAGCGTCCCCTACGGCGGCGGCACGCCGCGGGCGCTGACCGAGCTGACCCGCGCCGTCCCTTTCAACGACGCCGACGCTCTCGCGAGCGTGCTGGAGAAGATCGGCGAGCAGGTCGCCGGGCTGATCATGGAGCCGGCGATGATGAACATCAACATCATCCCGCCGCGCGAGGGCTACCTGGAGCGGGTCCGCGAGCTCACCGCGCAGCACGGGGTCAAGCTGATCTTCGACGAGGTGAAGACCGGCTGCACGATCTCCGCTGGCGGCGCCACCCAGCGCTTCGGCGTCACTCCCGACGTGATCACCCTGGCCAAGGCCAGCTGCGGTGGCTACCCCGGCGGGGCGATCGGGATGAGCGAGGAGCTAGCGACGATCGTCGCCGACGGCACGGTCAAGCAGTACGGCACCTTCAACGGCAACCCGCTGGTGATGGCAGCGGCCGAGGCGACCCTGACCCAGGTGCTGACCGGCGACGTCTACGAGCGCTTCGAAGCCACCAACCGGCGCCTGCTCGACGGCTGCCAGCAGATCGTCGACTCATACGGCCTGCCCGCCTACACCGAGGGCCTCGGGGCCAAGGGCTGCGTGGTCTTCTCACCGGAGCGGATGTACGAGTACCGCGACTACCTGAGCAAGGTCGACGAAGAGCTCTCGACCCTGGCCTGGCTCTACCACATGAACCACGGCATCTTCATGACCCCGGGGGTCGAGGAGGAGTGGACCCTCTCGGTCGCCCACACCGACGAGGACCTGCAGCGCTATCTCGACGCCTTCGAGGCGTTCGCGCAGGACCTCGCGCAGAGCTGAAAGCGCACCGCTGCCGCTAAGCCGCGGCCAGCGCCTCGTCGATGGCGACCGGCTTGCCGAGGTGGAAGCCCTGGGCCATGTCGACGCCGTACTCGCGCAGCATCTGGGTTGTGGCGTCATCCTGGACGTACTCGGCGATCGTCGTCTTGCCGAGGCCGCGGGCGATCTGGACGATCGCCTGAACCGTGAGCTGGTCGGCGTCGTTGCGCGGCATGTCGCGGATGAAGGCACCGTCGATCTTGATCACGTCGAAGGGAATCGATTTGAGGTAGTGGAAGGAGCCGAAGCCGGCGCCGTAGTCGTCGATCGCCACCTGGCAGCCGAATTCGGTCAGCCGGTCGGCGAACCCGGCCGCCGCCTGGTAATCGCCGACCCGCGCCGTCTCGGTGATCTCGAAGGTGCAGCGGGAGGGATCGGCGTCGCCTTCGTCGAGGCGACGCTCGATGAACTCGATCACCGAAACGTCGGTGAGCGAGGCGCCCGAGAGGTTGACGTGCAGCGAAACCGGCTCGCCGGCGCGCTCACGCTCGGCCAGCAGCTCGAGGGCGCGGGCGACGACCCAGCGGTCGAGCTCCTGGACCATCCCCGAGCGCTCGGCGGCGCCGATGAAGGAGGCGGCGGGAAGCAGCTCGCCGTTGTCGCCAGTCATCCGCAACAGCAGCTCGTAGCGCTCGATCCCGCCCGAGGCGAGGCTGCGGATCGGTTGGGTGTGGAGACTGAGCCGGTCGTGGGTCAGCGCTTCGCGGATCCTCGCCGTGGTGGTCTGCTTGACCCGGTCCTGGGCGCGCCGCGGCTCGTCGGGGTCCTGGAAGAGCGCGATCTGGTTGCGCCCTTCCTCCTTGGCCCGGTACATCGCCTGGTCGGCGGCGACCAGGACGGCCTCGGCGCCGACGTCCCGCTCGCCGCCGAACATCGTGATCCCGACGCTGATCGTCGCATTCTCGGTGTCGGGCAGCGGTGCTGCGCTCTCGGCGACCTGGGCGCGCAGGTCCTCGCCGAGCTGGACGGCGCCATCGGTGTCGGTCTGCGGCACCAGCACCGCGAACTCGTCGCCGGAGAGGCGGGCGACGATGTCGGTGGTCCGCACCCGCTCGCGCAGGATCGAGGCGATCCGGCGGATCAGGTTGTCGCCGGCGTGATGGCCGAGCGCGTCGTTGACCGCCTTGAGCCCGTCGATGTCGATGATCATCACCGCGCCTTGACCGCCGTAGCGGGCGCTGAAGGAGACGAACTGGTCCAGTTCGGCGCGGAAGCGGCGCCGGTCGAGCAGGCCGGTGAGCGAGTCGTGATCGGCGATGTAGCGCAGTTCGGCCTCGGTCTTCTCGGCTTTGGCGAGAGCGCTGCGCACGATTTCCCGATCCTCGGGATCAAGCTTTGCCAGCACCACCTCGATCGCCGGATCGCTTTGAGCAAGAAGCTTTTCGTAAGTCACTCTGCTTGAAGTTAACCTCTCCAGACCGCATCGGAGCGCCCTTTGCACGGGTTCCCCCAGTATTCGACGACCCCTGCTCCCCATTAGTGAGCGATTGCGCCACACGGGTAGCCTGGGCTTAATGACAAACCGTCTGTCGCAGGAGACCAGCCCGTACCTCTTGCAGCACCGCGACAACCCGGTCGACTGGCATCCCTGGGGCGCCGAGGCACTCGAGCGCGCGCAACGGGAAGACCGGCCGATCCTGCTCTCGGTCGGCTACTCCGCCTGCCACTGGTGCCACGTGATGGAGCGTGAGTCCTTCGAAGACCCCGAGACCGCCGCCTACATGAACGAGCACTTCGTCAACGTCAAGGTCGACCGCGAGGAGCGCCCCGACGTCGACGCTCTCTATATGGAGGCGGTGCAGACGATCAGCGGCCAGGGCGGCTGGCCGATGACGGTCTTCCTCGACCCCGAGGGAGTGCCGTTCTACGGCGGTACCTACTTCCCGCCCGACGAGGGCCGGGGGATGCCGAGCTTCCGCATGGTGATGGAAGCGGTGGTCCAGGCCTACCACGACAAGCGCGAGGAGCTGCGTGAGAAGGCGCCGCAGATGCGGACCCACCTCGGCGCCTTGGGCCGGGTCGCGCCGGCCCCCGAGCCGCTCGACACCGCCGTGCTCGACGCTGCGGTCGCCGCGCTCGTGGCCCGCGCCGACCTCGAGCGCGGCGGCTTCGGCGGGGCGCCGAAGTTCCCGCCCGCCTCGGCGCTGGAGCTGCTGCTCGCCCGAGGGGAGCGGCAGGTGGTCGAGACGACGCTCGACGCGATGCTGGCCGGCGGCCTCTACGACCAGCTCGGTGGCGGCTTCGCCCGCTACTCGGTGGATGCGGCCTGGCTCGTCCCCCACTTCGAGAAGATGCTCTACGACAACGCGCTGCTCGCCCGTGCCTACCTGCACGGCTGGCAGGTCCTGGGCCACGAGCGCTACCGCCGGGCCTGCGAGGAGACGCTCGACTGGGCGCTGCGCGAGATGCGCGGCCCGGAGGGAGGCTTCTACTCCGCCCTCGACGCCGACTCCGAGGGCGAGGAGGGCCGTTTCTACGTCTGGACGCCGGAGGAGATCCGCGAGGTGCTGGGAGCAGAGGCGGATCCGGTGATCGATTTCTACGGGGTCACCGAGCGAGGCAACTTCGAGGGCCGCAACATCCTCCACCTGGCCGGCGGTGCTGGCGGGGCCGAGCCCGCAGGCCTGGCCGAGGCGCGACATGCCCTCTACCAGGCGCGGTCGAAACGAGTCTGGCCGGGCCTCGACGACAAGCGGCTCACCTCCTGGAACGCGTTGATGCTCACCGCCCTGGCCGAGGCGGGAGCGGTCCTCGGCCGCGAGGACTACCTCGACGCCGCCCGCGAGTGCGCCGAGTTCGTGCAGATCTCGTTGCGCGACGAAGAGGGACGGCTGCTGCGCACCTACAAGGACGGCCGCGCCCACCTCAACGCCTACCTCGAGGACCATGCCTTCCTGCTCGAGGCGCTGCTGACCCTCTACGAGGCCAGCTTCGAGCAGCGCTGGTTCGAGCGGGCGCAAGAGCTGGCCGAGACGACGATCGCCCGCTTCGGCGATCCCGAGCACGGCGGCTTCTTCTCGACCTCGGACGACCACGAGACGCTGATCGCCCGCCGCAAGGAGGTCGGCGACCACCCGATCCCCTCCGGCAACAGCTCGGCGGCGATGGGCCTGCTCCGCCTCGCCGCCCTGACCGGGGAGCGGCGCTACGAGGAGCAGGCGGAGGGCGTCTTCCGCCTCTTCGCCACCTCCGCGGCACGGCACCCCGAGGCCTTCGCCCACCTGCTGCGCGCCCTCGACTTCCACCTCTCCCCCACCAAGGAGGTCGCCCTGGTCGGCGACGACCTGAGTGAGCTGGCGGCAATCGTCCGCTCCCCGTTCAGGCCACACCTGGTCCTCGCCGGCGGGCCCGAGGGGGCCGCCACGCCGCCGCTCCTCCAGCACCGGACCACGGTCGACGGCAAGCCCGCCGCCTATGTCTGCGAGCACTTCACCTGCCGGCAGCCGGTGACCGAACCGGAGGCGCTGGCAGACCTGCTCTGAGTCGGCGCGCCGCATTTGCAAGGATGCCCGCAGTGCGCGGCTCCCTCTTCACCTTCCCCGCAGGTCGCCGAGCAAAGTGGGTCGTCTTCGCGATCTGGTTCCTGGCGATCTTCATCGCCTCCGGCCCCGCCAACCTGCCGGGCAAGTTCGAAGAGGCGGAAAGCAACGAGGCGACCTCATACCTGCCGGGCGACGCCGAGTCGACCCACGCCCTCGACGCCACCGAATCTCTGCAGAACGGGGAACTCGCCCCGGCGGTGATCATCTACCGCCGCGAGGCCGGCCTGACCGCCGCCGACCGCCGCACGATCGTCGAGAACGTCGAAGCGATGACGGAGGAGCGCTACCCAGGAGTCGTCGCCGACGGCGCCACGGCGGCCGCGGGAGGCAAAGCGCCCGGCACGAGCGGCGCCGTGCAGCAGGCGCCCGCCCCCGTCCAGTCGGCCGAGTGCGGCACCTCGACCTCGACGATCCCGGGCCAGCCCGCCGATTACGCGCCGTTCGTCGGCCCACTCTGCTCCAAAGACGGCAAGGCGGCGATCGTCACCGCCTACATCGCGGGCAACGGCGAGGGCGACCGCATCCTCGACCCGGTCGAGGACTGGCGCGACGCGATCTCTGACCCCGGCGGCGGCCTCGAGGTGAAGATCACCGGTGGCGCCGGCTTCTCCGCCGACGCGATCGAAGTCTTCGAAGGCCTCGACGCCACCCTGCTGCTGGCGGCGCTCAGCCTGGTGATCTTCCTGCTGATCGTCATCTACCGCTCGCCGATGTTCTTCTTCATCCCGCTCGCCGCGGTGGTCTTCGCGGAGACGCTCTCGCGCTCGATCGGGTACGGGGTCTCGGAGCTGGGGGTGACGATCAACGGGCAATCGAGCTCGATCATGTCGGTGCTCGTGCTCGGCGCCGGGACCGACTACGCGCTGCTGCTCGTCTCCCGCTATCGGGAGGAGCTGCACCACACGGTCGACCGCCACGAGGCGATGCGCACGGCGCTCGCCTCGGCCGGGCCGGCGATCTTCGCCTCGGCGGCGACGGTGATCGCGGCGCTGCTCTGCCTTCTGATCGCAAAGGTCAACGGCACCGCGGGGCTGGGGCCGATCGCGGCGATCGGGATCGCCTGCGCGGCGCTCTCGATGCTGACCCTGCTGCCGGCGCTGCTGACGATCTTCGGCCGCCGCGCCTTCTGGCCCTTCGTCCCGCACGCGCCGGAGACAGCCCCCAGCATCGACCAGGTCTCCGACCGCGCTCGGCAATCGATCGTCGAAGGCTCGGGCTTCGGTGCCTTCGTCCGGGTCGCACTCGCCTGCCTGCTGGTGCTGATCCTGCTGCCGGTGGTCCTGCTCAACTGGGTCCTGCGGATCCTCAGCGGTCGTCGCATCCCCTCGCTGATCGTCGGGCCGCTCGACCGCGCCGTCTTCACGCCCTACGAGGTGCGACGCCACCAGCTCGAGCACGCCGTCGACGCGACGCACGGGTTCTGGAAACGGGTCGGCGACCGTGTGGCTCTCTCGCCCAAGCGCGTGATGGGCGGATCGGTCGCCGTCCTGCTGGCCCTCTGCGCTGGCTTCGCCTTCTTCTCGACCGACCTGACCAGCGAAGACGCCTACCGCACCGAAGTCGAATCGGTCGAAGGCCAGAACCTGCTCAGCAAGAGCTTCCCATCGGGAGCGACCGCCCTCACCGACGTCGTCGTCAGCGACAGCGGCGAAGTGGAAGCGGTGAGGAAAGCCGTCGCGGGCGTGAACGGCGTCGAGTCGGTCTCGCAACCGGTCGCGCAGGGGCCGCCCGGCGTCCTCGTCCAGGCGACCCTGGCACCCGATCCCTACTCGACCGAGGCCTTCGACACGGTCGAACCGATCCGCGATGCCGCCCAGGCCGCCGCGCCGAGCGCCCTGGTCGGCGGGCCGACGGCGATCGAATTCGACGTCCGCGACGCGGCGGGCTGGGACTCGATCGTGATCCCGCCGATCATCCTCCTCGTCGTCCTGCTGATCCTGATCGCCCTGCTGCGCGCGGTGGCGGCGCCGCTGGTCCTGATCGGAACCGTGATCCTCAGCTTCCTCGCCGCGCTCGGCGTCGGCTACTTCGTCTTCGACGTGATCTTCGGCTTCCCCGGCTCCGACCCGTCCCTGCCGCTTTTCGCCTTCGTCTTCCTGGTCGCGCTGGGGGTCGACTACAACATCTTCCTGATCGCCCGCGCCCGCGAGGAGACGATCAAGCACGGCTCCGAACAGGGCATCCTCCGCGCCCTCGCGGTGACCGGCGGCGTCATCACCAGCGCCGGCATCGTCCTCGCCGGCACCTTCTCGGTGCTCGCCGTCCTCCCCCTCACCTTCCTCACCGAGATCGGCTTCGTCGTCGCCTTCGGCGTCCTCCTCGACACCTTCCTCGTCCGCAGCGTCCTCGTCCCCTCGATCGCCCTCACTATGGGCGACAAGTTCTGGTGGCCCTCCGCCCTCTCAAGACCTAAGGACGAGACCGGCGTCCCCAGCCCCGCCGGCGAGCGAGAGCCGGTCGGTCGCTAGCGCTCTTCCCCGCGGGTGGCGCGGTAGGGGGAACCACCCCTGAGGAAGCTTTAGCTACCGGAAGGGGTGGTGGGTCCCTGCCGCGACAGGACCCGCGGGGTCAGAGCACCGGCAGGAAGTTCTCGATCTCGTAAGGAGTGACTTGGACGCGGTACTCGTCCCACTCCTGCCGCTTGATCTCGACGAAGCGGCGGAAGGTGTGCTCGCCGAGCGTGCGCAGCACCAGCTCCGACTCGGCCGCGACCTCGATCGCCTCGCCCAGCGTCGCCGGCAACTGCTCGATCCCCTGCTGAGTCCGCTCCTCGGTCGAGAGGTGGTAGAGGTTCTGCTCCATCGGCTCGGGCAGCTCGTAGCCCTTCTCGACCCCTTCCAGCCCCGCCTGCAGCATGCCGGCGAAGCAGAGGTAGGGGTTGCAGGCGGGGTCGGGGCAGCGCAGCTCGGCCCGCGTGGCCCCCTCCTTGCCGGGGTGGTAGAGCGGCACCCGGATCAGCGCCGAGCGGTTGCGGCGTGACCAAGCGAGGTAGACCGGCGCCTCGTAGCCGGGGACGAGCCGCTTGTAGGAGTTGACCCACTGGGCGAAGAGCGGCGAGATCTCGCGCGCGTGCTTGAGCTGGCCGGCGATGAAGGCCTTCGCCGTGGAGGAGAGGAAGAACTGGTCGTCGGGGTCGAAGAAGGCGTTTTTGCCGTCCTTGGTCAGCGACTGGTGGACGTGCATCCCCGAGCCGTTCTCGCCGAACAGCGGCTTCGGCATGAAGGTCGCGTGCCAACCGTACTTCATCGCGTACTCCTTGACGACGATGCGGTAGGTCATGCAGTCGTCGGCCATCTCCAGCGCGCTCTTGTAGCGCATGTCGACCTCGTGCTGTGAGGGGCCGACCTCGTGGTGGGTGTACTCGACGTGGATGCCCATCTTCTCCAGGGCGAGGACGGTCTCGCGGCGCACGTCGGAGCCGGCGTCGAGCGTGGTCAGGTCGAAGTAGCCGCCCTCGTCGAGTACCTCGGGGACGCCATCCTCGGGTTTGGCCGAGCGGAAGTAGAAGTACTCCAGCTCGGGCCCGACGTTGTAGGCGTCGAAGCCGAGCTCCTCGGCCCGTTTCAGCGCACGGCGGAGGATCCAGCGCGGGTCGCCCTCGTAGGCCTCGCCACCGGGGACCTGGATGTCGCAGAACATGCGGCCGACCGCGTTCTCTTCCTCGGGGCGCCAGGGGACGAGGGCAAAGGTCGAAGGGTCCGGCATCGCGATCATGTCCGACTCCTCGATCGGGTTGAAGCCGGTGATCGAGGAGCCGTCGAAGCCCATGCCGCCCTCGAAGGCGTCCTCGAGCTCCGCAGCGTTGATCGAGAAGCTCTTCAGCTGGCCGAGCACGTCCGTGAACCAGAGGCGGACGAAGCGGACGTCGCGTTCCTTGACGATCTGAGCGACGTCAGCGGCACTGGTCGGTTGCTCTGGCATGGCGGCCTCCTTGGTCTGGCGTCTTCCGCTCGGAGCGGCAACGATAGGCCAAAGGCACTTCCAGGGCTGGCTGAACCGATCAGGTACGAAATTACGTATCCGGGTATAGGAAGCGTCCCCGCATGGGTTGCGAGCGATGGAGAAAGCAGGTATAACTTACTTCAGGTAAGTTATCGGCTTAAAGTAAAGTAAAGGCCACGTAAAGGCTTCGTAAAGCGGAATCCGTCCATCCGAGGCCAAAGGCGGGAAACAACGTGACAGTCAAAACAGACGTGAGCAGGTTCCAGATCCACGACGAGCTGACGGCGCCCGACGAGAGCGCGCCGCTGATCAAGACGATCCAGGCAACCGGTGGCGACGTGACCAAGTTCGTCGGCGTGCTCGCCGGCGCGCCCTCCGTGCTGCGTGCCTACACGCGGATGCGCTCAGAGCTCCGCGGCGGCGTCCTGCCGCAGGCGACGCGGGTGCGGATCGCCCTCGCGGTCGCCGAGCATCGCGACGACAGCTACAGCATCGCCCAGCACGCGAAGGCGGCGCGGCGCGCCGACCTCGGCCTCGACGAGGTCTCGCGGGCCCGCAGCTTCGGCTCCGCCGACCCCAAGGAGGCGGCGCTGCTGGAGTACCTGCAGGCGGCCCTCGACGCCGACGGCCCTCCCCCGCTCCACCTGCACGAGGAGGCGCGTGAGATCGGCTGGACCGACGAGGAGCTGCTCGAGGCGGTCGCCCACCTGGCGCTCAACGAGTTCCAGAGCCTGATCGCCGGCGCCGCGGCGCTGCCGAAAGACCAGTCGGCAGCGCGGATATTGCCCTCGGCCGCCTAGCGGCGGCTGAGGGTCAGTCGACGGCCAGCGTGACCGTGTAGAGCAGGCGGGCGGTCGCGTAGCGGCAGCCGTAGGTTGCGCGGGTGCCGACTTTCTCGTGCGCTTCGCCCTGGCGGACGTCGGTGGAGTTGACGCATTTGCCCGCTTCGCGGCTGGCCCGCCAAACGTCGTTGGAGGGCAGGCCCTCCGCGAACGCCGGCGCCCAGGTCGGCACCGTGAGGCCGACGATGTCGCCCTTTTCGACCGGCAGCGAGGCGCTGAACCTGACCGTCTGCCCGAGGAAGGGGCTGAGCACCTTGACCGGGCCCTGGCGGCGCAGGTTGTAGCGCGGCGGCTCGGTGCCCGGGACGCGGCGCAGGATCGCCAGCCGCGCCTGCGGCGGCGTGCCGAAGAACCCGTTGAAGAAGGAGCGCTGCTCGCCGGTGGGCTGGGCCAGCGTCAGCGTCCAGGACTTGACTTTGCCGTCGCGGGGAACCCGGAAGGGGAGGCTGGTCTGGTTGTTGCTGACCTGGAACCCGGTAACGCTGCCGATCGCCTGGCAGGGCATCTCCGGACAGGACGGGTCGGGCACGCTCGCCGTGCTGCCGAGGACGACGGTGGTCGTCGAAGTCGTGGCTGCCCCGGCTCCCCCTGCCAGCGCCACCAGGACCGCCAGGCAGCTCGCCAGCGTTCCAGCAATCAGCAACCGCCTCGCCATGCCTTGCTCCTCTCGTCGGAAATGCAGCTTCAGCGCGGAAAGACTAGCCGTGAGGGCGGGCGGATCGGCTGCGCATGGCCGTTTTGACGCCCCCCGCTCAGCGGTTGCTAGCAAGGGCGCCCTGTTCGAGCGCGTAGCGGATCCTGCCGACCCCTTCGAAGTCGAGCGCGAGGCGGGCGCCGTTGGTCAGGTCCCAGGCGTTGCCGACGGTGTAGGGGCCGCGGTCGATCACGCGGGTGACCAGCTGCCGGCCCCTGTGGACGAACTTGACCGCGGTGCCGCAGGGCAGGTTGCGGTGGGCGACGCCGATCGTTCCCGGCATCAGGACCTGGCCGCAGGCGGTGTTGTTGCCGTAGAGGCCGGGGCCGTACCAGGTGGCGCCGGCCGAGCGCATCGTGCCGAAGGCGATGCCGCCTTCTACCGGACCGGGCGTGGCGATCGGAGAGGCGCCGCCGGTCATCGCCGACGCGGACGCAGGGGTGAGCGCAAGCGCTGCGCAGCAGGCGGCCAGCAGGACGGGCATGCCGCGCCGCGAGCGCCTTCGTGCCGCGCGCTCCTCACGTCGATGATCTTGCCGCTCGTGGCGGTCTCCAGCCTTCATTGCTCTTTGCGACGCTTACGGGGTTAGCTGACGGGCTCGCGCTGAAAGAGCTGCGCTACGCGGCAGAAGCCGGCGATTCGCCCCAACCTTTGGGTCCCCCGCTCCCCGCGATATGTAGGCGGGGACTAAGCGGAAGTCGCGGCAGGTTAGCAAACGCTAAGACATGAATTTGTGAAGAGATGGGAAAGGCCCCCAATGTGGGGGCCTTTCCGTTAGCGGGCCTGTAAGCCGGATCCTGTCGTGAACGACCATCTATCTCTGCGGCCTACCTGAGCCTCGCCGGGCAGGGTCGGCAGCTCTGCTTGGCCTTGCACCGGGCGGGGTTTGCCTGGCCGCCGCGTCGCCGCGGCGCCGGTGCGCTCTTACCGCACCATTTCACCTTTGCCTGTACGCAGCTCACGTGTGGCTGCGCCATCGGCCGTGTATTTCTGTGGCACTTTCCCGCGGGTTTCCCCGGGTGGGCGCTACCCACCGCCCTCGCCCTGTGGTGTCCGGACTTTCCTCGAGAGGTTGTCTCTCCCCTCGCGGCCGTCCAGCCCGCATTGCGATGGTAGCGCTCGGCTTCGGGTGCGAACCCATCGAATAGCCTGCGCAACGATGGCGGCAGCCGTGGTCACCGGAGCGGGCAGCGGCCTCGGCCGCGCAATCGCCGTCGAGCTCGTCGCGCGGGGCTTTCTGGTCGAGGTCACCGACGTCGATCCCGATGCCGCGGCCCGGGTCGCGGCGGAGATTGGCAGCAGCGCCAGTTCCTCCGACCTCGACGTGCGCGACGAAGCGGCCTGTCACGCGATCGCCGAGAAGGTGGTGGCGCGCTCGGGCGCGCTCGATCTCTGGGTCAACAATGCGGGGGTGCTTTGGACCGGTCCCGCCTGGACCCAGGACGAGGCGACCCGCAGGACGATGATGGACGTCAACGCCCTGGGCACGATGAACGGGACGATCGCCGCCCTGGAGCCGATGATCGCCGCCGGCCGCGGCCACGTGATCAACGTCATCTCGCTGGCTGGGATAGTCGCCGCCCCCGGCGAGGTCAACTACGCCGCGAGCAAGCACGCGGCGATCGCCTTCACGCTGGGCACGCTCTTCGACCTGCGTCAATCGGGGATCGCGGGGATCGAGATCTCGGCGGTCTGCCCGGACGGGACCTGGACGCCGATGCTCGAAGACAAGCTCGACGACCCCGATGCCGCCGGATCCTTCTCGGGCCGTCTGCTCACCGTCGAGCAGGTCGCCACCGAGGTCGGCAAGCTGACCGAACGGCCGCGGCCGTTGCTGATCCTGCCTCGCTGGCGTGGCCTGCAACTGCGCCTCCTCGACCTCTTCCCCCGCCTCGCCCTGCGCCTGCTCCCGCTGGCACTATGGGACGCGCGGCGCAAACAGCGCCGTTACAAAAGGCTGATCGAAGCGGGCAAGTGGCCCTGACGCCTCCGCGGGCGCCTGGTCTGATCAGACCTTTCTGAAGACCCCCACCACGCGGCCGAGGATCGTCGCGTCGGTGGTGCGGATCGGCTCCATCGTCTCGTTCTCGGGCTGCAGGCGAATGTGGTCGGACTCGCGGTAGATGCGCTTGACCGTCGCCTCGTCCTCGATCAGGGCGACGACGATCGTCCCATCGTCGGCGGCGTCGGCCGGGCGGACGACCACGTAGTCGCCCTCGAAGATCCCGGCTTCCTTCATGCTTTCGCCGCGCACTTGGAGGATGTAGTCGCCGTCCTCGCCGCCGATCACGTCGGGGACCTCGATGTAGTCCTCGACGTTCTCCTCGGCCAGGATCGGCTCGCCGGCGGCAACCTGGCCGACCAGCGGCAGACCGCCGTCGCCGGGCATGATCGTTCGCTTGGCACGGTCGAAGAGCAGCTCGATCGCCCGCGGCTTCGAAGGATCGCGCCTCAGCAGCCCGATCTTCTCGAGGTTGGCGAGGTGGGCGTGGACGGTCGATGACGAATGCAGCCCCACGGCTTTGCCGATCTCCCGCACGGTTGGCGGGTAGCCGGTCTTCGCCGCGTAGCGTTTGATGAAGTCGAAAATCTCCTTCTGCCGCTTGGTCAGATCAAGGTCCACGATCGCTCCTCAAAATCCAGCCGTCGGCCGCCAGACCGACCGCTCGTCGAAAGCCGTCGAACAAGTGTTCGTAGGCTACCGCCTTCCCCGGACGCCGACAAGCCCTCACGGCCCCAGCACCCGCCCCCAAGCCGCCGAACATCTAGAATCGACCGCCCTCGAGCGGCTGTGGCGGAACTGGTAGACGCGCAAGGTTGAGGGCCTTGTGGGTGGAAACACCCGTGATGGTTCGACTCCATTCAGCCGCATCGAAAACCCCCGTACGGGGGTTTTCGCTTGTAGAGCGCTTGGACTGGAAGCCCAGGAGCCGTTCGTGCGCCAGCACCACCTTGGCGTGCCGAAACATTGGAGCATCCAAGCCACCGCTCCTGCAAAAGGCGCCGCGACGGGCAAAATGCTTTTTGGGCGAATTCTCGAGGACGGACTGAGGGCGCTGATAGTCTTGATTACGTGGATCGACCCCAAATAGACATCGTTTTCTCTGATCCAAAAGACGACACGGCAGAGAACCGCGAGATCGTGGAGATCGCCGAGCGGCGATCACTATCTCCACGGGCAGAGGACCGGGATCTAGATCATCTGATTCAAACTTTGGGTTTCGATCCGGCCAAGTTCTCAAAAGGTTGATCCCCGTAAGAATCGTCCGGGAGGTCCTTGACGAGGACCTCCCCGATCTACCCTCGGATCGCCTGCGTCAGGTTGCCATGGAATGGATGGTCCGCCTCCGTCGCGAGCCCTATTTGGGCCAGCGCCTCCAATGGCGCAAGAGTCAAGACCTTTCGCCGTGCAGGAAGCTCTATTTCGACGAGGAGGATGAGCCACGGAAGGAGAATTTCACTGTGGGTCCTCGACCTGGCGGCCCTCGTTACCGAATCGTCTACCAGCTACTTCCCCTACCAGAGCAGCCCGAGCACGTACGCATTCTCGCCGTCGGCCCCAAGCGTCCGGACACGGGCGATGGGGTCTATCGAACAGCCTCCGAGCGCCTAGAGTAGGGGTCCTGAGCCCCCAGCGCGAAATCCCAAGACCGGTCGCTGACCAAATGGCTCTATTCCCGCAGCATCGATAAGACAGGAGTGAAGCACATAGAAGTCAGCGTCATATGGGATCAAAAAGGAATTTGACCGCTCTTTAATCCGGTAGAAGTGCTCAGTGCCACTCTCCAGATCGCCCACGCCATATCCCAATAGCCCGTTTTGCCAAAGCACCGAAAAGACATCGGTTCGCTCGTCAAAATATTTGGCGGCCATTTCTCTCGCATAGGCAAAGAATTCACGGTCGAATCGGTCAACTCCGATAGCATCAACCAAGAACGTCCTAAGGGTCTGAGATACGGTCGGCATGTAGGCGAGAGCGCCCGTAAACACCTCGCCGTAGTCTTGGTCGGCGGCATGCGCGGGCATCATGTCGGCTGCCATCTGCTGGGCACAGATCGTTAGCTGTTCTTCGCCCCACTCGGCTGCCAACTGTCCCACCACATCTCTCAGCTCCTCTTCTCTCCATGGCGTTCCGAGCCGCTTGCTTTTGACGATTCGTTCGGTCAGCCGATTGCCAAGCTGGACAATGTCTCGTGGGCTAAGGCGCGTGTGACGCAATAGATATCGCTCGACTCCCTCGGAGATCCCCCGGTCTTCATTCCAAACGGTCTCTGAGCCCAACCATGCCGCGACCAGATCCTCATCCCGAAGTGCCGGATCGGCGAAATATTCGGCGGGAAGAGCTTCAAGCTTTGCGCGCATAAAGAAGCGAAGAGACGCCTCGTCCCAGGACAGTGATCGTACGAATGGCGAATCCCGATAGCGACTTGCATGTTCACCGCGCAAGAGGGACGAGAGCACGTGGTCGCGTACGCAAATGACGACATGCAAGCGCGCCCCAAAGAGCTCGTCCTTTGCGAGCTTCATCACCGTATAAAACAGCCCTTTCTGGCATCGAAGCCAGTACAGGGGCGCATGGGCGTACTCGTCATCGATGGCGTCAACGTAGAAATACAACGGAGGAACTACGCGAACAATCTCGCCAAGCAGACCTTCTAGGTCATGCCAACGGTAGTCTTCGAGATATTGAGGCAGGGACGATCTCGTATGGTCGCCGATAATCTCGGTCGCTTGACTGTAGATCGAGAGTGGCCGCTTAAACGTCCTATAGAGCTCGGGGGTGTAATCATTCTCCAGCTCTTTTCGCTGTTCGTCGTCAAGATAAGGAGAAAGGGCATCGCTATGCAAGAGATGACTTACCAGCGAGCGAAAGATTGCCCTTCGCCACAGCAGCGACCATCGCTCGGTCAGAAACGGGTCCTCAATGGAGTGAGAGACCTTCACAACAGCAAGGGTCGAGGGGGCGTCCTTTTGCACGACATCGGCGTGAGCCTTGATCAATTCGTCAATGTAGACGGCAGGCTCCTCAAGCATCGCAGCTGCGAATCGCCGCAAGTAACGACTCTTTCCGGCCCCCTTGCCGCCGACCACAACCCTCGTCTTCGAGCTGTCGGAAACAGTCAGGCCACGAAGCGATGACTGGCCATCAAAGCGCACAAACCCCGCCACAGCATCTTCAATCTCGATGCGAGATCCATCGGGATCTCCAAACGCAGCCTCGGGGACTCCCCCACTGTTCTGCTCCTCCCGCAGCGTCATGAGTACCCCTAGAATAGTAGATTACGCCGTGCGCCATCATGTGGGTAAAGGCCTTGTCGCACTCCTCATCGTCACGCTGCTTGGTGCACTCCTAGCGTCCGCTCCCACCAGCGCCCTCGACAGCCGCCATACTGAAACCTCCGCAGGCATCCATCAGCTTAAAGTCCGCCACCTCCAGGCAGAAATCCAAGCGCTGGAAGACCAGCACGATATGCCTTGGTGGGAACGCGATGCGTCTCTTGGCATTCTAGGTGCGATCGTTGCCCTCGGCGGCTTGCTCTGGACTATCACGCAACAGCGTCGCGAGATGTCTCGTCAGCGCCAGTCAGATCGAGACGCTGGCCTCTTCGACCAGCAGGTCAGGCTCGATGGACTGTTTGCGAGCCTCGCCAACGACATCGCCTCACCTGTCGTGGCTGTTCGACTTTCGGCTACCGCTGGTATTAAATCGTTCAGCACCGAGGAACGTGGTACATATCATAGTCAGCTTCTAAGTCTCCTCCAGGGGAGCATTAAGCTCCCCCGCGAAGATGTCTCAGATCGCGTCATCTCACGAGCCTTCATTGAGTTTCTAGCCACCCTTCAAGAGAGAGGGAGTGCCCTTCACGAGCCGCTCGACCTAGAGGGGGCATGGCTTGAGGGATGCCTTCTAAGTGGACTAGATCTTCGAAAAGCTGATCTCCGCGGCGCCACGCTGCGCGAAGTATCCGTGGAGCATTCTGTTGATCTTGAAGGCATACAGGGTGAGCGTCTTGACGCTAAACAGCTAATCGCACCTCGTGCCCAGCTACGTTCGGCCAAACTGGAGAACGCGGACCTCACGGGAGCCAAGCTAAAAGGTGCCAGCCTGCAAAATGCCGCACTCCGCAATGCAACGCTTGTTGCGGCAGACCTTCGAGAAGCCCAACTTACCGCGGCACGTCTTCGTGATTCATATCTTCAAAGCGCACATTTCGAGAAGGCTGACCTTCGAGGCGCTCGCTTTGACGGGGCCGACTTGCGGGATGCTTACTTTGCGGGTGCGTCCATCGATATGCCCGCATTTAAAAGCATTTTGCGGACCAGCTCCTGGGAATCTGCCCACTGGGACTCGCAGCAGCTCGATCGGTTGAGAAGTTTTTAAACCGAGCGGGCATCGAACCCCAACCCCATTCCGGAATTGCTTAGGCGTAGAAAACGCCCTACGATCGTTCATCTCGAAAAGGGTCGACGAACCGACAGCCCGCTCGGAGACTCATTGTAGCCACAGTACTCAAGCGTGCCTAGCCTGACCTGCCGGAGGTTGCTGCAATGCAGGCATCAACTAGCTGGCTGGCTGGTCACAAGCGCTGGGCATCAGGTGGCCGTAGCGCGAGAGGGTCTCCTCGATTGTCCGCGTGGCCATAAACTCCTGAATTGCCTTCGGATTGACCGGTGTCGATCAGCAGCGACACAAAAGTATGGCGGCACTCGAACGCGATTCGTCAAAGTCCAGGCTTGCGCGCGCTGAATGCGGCGAAGCCGAGCTGCGGGCCGACCGTCGCTTCGGTGAGGCCGGCGGAGACGAGCCGGCGGGAGAGGTCATCGCGGCTCGGCGGCATCGCGTGCCCGCGACGGCTGCCTAGCTCGAAGAGTCTTTGCGATCGCCTGCTCTCGCCTGAGAAGAATGTCGTTCCGATCACCCGGCCGCCGGGCTTGAGGCAGCGGGCGATCTCCGCCAGAGCCCGGGCCGGATCGTCGACCATGTGCAGGCCGCTGTAGGAGAGAAAGAGGTCGGCTTCGGCGTCGGCGAAGGGCAGTGCTGTCATGTCCGCGACGACGAACTCGACCTGCGACAGCGAGCGCCTCCGCGCGCGGCGTTCGGCTCGTCGCAGCATCTTCGGGGACAGGTCCGCGGCCACGAAGCGCACGTCCTGCTCGGGCTTCAGGGCGCGGAAGGCGACCCCTCCCCCGCAGGGGACGTCGATGATGGTCGCACCGGGAGCGGCCCGCTCGATCGGCTCCATGCTCTCGTAGAGAACGGAAGCGTCGATGCCCCAAACCGCCCGGCCGATCAGGCGCATCAACCACGGCCGCTCGATGTAGAAGTCATAGAACGTGCCGAATGGCCCCGCGCAGACGTTCGTTACCTGATCCCCCACCGCCATAAACGCTATGCGGTCACCACGTCCATCCGCACGACCAGGCCGCCGTCCAGCCAGTAGCGATGACGGACACGGGAGTCGGTGAGCAGTTCGCCTGTCTGCGCGTCGTGGACGACCTGGTGGACCTCGACCGTGATGCTGCCGTCCGGCTCCTCCCTGAAGCGCTCCGGCTCGACCTGACTCGAGATCGCGGCGAACTGGCGCTCCCAGTACGCGCGGACGGCTGCATGACCCTGCACCCGGCGGCCCTCCCAGGCATTTGGCCAGTCCACGTCGGGGTGCATCAGCTCGATCGCCGCATCGAGGTCACGGGCGTTGAAAGCGGCGTAAGCGTCTCTCAGGATCTGCTCGGCCTCCGGCACGCGCCCAGACTACGCTCCGGACTGTGAGCTCGGCGGAAACCTCAGACGATCAGTGGGAGTCGAAGGACTGGTCGATCCGAAGCGCCTCGGAAGCCGACATCGCCGCGGTCTTGGCGCTGTGGCGACAGGCTGGCGGCCCGGCCACGGCCACAGACGACGAAGAGGCGGTGAGGGCGCTCCTGGGGCGCGACCGGGATGCCCTACTCGTAGCCAACGCCGACGACGAGCTGGTCGGCTCGCTGATCGCCGGCTGGGACGGGTGGCGCGGCAGCTTCTACCGGCTCGTGGTAGACGCGAACCGGCGGCGCCGGGGCATCGCTGCCGCGCTGGTCCGGACGGGCGAGGAGAGGCTGCGCGGCCTGGGCGCCCGCAGGCTGACGGCGATCGTCCGCAGCGACGAGGACGACGCGATCGCGCTCTGGTCGGCCGTCGGCTACACGCGGCAAAGCAAGAGAACCCGCTTCATCCGCATGCTGGAGGAGCCGTGCTGATCTGGGCCGCCGAGCGGCCGGAGCGCGATGCCCTGATGCTGCCGGAGGGGGTCGAGCTGGTCACGGTGCCGCGTCAGCCCGGCGATCATCCCGACCTGCCGAAGGTCGAGGTCCTGGTCCCGCCCTACCGCAGCCGCAGGGTGTTGGAGGCGCTGCCAGACATGCCCCGCCTGCGGCTGGTCCAAGCGCTTGAGTCGGGAGTTGAGTGGCTCCTCCCCCACGTTCCCGACGGCGTCACGGTCTGTAACTCGCGTGGCGCCCCCGACGCGGCCGTCGCCGAGTGGGTAGTCGGAGCCGTGCTGGCCATGCAGCGGAAACTGCCCGAGCACCTTGACGCGCAGCGGCAGGGCCTCTGGCGCGACATCGTCGCCCAGGGCGAGTGGCAGTCGCCGTTCGCGGGCGACCTCGAAGGCGCCACCGTCCTGATCATCGGCCACGGGTCGATCGGCGCAGCGGTGGAGCGCCGTCTGGAGCCCTTCGGGGTCGATTTCCTCCGGGTCGCCCGCAGCGAGAGGCCGGGGGTGCAACCGGCGTCGGCGCTGCCGAGCCTGGTCCCCGATGCCGACGTAGTCGTCGTGCTGGTGCCGCTCACCCCCGACACCGAGGGCCTGGTCAGTGCGGACTTGATCGGGGCGATGAAGCCTGGCGCTCTGCTGGTCAACGTCGGGCGCGGCCGGCTCGTCGACCAGGCGGCGCTGACCGAAGCCCTCTACGACGGCCGCATTCGGGCGGCGCTTGACGTCACCGATCCCGAGCCGCTGCCCGCGGGCGACCGTCTCTGGTCGGCGCCCAACCTGCTGCTGACGCCGCACATGGCCGGCGACACCCCGCGCCGCTACCGCCGCTCCTGGGAGATGGTCGGCGGGCAGGTCGAGCGCCTGCTCGACGGGCGGCCGCTGGAGAATGTGGTGAAGCGATGAAGACGAGCATCCACCACGCCAGAGTCAGCTGGGACGCAGACCCGGACGACGCCCGCGCCCACACGGTCGAGCTCGCCGAGCAGCGGATCGCCGCCTCCAGCGCCCCCGAGTTCGGCGGTGACGGGAGCAAGGCCGATCCGGAGGAGCTGTTCGTCGCCTCGCTCTCGACCTGCCACATGCTCTGGTTCCTCGCCCTGGCGCGCGGCGAGGGTGCGCGGGTGACTTCGTACGAGGACGAGGCCGAGGGCACGCTGGACGGCGAGCGGTTCACCCGCGTCGTGCTGCGTCCCCGGGTCGCCTTCGAGGGCGAGGTCGGCGAGGCCCAGCTCGAGTCGCTGCACCACCGGGCGCACGAGCGCTGCTTCATCGCCAACACCGTCAACTGCCCGGTCGGGGTCGAGCCTCGGCTCTAGGCCGCACCGCCCCGAGTCTCGTCGATCGCGTCCTACCTGATGCGCTCGGTCAGGGTCCGAAGCCGCCCGCTTGCCTGCTGGCGGCCACGCCGGCGCGCCTCGAGCAGGACCAGGGCGCCGGTGGCGACGCCACCGACGCCGACCGCGACCACTGGGCGCACCCAGTTGCGCGGGTCGCGCAGGGAGTGCAGCTCGCTTTCGGAGAGCTCCTCGGCCCAGTCGGAGAGCTCCTCCGCGGCGGCCGCCGTGACGGCGGTGAGGGTGTCCTCCACTCGTCCGGAGAGTCGCTCCGGCGGCTCGATCGGGCGCAGGGCATCGGCGAGAAGCCGCTCGACTTCACTCATCGCTCATCTCCTCCTGCAGTTGCTTGATCGCCCGGTGGATCAGCACCTTGGTCGCGCCGTCGGTGCGGCCCAGGGCACGAGCGATCTCGCGGTTGTCCATGCCCAGGGCGAAGCGCATGATCAGCGCCTCGCGCCGGTCGTCCGGAAGCTTGTCGAGGTGCTCGATCACCTGCCGCAGCTCCTCGCGGCCCTCGGCGATCGCCTCGGTGCCGTGACGGGCGGCGATCGGCCCGGTGCTGTCGAGCGGGGTCTGCGGCCGGCGCGAGCGGTCCCGGTAGTAGTTGGAGGCGAGGTTGTGCGTGATCCGGATCAGCCAGGGACGCAGAGGACGGCCGTTCGACTCGCGCCGAGCGCGGTCGAAGTGACGGTATGCCTGGAGGAAAGCCTGCTCGGTGAGGTCCTCGGCGTCGTGCTGGTTGCCGACCCGGTAGTAGGCGTAGGAGTAGATGTCGCGCAGGTGGGTGCGGTAGAGGTCCTCGAAGGCGCGGTCCAGCTCCGCCTTTGCCTCCGGGTCGAGGCTCGCCGGCTCGACATTCTCCTTCTTGTCCTCGCTCACGGGCCAAGACTAGTTCAACGATTGCGGGATCCAGCCGCGTCATGCCGCCCTCCTCGACTGCTCCGCCCGGCGCAGGCACGCCACCCAGGCGTCGGCGTCGATCTCGCCGCGGATCAGCGCCGCGAGCCCTTCTAGGGCCTCGGCCTTGCCGCCGTTGCTGGCTGCCGCCTGGGCCAGCAGCGGCGCCGCGTCAAGGCCCTCCGAGGCCTGTCCGATCAGGCCCGGGATCTCGTCCGCGGGAGTGCCGCCGCCGAGCAGCTCGCCGGCGCGGCGGTTGCGCCCGGCCGGCGCCATCACCGTCGCCGTCAGGTCCCCGACCCCGGCCAGGCCGGAGAAGGTCTCGAGCTCGGCCCCGCGGCGGATCGCGTGCTCAATGCACTCGCGCCAGACCTCCGCCGCGGCGATCCCGGCGGCGTTGAGCCCGTGCGGCTCGGCCGCGGCGGCGGCGAGCGCGGCGGCGTTCTTCGCCGCACCCGCCATCTCGACCCCGACCACGTCGCGTGAGCGCTCGCAGACGAGCCCGGCGCGGTCGAAGACCTCGCCGAGCTGGTCGCGCAGGTCGGGATCGGCGGAGCCGAGGACGAGCGCGGCCGAGCCCGAGACCGCCTCGCGCGCGTGGGCCGGGCCGCCGAGGCAGGCGATCGCCCGGGCTCGCACCCTCTCCCCCACATACTCGGCAGGCAGCTGGCCCAGCGGCGAGACCATCCCCTTGGTCAGCAGCAGTAGCGAGGCCCGGGCGCCGACCCGGTCGGCGATCGCGCCCACGGCCTGCGGCAGCGAGGCGGAGGGGATCGCCAGGCAGACGAGGTCCAGCCCCGCCAGCTCGATCTCCGAGGCCTGCCGCACCCGCACCGCATCCGGCAACGGCACGCCCTCCAGATAGCGGCGGTTCTCGCCGTCGGCGTCGATCTCGGCCGCGTGCTCGGCGGTGCGGGCGCCGAGCTGAACCTCGAGCCCGCCCCGGGCCAGCAGGACCGCGACCGCCGTGCCCCAGCTGCCGGCGCCGATCACGGCGGCGCGCCGCATCGGCGGCAGTCCCCCCATCGCCTCCCACTGCAGCTCGACGCTGGGCCAGATCCGCGCCGTCACCGTTTCCGCCAGCCCCGGCGAGGGGCGGGTGGCGCGCGGGAAGGTGATCGCCTTGCCGAGGCGCACCCCCACCTTGCGCGGGCGGATGCGCCAACCCCGGCGCACGTGCTCGGTCCCGAGCACGGCCGCGGGGACCACCGGGGCGCCGGTTTCGAGCGCCAGCCGGCCGACGCCGCGCTTCGGCTCCGCCAGCGACCCGCGGCGGATCCGCGTCCCCTCGGGGAAGATGCAGACGGCGCCGCCTCTTTCGACCACGGCTCGCGCGGTCTCGACCGAGTCCTCGTCCGACTCGCCGCGCCGGATCGGGAAGGCCCCCAGTCGCGAGAGCAGCCAGGCCTGCCAGCGGCGCTCGAACAGCTCGACCTTGGCGACGTAGTTCATCGGCCGCCGCCAGGGCAGGGCGCCGCCGATCGCGAAGGGGTCGAGGAAGCTGCGGTGGTTGGAGGCGACGATCAGACCACCGTCGAGACGGGCGTGCTCCCGCCCTGCCCGGGCGTAGCGGAAGTAGACGAGGAAGAACGGGGTCATGAAGATCCGCGCCAGCAGGTAGATGAAGCGGTTGACCCCGTGGCGGCGCGTGTACTCGTGGTATCGCTGGAGTCGCTCTGCATCCATGCAGAGCGCTACACGGGCGATGGTCGACAGTTACCCGGGGGTGAGGGTCGGGCACCGCTCCCCGCTCAACTTTTTCGGTGGAGCGGCAGGGGCCGTCCGAGATCGAATCGCCGAAAAAGTACAAGCCGCGTGGAGCAATGCCCGACCCTCGCTACCAGGCCTTTTCGATCATCGCCTCAAGATCGGAGCGGGTTGGGGGTTCGGGCGTGAACGCCAGCTCCGGCCGAAGGAGCATCGAGTCGAGGGCCTCGTCCAACTTCGAGCGGTCGGCCGCGACGTCGCCTAGGCCGGACGGGGCGCCGCCCAGCTCCAGGATGCGGGGCTCGATCTGGTCAGGCGTCGTGCCGAGAGCTGCGCACAGGGGCTCGAGGCCGTCGGGGGCACGGGGGACCATGAAGGCCATCGCGCGCGGCAGGATCGCGGCGTTGGTCTCGGCGTGCGGGCTGCCGCAGACCCGCACCAAGGTCTGGCAGACGACGTGGTGAACGGCGAACATGCCGGAGTCGATCGCGTAGCCGCAGAGGATCGAGCCGAGCGCCAGGCCGGCGCTGTCACGCTCGGCCGGCTCCTGGTCGAGTGAGGTCGCAATCAGCTCCGCCCCGCGCAGGGCGGTCGTCTGGGAGACGGGGTTGGCGAAGGGCGTGTAGAGCGAGTCGGCGCCGTGAGCGAGGGCGTTCATCGAGCTCGCTCGCAGCTGCCGCTCGGGCTGGCTGGTCATCGCGGCCGGGTCGGCGATCACCAGGGCCGAGCGCACGAGTGAGTCGACGCGATCCTCGGCGCCGGCGGGCAACCGGTGGATCCCGGTCATCTCGGCGCCGGACATCGTCGTCGGGATCGCCGCCACACGGGCGCCACCGACCGCGGCGATTGCCTTCGCCGAGTCGATCGTGCGGCCGCCGCCGAGCGCGACCAGGTTCGGCGAGCGCACCGAGTCGAGCAGCGCCGCCGCGGCCTCCGGCACCGCGCCCGGGCCGAGCTCGTGCACCCGCGCCGCCGCGCCGGCCAGCGCGGGAGCCTCCGCCAGGGCCCGCGAGGTGGACAGCAGCTCGAACGGCTCGAAGCCGTTCTCGGCCAGCAGCCGCGGGGCCTGCTCGACGCCGTTGTCGCGGAAGACGACCGTCCGCCCGGCGTCGCGCCAGACGAAGTCGCCGCCGTTCACTCCGCGGCGACGGTGCGCGGGTTGACGACCGGCCGCAGGTTCGGTTCCACCTCGGCCCTCAGGTGCTCGAAGTCGGGCGGCAGCGAGAGCTTCTCCCCCAGGCGCTCGAGCGGCTCGTCGACCGTGAAGCCGGGCCCGAGCGTGGCGATCTCGAAGAGCACGCCGCTCGGCTCGCGAAAGTAGATCGAGCGGAAGTAGAAGCGGTCGATCACCGGGGTCGGCTGGGCGCCGGCGCCAATCGCGCGCTCGCGCCATGCCTCGTGCTCGTCCATCTTCGAGGCCCAGGCAACGTGGTGAACGCTGCCGGCGCCCTGGATCGCCGGCTCCGACGGCGCCTCCTCGAGCACGTAGAGGCCGCCGCGACTCTCCCCGCGCGCTTCCCAGCCCTCGCCGGCGAGCTCGAACTCGAGCGCTTCCAGCAGGCGGCGGGTGATGGCGGGGGCGGCGCTGTAGGCGCAAACGGCGTGGAAGCCCTGAAGGGCGAGCTTGGCCGGGACCTCGGGGTGCTCCGCGATCAGCGGCTCGTCCTCGACCTCCACGACCGCGAGCTCGTGGTCCAGGCCCTCGGGATCGGAGAAGCGCAGGCCGGCACCGGCCCGCTCCGACTCGACGCCGTGCTTGCCGAGCCGCTCCTCCCAGAAGTCGAGCGACTCGATCGCCCCGACGCGCAAGACGATCCGGTGCACCGTCCCCGCTCCGGGCCGCCCCGGCGCGACGCCCGGGAACTCGAAGAAGGTGAGGTCGGACCCCGCGCTGCCCTTCTCGTCGGCGAAGAAGAGGTGGTAGACGGTCGGGTTGTCCTGGTTGACGGTCTTCTTGACCAGGCGCAGGGCGAGCACGCCAGCGTAGAAATCGACGTTCCGCTGCGCATCCTCGGTGATCGCGGTGATGTGGTGAATTCCCTCGAGCTTCACTGGGTCACGTATAGCATCCTCCTGGAATGAGTCGCGGACGCCGTCGCACGGTCAAGGCCCTGGTAGCGCTCGGTTCGGTGCTCGCCTTCCTCAGCGTCTTCGCGATCTGGGTCGAGCGCCAGGCGCTCAACACCGACGACTGGGTCGAGACCAGCGACCGGCTGATCCAGGACGAAACGATCCGCACCGCCCTCGCCGATTACCTGGTCGACCAGCTCTACGAAAACGTCGACATCGAGCAGGAACTCAGCGAGAGGCTGCCGGGCGATACCAAAGAGCTCGCCGGGCCCATCTCAGGCGGGCTGCGCCAGGTGGCCGGCGACGGCGCCAACGAGGTGCTGAAGACGTCTACGGCGCAAAATCTCTGGGAAGAAGCGAACCGGACCGCGCACGAAGAACTCGTCGCCGTGCTGGAGGAGCGCGAGGGCGCCGTCTCCACCGAAGAAGGAACGGTGAAGCTGCAGCTCGGCACCCTGATCACGAACCTCGCCGACCAGGTCGGGATCGGAGCCGACCTGGCCGAGAGGCTGCCGCCCGACGCCGGCCAGATCACGATCCTGCGCTCCGACGAGCTGGACACGGCGCAGAACATCACGGCTGCGATCAAGGGGCTGGCGCTGGTGCTCTCGATCCTCACCCTGCTCACCTTCGGACTCGCCGTCTACCTCTCCCGCGACGGGCGCTGGGTGACGGTGCTCTTCTGCGGAGTGGGGCTGATCGCCGCCGGCTTCGCCGTGATCGTCGCTCGCCAGGCGACGGGCGGCATCGTCCTCGACCAGCTGGTCGTCGACGAGAGCATCAGGCCGGCGGCCGACCGGGCCTGGTCGATCTCGACCTCGCTGATGATCAGCATCGCGACGACGGTGATCGTCTTCGGCGCCCTGGCGGTGCTCGCCGGCTGGCTCGGCTCCCCCGTCTCCTCCGCCCGCGGCACCCGCAAGGTGGCCGCCCCAGTGCTGCGCGACCACGTCGCCTACGTCTACGCCGGCCTGGCGGTCGTGATCGGGATCTACTTTCTCTCGGCGCCGACCCAGAATTTGCGCTCCTTCATGACCACGCTGATCGTCGCCGCGATGATCGCGCTGGGCGTCCACGAGCTGCGCAAACAGACCGCCGAGGAATTCCCCGACGCCGAGTTCAGCGACGTCTTCGGCCGCACCCGCGACCGCATGGTCGGCGCCGTCAAGGACGCAAACCTGGGTGAGCGGGCCTCCAAACTGCGCGAGTCCGCCACGCGCTCCGTGGGGGGCGGCACAGCCGGAGGCGAGGGCGGCGGCTACGCCGGAGACGGCAAGTCCGAGGATGACGCCCGCCTCGAACGCCTCGAGCGCCTGGGCACCCTGCACGAGAAAGGCATCCTCAGCGACGAGGAGTTCGCCGCCGAGAAGGCCCGCGTGCTGGGCAACGGCAAAGAGTCGAGCTGACTCGCCCAGAGCCCGCCTCCGGGATCGAACCGGAAACCTCTTGATTACAAATCAAGTGCTCTACCAGTTGAGCTAGGCGGGCAGGCTGTCGAATATAGAGCGCATGGACGAGGCCGGCGGGGGCACCGAGGCGCGGTTCAGGTTCCTGAGACCCGACGAGGGCGAGGTTCTGAGCGAGGCGATCCGGGTGGCTTACGGGGAGACCTACGACGTGCGCTGGGCCTACGATCCCGAAGAGGTCTCGGCGCGGCTGGCGGCGGGGACCTACGTCTCGTGCGTGGCCGAGTCGGCCGACGGGGCGCTGCTCTGCCACGAGGGGATGAGCCTCGCGGGGGCCGGCGATGCGGTGGGGCACTCCGGCCAAGCGGTGACGATGCCGGCCGCGCGTGGGCAGCACCTGTTCACGCGCACCAAGCGCCACCTGATGGACTGGGCGCGCGAGCAGGGGATGGCCGGCATGTTCAGCGAGGCGACCGCGGCGCACCCCTACAGCCAGCGGGCGAACGTCGAGCTGGGCGCGCACGAGACGGGCTTTCTGCTCGGCTGGATCCCGGCCTCGGTCGCCAACGACGCGGCCGGCGCACAGCGGCCGCAGCGCCAGTCGGCGGCGCTCTTCTACACCAAGCTGAACGACGGCCACGAGCGTCCGGTCTACGCGCCGGTGCGCCACCGCGGAATCGTCGAGCAGACGCTGGAGTTGTGCGAGCTGCGCGGAACGCTCGCCGAGCCGCCGGCCGAGGCAGCGCCGGCGGATCGGACCGAGCTGCACGTCGAGGTCGATGCCGACCACAACCTGGCGCTGCTCACGGTCACCGCGCCCGGCGAGGATCTGGAGACCGTGGTCGCGGCGGAGCGCCATCACCTCTTCCACCGCGCCGGGCTGGACGCGGTCTACCTTGATCTGCCGCTGGAGGATCCGGCGACAGCGCTCCTCGCCGACCACCTAGAGCGTCTAGGCGTCTCCTACGCAGGCATCTTCCCCAACAACCGCGCCGACGGAGACGTCCTGCGTATGCAGTCCCTTCACCGTGCCCGAGTTAATTCTGACGACCTCTGCGTCGCCTCTGATCATGGGCGCGAACTACTCGAGTACGTCCTGAGCGACCTGCCTAAGAGCCAAGCCCGGTAGGGGTGGAACGTCTTGTACTTTTTCGGCCGCTGCGACCTCGGACGGCAGCAGACGGTCTCCGAAAAAGTTAAGTGGAACCCCTATCGGGCTTGGCTCTAAGCCAAAACCTCTCTGGAGGCCAGGTGAGCGCCGACCTTGCGCTTGACCCGCTGCAGAGCGTTGTCGACGGTCTTGGTGTCGCACTCGAGCCGCTCCGCGGTCTCCTCGTAGGAGTGCCCGTCGAGGTAGAGGGAGAGGACCCGGCTCTCGAGGTCAGAGAGGACGCCCGAGTTGCCGGAGAGGCAGGAGACCAGGCTCTCGAGCTCTTCGGAGGCGATCACCTGGCTCGCCGGGTCGAAGACCGCGGGACCGGGCAGGATCTCGTCGAGCGTCGTGTCGGAGTCTCCGGCCGCCGCCGGCGTCTGGCTGAAGGAGACGTACTGGTTGAGCGGCGTGTGCTTGTTGCGGGTCGCCGTCTTCACCGCGGTGATGATTTGGCGGGTGATGCAGAGCTCGGCGAAGTTGCGGAAGCTCGACTCGCGATCGGCGCGGTAGTCGCGGATCGCCTTGTAGAGGCCGAGCAGACCTTCCTGAATCAGATCGTCCGCCTCGCCGCCGAGTAGGAAGTAAGACGAAGCCTTGAGACGCACGAAGCCGCGGTAGCGGCGGACGATGGCGTCGTAGGCGTCGGCTCGCCCGTCCTTGGCGAGAGCGACCAGATAATGATCATCAAGCTCAGGTTGAGACTGAGGATCTGATGCAGCGGGATTGAGGGAGCCGTTGATGCGTCCGCTCGGAAGTCGAAATTCCTGCGTGGGGGAAGATAGAGCCACTGATCCTTCTCCTTTGGAATGAAGGGTCGTGGCGCCGCGTTCCTCCCCAGGGGGCGCCCCTACATGACCAGGCGAGACTCAGACTCAAGCTGAGGTTCACCCTTTATGGCGCGGTAGTCTTACGCACCGAGCAGAGTTCTGTCAACCCCGAACTGAGGTTCGTGCAACCGCCGTTGCAGGTGCTTCAGGCAGAATCGCGCTGGCGGAGCGCCTCGAAGAGCAGCGCGGTGGCTGCCGCCGAGACGTTGAGCGAGTCCACCCTGCCCCGTCGCGGTAGCGCGATCAGGCCGTCGCAGGCCGAAGCGACGCGGGGGCGGATTCCCTTGCCCTCGCCGCCGAGCACGAGGACGGTGGGGCCCGTCAGGTCCGCGCCCCAGGGCCGCTGCTCCGCGTCGGCGTCGGCGCCCCAGATCCAGAAGCCGCCCTCCTTCGCCGCAGCGAGCCAGTCGGCGAGGTTGCGGACGCGGGCGATCGAGAGATGCTCGACGGCGCCCGCAGATGCCTTGCAGGCAACCGGCGTCACCTCGGCCGAGCGGCGTTCCGGGATGACCAAGCCAGCGGCGCCCGCCGCCTCGGCCGAACGGCATACCGCCCCTAGGTTGCGCGGGTCCTGCACCTGGTCGAGCGCTACAAGCAATGCATCCCCGCTGACTTCGTCTTTTTTCGCGCTATTGGCGAGCAAAGGCGAAGTCAGCAATGCGCTCGGGTCGGCGTAGGGGTAGGGGTCGGCCTCGGCGACGACGCCCTGATGGTCCGGCGACCCACACATTCGCTCCAGCTCCTCGGCGGGCGTCTCCGGCGCCCGCCAAACTCGGTGAACGCCCCGCCTCCCCCGCTCCGCCTCGGCGACCGGCTGCTTCCCATAGATCAGCTGGCTTGCCATCTAGACCTTGGGCACAAGCTTCGCGCCCTCGGCCGAGTCCCGAACCTCCCAGCCAAGCTCGGCCAGCCGTTCCCGAATCTCATCCGCGCGCTCGAAGTCCTTAGCCGCCCGCGCTTCCTCGCGCTGCGTAAGCAACTCCTCTGCCCCCTCGTCGGCCTCAGCTCCCTGATCCGGCTGGGTAAGGGAACCGAGGCCGACGAGCCCAAGCATCTCCGCCAAGGCCCTCGCCGCTTCACCTCCAGGCACCTGACCCCGGTTCGCTTCCGCCACCAGCTCGAACACCTCGGCCATAGCCCGCGGCGTATTGAAGTCGTCAGCCAGGGCATCTCGGAATCTTTCGAGGCGGACGTCGGGGCCGAGAGGGGAGTCGGGGGAGGGGTCGCCGGAGCCTCCCTGCTGTTGCTCCACCGAGCCCTCCACCGACTCCCCCACGCCGCCGTCGCCGGCCGCCGGATGCTCTCGGAAGAAGTTCCTCAATCGCTCGACCTGCGCCACAGCCTGCTCCATCTGCTCCGGCCCAAAAGCCAACGGCTGCCGGTAATGCCCCGAGATCAGGTACGCCACCACCGCCTCGCGCCCATAGCGATCCAGGGCCTCTGACAGCTGGAAGATGTTGCCCTCGGACTTCGACATCTTCTCCGCATTCGTCTCGACCATCCCGTTGTGCATCCAGAGCGCGGCGAAGGGCCGGCCGGCCGCCTCGGACTGGGCGATCTCGTTCTCGTGGTGGGGGAAGACGAGGTCCGAGCCGCCGCCGTGGATCGTGAACGAGGCGCCCAGCTCGGCCTCGGCCATCGCCGAGCACTCGATGTGCCAGCCCGGCCGGCCGGGCCCCCAGGGCGAGTCCCAGGAGGTGTCCTCCCCCTCCTTGCACGCCTTCCAGAGCGCGAAATCGAGCGGGTCCTCCTTCAGCGTGGCCGAGCCTGCCTCCTCGCCCTGGTCCATGTCCTCGGCGCGACGGTTGGAGAGCTTGCCGTAGCCCTCGAAGCTGCGCACGCGGAAGTAGACGTCTCCTCCCGACTCGTAAGCGTGCCCCGAGTCGACCAGCTCGGAGATCAGCGCCACGATGCCCCCGATCGTCTCGGTAGCCAGCGGCTCCGCGTCGGGCCGCCCCAGCCCCAGCCGCTCCGTGTCGTCGAAATAGGCCCGCGTCATCCGCTCGGCAAAGACCTGCGACTCCTCCCCGGTCTCGCGTGCCGCGTCGTAGATCTTGTCGTTGACGTCGGTGACGTTGACGACCAGCTTGGCGTCGTAGCCCTCAGAGCGCAGGAACCGCGCGAGCAGGGAGAAGACGACGAACGGGCGGGCGTTGCCGATGTGGATCCGGCTGTAGACGGTGGGCCCGCAGGCGTAGATCCCCACCTCCCGGCCAGAGTCCAGGGTTGCCGGCTCACCGCTGAGCGTGTCCTTGATCCGCACCTCCCTCACGGGCCAGATGGTATGCGCGACGATGCCGGTGTGCGTTCGCTGTTTGTCGGGGCTCAGCACGGCAAACAGCGAACGCGCTTGGCCGGGATTGCCTTAGAGCATGTGAGCCACTCGCCGGCTACCTCATATCTGGCCGGTGATGGGAGTCGGACACTGCTCCTCGCGGCTTGTACTTTTTCGGCGCCTAAAACTCGACAGACCGCAGGCGCCCACCGAAAAGTTGAGCGGGGAGCAGTGCCCGACTCCCCCCGCGTCTAAAACGTGCGGTAGCCGGCGCCCGAGGCGGCAGTTTCGCGCCGCGCCCAGGCCGGCGCCGTGTCCTCTGCCGCCGCCTGCGCTTCCCGCTTCGCCTTTTTCGCGCTCGCCTTGATCTCGTCCTCGGCGACCTGGCGGGCGCGCTCCTCACGCTGTTCCGCCTGCCTGCGAATCCGGTCCGACTCGGCTTTGAGCTGGCCCTCGGCGCGGGCGCGGGCTTTCTCCTCGGCCTCCTGCTCGACCTTCTCGACCAGTTTGCGCACCCGCTCCTCAGCCTCACGGCGAACGTCCTCGGTGCCCTGCATCACCCGCTCCTCGATCTCGGCCTCGAGCCGGACCGCGACCTCGTGCGCCTCGCGGGCGACCGCTTCGGCGTCGGCCGCGCGCTGCTCCGCCGCGGCGATGCGCTGGTCGGCCTCCTGCTGCGCCTCCTCGATCGCCTTCCGCGCCCGTTCCCCAACCTCCGATTCGAGCTGCCGGGCGGCCTCGGCGCGCGCCTCTTCGGACTCCTCTTTCAGCCTGCCCATCTCAGCGGCGAGCGCCTGGCGCTCGTTCTGGGCCCGCTCCTGCGCCTGCTCGAAAGACTTCTCAGCCCGGTCCCTCGCCGCCTCGGCGCGAGTCGCCCGCCCCTCGGCCTCGCGACTCTTCCGGCGCTCGCCGGCGAGTCGCTCGCGCCCTTCCTCGCCGATCTTGCGCACGGTCGCCATCGCACGGTCCTTCATCTCGGCGCGAATCGCCTCAGCCCTAGCCTCCGCCTTGGCGGCGCGCTCCTCGCTGACCTTGACCCACTCGAGCGCCTTCTCGGCCACCTGATGGATCTGACCGGTCGCCTCTCCGACCGCCTTCAGCTGCGCTACTGGCTCACCCATGCGCGAGAACCTACTACCGGCGCCGGAGGGCTCGCTACCCCTTTCGCAGCGGGAAATTCCGCAATTAGCGGAGACCCGACGAACTAGGCGGACTGCGAGGTCTCGCGCTCGCGCAGCTCGCGCTTGAGGACCTTGCCGGTGGCGTTGCGGGGCAGCTCCTCGAGGAACTCGATCTCGCGCGGCGCCTTGTAGGAGGCGAGGTTGGCCTTGACGTGCGCCTTCAGCTCATCCTCGCTGACCTCCGTCCCGGCAGCGACGGCAACGAAGGCCTTCAGCCGCTGGCCGAACTCCTCGTCGTCGACGCCGATCACGGCCACCTCGACCACCGCCTCGTGGTCGGCGAGCAGGTCCTCGACCTCGCGGGGGAAGACGTTCTCGCCGCCGGAGACGATCATCTCGTCGTCGCGACCGTCGATGAAGAGGCGGCCGTCGACATCGAAATGACCGACGTCGCCGCTGGAGTACAGACCGTCGATGACCTCCTTGCCACCGCCTCCGGTGTAGCCCTCGAAGGCCATTTCGTTGCCGACGAAGATGCGGCCTACCTCGCCTCGCGGCACCTCGCGCCCGGCGTCGTCGTAGAGGCGCACCACCGTGCCTCGCGGGGCCTGGCCCGCAGTGCCGGGGGCGGCGCGCAAATCCCCTGGGGTCGCGACCGTCGCCCAGGAGACCTCGGTCGAGCCGTAGAGGTTGTAGACGGTGTCGCCGAAGCGGTCCATCCACTCGGTCGCCAACTCGCCGGGCAGCGCCGAGCCGGAAACGGCGGTGATCCGCAGCGAGGAGAGGTCGTAAGAGGCGAGCGTCTCCGCCGGCAACTGGAGGATGCGCTGCAGCATCACCGGCACCACCGCCAGCACCTGGGCGCGGTGCTCCTGGACCGCGCTCAGCGTCCCCTCCTGATCGAAGCGGCGGCGCAGCACGAGCGTCGAGGCGGTCGGCAGGCTCATCACGAAGTGGAAGAAGCCCCAGGAGTGGAAGAGCGGCGCCGCGATCATCATCGTCTCGCGGCTGCGATAAGGGATCTTGTCGATGATCGCGGCCATCGAAAGCAGGCCGTCGGGACTGGAGCGCTGCGCTCCCTTGGGCGTCCCGGTCGTCCCCGAGGTGAGGATGACGAAGCGCGGCTTGTCCGGCGGCGGCTTCAGGTTCGAGTCGTCGCTCGCGGCGACCAGGGAGTCGATCGTTGGCGCCTTGACCTCGCCATCAGCCCAGCCGACGACGCGCGCTACGTCAGCGTCGACGCCGTCGAGCAAGCCCGCGAACTCCTCGTCGTAGACGAGCGCCTTGGGCTTCTCGCGCCGCGTAACCTCGACCAGCTGCGGGCCGGCGAACATCGTGTTCAGGTAGAGCGCGCTGGCGCCGAGCTTGGCGGCGGCGAGAGTCGCTTCGATGAAGCCGCGGTGGTTGCGGCACATGATTCCGATCCCGTCGCCGTAACCGATGCCCATCTTCGCGAAGGCGTGGGCGAGCGCGTTGGAGCGGCGGTGCATCTGCTCGAAGGTGAGTGAGCCGCGCTCGTCGATCAGCGCCGGCTCGTGCGGGTGACTGATCGCCGCCGTTGCCGCCCCGGTCGCCGGCGAGGCGCCCCAACGGACGAAGGTGGCGCCCCTGCGAACAGCGATGTCGGGACGCTCGAGGCCGAGCACTCCCGCCTCGCGCAGCACTTTCAGCTCGAACGCCGAGTCCGAGACGGATTGGCGCACACTCGTTGCGATTGAGCTGAGGCGTCCCATCGGGATCGAGAAGCCTAGACGCTATTCGTCCTCGATCAAGGCGACCGCGATGCAGGCAATTCCCTCGCCCCTGCCGATCCAGCCCATTCCCTCGTTGGTGGTGGCCTTGACGCTGACCCGCGCCGAGGTCGCCTCGGCGAGGACCCGCTCCATCTCGGCCCGGTAGGGGGAGAGGCGCGGCTCCTCGCAGACGACGGTGGCGTCGAGGTTGACGATCCGGCCGGCGACCATGCCGACGACGGTGCGCAGCAGGTCGATCGAGTCGGCGTCGCGCCAGCGCTCCTCGTCGTCGGGGAAGAGCGTGCCGAGGTCGCCCATGCCGGCCGCGCCGAGCAGGGCGTCGATCACGGCATGGGTCAGCACGTCGGCGTCCGAGTGGCCGGCGAGCCCCTGCGGATGCTCGATCTCGACTCCGCCGAGGACCAGCCTCCGGCCCTCGGCGAAGCGGTGGCTGTCGTAACCGATCCCGACGCTCATGGCTGCTCCGATCCCATCGGGCTCAATCCTCGCGCACCGCGGCGCCGATCGGCGCGAGCCTGCGCGAGCGGCCCTCGAAGACGCAGAGCTCCCCGACCCCGAGGTCCGCGAGGAACTCGGTCGCGCGGTCGTACCCGAACCCGACCTGCTCCGGCAGGTGGGCGTCGGAGGAGAGGGCGAAGGCCGCCCCAGCCTCGACGCACATCTCGGCGAAGGCGCGCGCGGGGTAGATCTCGCCCACAGGCTTGCGCAGGCCCGCGGTCGAGACCTCGACCGCGATGCCGCTCTCCGCGATCGCTTCCACCGCCGGCTCGTAGAAGAAGCGGGGGTCGCGCTCGGGCAGCGGCCTGGCGCCGCCCCAGACCTTGACCAGGTCGGGATGGGCGAGGATGTCGAAGAGGCCGCTGCGGGCGCACTCGGCGAGAGCGTCGAAGTAGCACCGCCAGACCTGCTCGGGATCGCCCCGTCCCCCCCAGACGTCCCAGCCCTCGTGGTCCACCGCCCGCTCGCCGACGAAGTGGACGGAGCCGACCACGTAGTCGAACTCGCGCGCCTCGAGCAGTGACGCAGTGCGGTCCTCGGCGCCCGGCACGAAATCGCACTCGATCCCCAGCCGCAGCGGCGTGCTGCGGACGAACTCGCAGTAGGCGTCGAGGTCGTCGTGCGCCTGTTCCTCCCAGAATGGGTGGCGCCAGAGGTTGAGTGCCTGGGTGAAGCGGTAGACGTGCTCTGAGACCCCGATCTCCTCGATCCCGGCCTCCGTGGCAGCCGCCAGGTAGCGCTCCACGTTCGCGGCCGTGAAGTAGCGCTCCGGAGGGGTGTTCCCCTCGTCTGGACGCAGGTGCAGGTGGTAGTCGGTGAGCACGAGGACCCGAGCCTAGGCGACGGCGAGCGCGGATACGCTGCCCGCATGGTCCATCTGCGGATCGTCGTCCCGTCGGATCGATCCAAGAAGGTCGTCGACCTGCTCGAGGCGGCGCCGTCGACCACCAACCTGGTCCTGCTCGAGGGCGCCGCCCGTCAGCCGCCCGGTGACGTCGTGCTCTGCGACGTCGCCCGCGAGGACGCCAGCGTCGTGATCGACGACCTCAAGGAGCTGCGCGTCCACAAGGACGGCTCAATCGCCCTCGAGCAGATCGACTCGCAGATCTCCGACGTCGGCAGGCGGGCCGAGCGCGCGGCGCGCGGCGCGCCCTCCGATGCCGTCGTCTGGGAGGAGGTCGAGGCCCGCACCTCGGAGAGCATCGAGCTGAGCGGAACCTTCCTCGCCTTCATGGTCCTGGCCTGCCTGATCGCGTCGGTCGGGATCTTCACCGGCTCGCCGATCCTGATCGTCGGCGCGATGGTGGTCGGGCCCGAGTTCGGGCCGCTGGCCGGCCTCTGCGTCGCTGCGGTGGAGCGTCGCTTCGGCGTCGGCCTGCGCTCGCTGACCGCGCTGGCGGTCGGCTTCCCGGTCGGCATCACCGCGGCCTTTCTCTTCACCCTGGCCTGCGTCGCTACCGGACTGGTCGACTCTAACTTCAAGAGCGTCGACAACCCGCTGACCCAGTTCATCGCCGAGCCGAACGAGTTCTCCTTCATCGTCGCCGCCTTCGCCGGCGCGGCGGGGGTCCTTTCCCTCACCTCTGCCAAGTCCGGGGCGCTGGTCGGAGTGCTGATCTCGGTGACGACAATCCCGGCGGCGGCGAACATCGGGGTCGCCGCGGCTCTCGGCAACTGGGCGGACTGGCGCGGCGCGATGGCCCAGCTCGGGCTCAACCTCATCGCGATCGTCTTCGCCGGCGTCAGCACGCTCTACGTCGAGCGCCGCCTCTTCACGCGCCGCCGGCGCGAGCATCGCCGAGAAGCAGCTCAGCGAGACGGAGATCAAGCGGCGTCGTGACCTTGAGGTTCTCCGGCGGCGCGGGGTGAATCAGGACGCGTCCCCCCGCCTCCTCGACCAGCATCGCCTCGTCCGTCGCAACGGCGACGCGCTCCGGGTCGGCCGCAAGGGCGTCGCGCAGCGCATCGGCCCGGAACACCTGAGGCGTCTGCGCCCCCCAGAGACGGTCGCGCTCGAGCGTCTTTTCCACGTCGCTCGATGCATTGGCCACACTGGGGTGTGTCGGATGCATCGAGCGGCGAGATTGCTTGATCGTGTCGGTGAGCGGCGTCGCGGCGATCGCGCCGGCAGCCTCGGGGTCGGCGGCGAGGGTGGAGACGACGCCCTCGACCAGCTCCGGCGTGACCAGGGGCCGCGCCGCGTCATGGATCGCAACGATCTCGGTCTCCACCTCGCGCAGCGCGTTGGATACCGAGATCGCGCGGGTCTCGCCGCCCTCGACGACGGCTAGGCCCTCCCCGCCGAGATCGTGCGCGTGCCCCGGCGGGCAGGCGACGATGACCGCAGTGACCGATGGGCACTCGCGGAAGGCCGCGATCGACCACTCGACCATCGGCCGCCCCGCCAGCGGCAGGAAGGCCTTCGGGCCGCCGGCTCCGAGCCTCTGCCCGGAGCCGGCAGCCGCAACGACCGCGGTGACGGACGCCGCAGCGCCGCTACGCCGTGGCGGCGAAACGGCCCTCCAGCAGCCCGTCCAGGTACTCCTCTGCGCCCTCCTCGTCCTTGTCGAGCGCGTACATGAACTCCGACGCGAGGATCTTCTTGGCCCGCGTGTACATCTGCTTCTCGCCGGTCGAAAGGCCCTTCTCCATCTCGCGGAGCGCGAGGTTACGGACCACCTCGGCGAGCTCGAAGACGTCGCCTGTCTTGATCTTCTCGCGGTTGTACTTGAAGCGCCGGTTCCAGTTCTTCGGCATCTCCGACACATCATCGGTGAGGACGTCGGTGACTTTCTTGATCTCGTCCTCATCGATCACCCGCCGCAGCCCGGCAATTCCCGCGTTCTCGCTGGGGACCATCACGGTGAGTTCGTTGTGGAGGATTTTTATCGTCAGATACTCGCGCTCCTCCCCCATCAGCTCGCGAGCCTCCTTCTTCAATACGAGCCCCGCTCCGTGGTGGGGGTAGACAACCTTGTCCCCCTCCTCGAAATCGCAGACGTATTCGACGCCCTCCTCGAGGCCTGTGGCCTCCATCGCTACCTCTGACTCGGAAATCGTTCCGCTCCTTTCCATTGCGACGGCTTGGGATCAGCCGTCAGGTCTGCAAGTACCGGTCGACCAGGTCGACCTCCTGAAGCCTCCGCAGGCCCTCGCGGATGTCCTTGGCCCTGGTCGGACCGACATCCTCGACGGCCTCGAGATCGGCGTCGGAGGCCGCGAGGACCTCCTCCAG
>Ga0190265_10000237_pt1 | contig 49649 bp, 46 predicted proteins | sample Popmic124T_FD_133135 | JGI IMG/M metagenome (GOLD analysis project Ga0190265, IMG submission 133135) | Populus adjacent soil microbial communities from riparian zone of Indian Creek, Utah, USA - 124 T | ecosystem: Environmental > Terrestrial > Soil > Riparian zone | place: USA: Utah | collected... | reverse complement strand
GACGGCAGCTCGATCGCCGGCTGGAAGGCGATCAACGAATCGGACATGATCCTGAAGCCCGATCTCGACGCCTGGTATCTCGATCCGTTCAGCGCGACGCCGATGGGCATCCTGTTCTGCGACGTCGTCGATCCCGGCACCGGCGAGCTTTACGCCCGCGACCCGCGTTCGACCGCCAAGCGGGCCGAAGCCTATCTCAAGGCGACCGGCATCGGCGACACCATCTATGTCGGCCCGGAAGCCGAATTCTTCATGTTCGACGACGTCCGCTTCGAGGACAGCTATGCCGCGTCGGGCTTCACCCTCGACGACGTCGAGCTGCCGACCAACAGCGCGACCAAATATGAAAATGGCAATCTCGCACACCGGCCGCGCGCCAAGGGCGGCTATTTCCCGGTCGCGCCGGTCGACAGCGCCCAGGACATCCGCGCCGAAATGGTTTCGACGATGATCGAGATGGGCCTGCCGATGGACAAGCACCATCACGAGGTCGCCGCCGCCCAGCACGAATTGGGCCTCACCTTCGGGACGCTGACCACCACCGCCGACCGCATGCAGATCTACAAATATGTCGTCCACATGGTCGCCCATGCCTATGGCAAGACCGCGACCTTCATGCCCAAGCCGATCAAGGCCGATAACGGCTCGGGCATGCACACCCACATGTCGATCTGGAAAGGCGGCACGCCGCTCTTCGCCGGCAACGGCTATGCCGGCCTTTCCGAAACCTGCCTCTATTTCATCGGCGGCGTGATCAGCCATGCCCGCGCCCTCAACGCCTTCACCAATCCGACCACCAACAGCTACAAGCGCCTGGTGCCGGGCTTCGAGGCGCCGGTGCTGCTCGCTTATTCGAGCCGCAACCGCTCCGCCTCATGCCGAATCCCCTATGGCACCGGCGAGAAGGCCAAGAGGGTCGAGTTCCGCTTCCCCGACGCGCTCGCCAATCCCTATCTGGCCTATTCCGCCCTGCTCATGGCGGGCCTCGACGGCATCCAGAACCGAATCCATCCGGGCGACCCGATCGACAAGAACCTCTACGATCTCCCGCCGCAGGAGCTGGTCGACATTCCCACCGTCTGCGGCTCGCTGCGCGAGGCGCTGATCGCGCTCCACAACGACCGCGCCTTCCTGACCAAAGGCGACGTCTTCAGCGACGATCAGATCGACGCCTATATGGAGCTGAAGTGGGAAGAGCAGCTGCGCTGGGAAACGACTCCCTGCGCGGTCGAATATGACATGTATTACAGTTCCTGACCGGAGCGCCGTACCACGGGCGGGAACCGCGTCTCTCCCTGACCGTTTTCAAGACAATCGTCCGGCCGCTCGTCGCTTCCGCGCAGCGCGCCGGAATTGGGCCGCCCGGGTTTCCCTGACCGGGCGGCCCCTTTCACGTCCGCGCTAAGTAATTCCGCGCCGGGGACAATATTTCCGCCGCTAAGTCGGCGTTAACCAAACGGAAAGTGCTGGCTGTCATTCCTTCTCCCGCAACGCGCTCAGCGGGGGACTGCATGTACGCCTACAAGGACACCGAATTCACCAGGATCGAGGATTATCTCGACGCCACCGCGCGTGACGCCCAGCCGCTGGAGCTGGCGGTCGTCATCCCGACCTTCAACGAGCGCGACAACATCCCGGTGCTCGTGCAGCGGCTGCGCTACGTGCTTCGGGACATCCGCTGGGAAGCCATTTTCGTCGACGACAATTCGCCCGACGGGACCGCCCAGGCCGTCGCCGGCATCGCCTCGACGGACCCGCAGATCAGGCTGGTCCACCGCGTCGGACGCCGTGGCCTGTCTTCCGCAGTCGTCGAAGGCATGCTGGCCACGGTCGCCCCGGTGGTCGCCGTGATCGACGGCGACCTTCAGCATGACGAGGCGGTCCTGACCGCCCTCTTCCGCGCCGTCCAATCGGGCGAATGCGACCTTGCCGTCGGCACCCGCTATTGCGAAGGCGGGTCGATCGGCACTTGGGACGCGCGCCGCGCCTCGGTGAGCCAGGCCGGCACCAGGCTCGCCAGGCTCGTCCTCGGCGCCCAGCTCAACGACCCGATGAGCGGTTTCTTCGCGGTGCGCCGCGACGCCCTGATCGCGGCGCTGCCGGGCCTCTCGAGCATCGGCTACAAGATCCTGCTCGATATCGTCGCCTCTTCGCCGACGCCGCTGAAGATCAAGGAGATTCCCTACACCTTCCGCGAGCGCGTCGCCGGCGCGAGCAAGCTCGACAGCGCGATCCTGATCGAATTCGCGATCCTTCTGTTCGACAAGCTGGTCGGCCGCTGGCTGCCGCCCCGCTTCGTCATGTTCCTGTGCGTCGGCGCGCTCGGCCTCGTCGTCCACCTGGCGATCCTGGGCCTGACCCTCAATGCCGGAACGTCGTTCATGGTCGCCCAGGCCGCCGCCGTGATGATCTCGATGACCGGCAATTACGTTCTCAACAACCAGCTCACCTATCGCGACCGCCGCCGCACCGGCTTCGCCTTCTTCACCGGCCTCATCAGCTTCTACCTCGTCTGCGGGGTCGGCGCGCTCGCCAATGTCGGCATCGGCGACCTCATCTACAGCGGCGGCCAGCGCTGGTGGATTGCCGGCGTGATCGGCGCCGCGATCGGATCGGTCTGGAATTACGCCGCTTCTTCTTGCCTGACCTGGCGCCGCCGCTGACAATGGCAAGCATGGCTTCGTATCCGTCCGCGGCTTTCGCGCGCCCCCAGGCACGCCCGGCGCTGGTCACCGCCCTCGTCCTGGTCGCAGCCGGGCTGATCCTGCGCGGCCCGCATTTCGGCGATCCTTCCTACCATGTCGACGAGGCCTTCTATCTGCACTTCGCCGATCAGATGCTGAACGGGGCGATCCCCTATGTCGACATCTGGGACCGCAAGCCGATCGGCCTGTTCGTCCTTTACGCCGGCTTCCTGCTGTTCGGCGGCGACGGCATCATCCAATATCAGATCGCCGCGACCGCCGCGGCGGTGGGCACCGCTTTCCTGATCGCGCTGATGGCGCGGCGGCAATGCGGCTGGACCGCCTCCTGCGCCGCAGGCATCGTCTATATGGCGTCGCTCGAGCCGCTCTGGGGCGGCGGCGGCCAATCGCCGATCTTCTACAACGTCATGGTCGCCGGCTCCGCCTTGCTCACCATGCGCGCCTGCGACGCTTCGGACGTCCGCCGGATCGGCCTGCTCGGCGTGGCCGCGATGCTGCTGTGCGGGATCGCGATTCAGATAAAATATCCGGTCCTCGTCGAAGGCTGCTTCCTCGGCCTCGTCCTGCTCTGGCAGATCTGGACGCGGACAGGGCGCATCGCCCAAATCGTCAAATGGGGCGCCGCTTTCGCCCTTTGCGGCCTGCTGCCGACGGCCGCGGCGATCGGCGTCTATGCCTGGATCGGCCATCTCGACGCCTTCTGGTTCGCCAATTTCACCTCGATCATGCTGCGCCCGCCGACCGAGGGGCCCAATATCGCCCGACGGCTGTTCAAGATCGCGCTCATCGTGCTGCCGCTCGCCGCGCTCGCCATCTACGTCGTCGCGACCCGCGTCCGGGCCGGCGCAGGACCGGACCGGCAGACTCGCTTCCTGATCCTGTGGATCGTCGCCGCCGTGATCGGGTTCGCGCTGATCGGCACCTTCTACCGTCATTACGCTTTGCCTCTGCTGGTCCCCTTCGCGATCGCGGGGGCGCCCCTGTTCGAACGGCCGCGGACGGGCCTCGCCATCGCCGGCCTGCTCACCGCCTGGCCGCTGATCCTCGCCGGCTATCCGGGCTGGTCGGCGCGCGATTCCCGCGCGGCGACGATGCACCTCGCCCAATCGACTCGAGATCATCTCGGCGAGGGCTGCCTGATGGTCTATGACGGCCCGCCGATCCTGTTCCACCTCGCCGACGCCTGCTATCTCACGCCCTATATCTTCCCCTATCACCTCAACGCCGCCGTCGAGGAAACCGGATTGGGAGTCGATCCCGAGGATGAGATGCGCCGGATCCTGGGCCGGCGTCCGACCGTCATCGTCACCGCGGCCAAGCCGGCGATCAAGCCCAACCGGGAGAACGACCGGATGCTGCGCGAAGCGCTACGCCGCGACTACAGGCCGGTCGACGCCCAGAGCGTGCGCGGCCGCATCTTCATCGTCCACGCGCTGAAGGATCGCCGGGCCGCTGCTAATCCTCGAGGATGAGGCTGTTCTTCTTGGTGTCGCGCATCGTCAGATAGACGATCAGCGACAGGCCGATCATCCCGGTGACGTACCAGTAGAAGATCCGCTCGGCGCCGATGTCCTTGAGCCAGAGCGCGACATATTCGGCGGTGCCGCCGAACAATGTGTTGGCGAGCGCATAAGGGAGAGCGACGCCGAGCGCGCGGATATGGGCCGGGAAGAGCTCGGCCTTCACCACCGCGTTGATCGACGTATAGCCGGTGACGATCACCAGGGCCGCGAACACCAGCACGAAGGCCGCGAACGGATCGCGGACCCCTTCGAGGGCGGTGAAGATCGGAACGGTGAGGAGCACGCCCAATATCCCGAAGGTCACCATCACCGGCTTGCGTCCGGTCCGGTCGGAGAGGGCGCCCGCCACCGGCTGCAGGCACATGAACAGGAACAAGGCGGCGGCGGTGATCAGGGTCGCGGTTTCGCGGTCGAAGCCCGACGTGTTGACCAGGAATTTCTGCATGTAGGTTGTGTAGGCGTAGAAGGCCAGGGTGCCGCCGGCGGTCAGCGCCATCACCAGGAGGGCCGCCTTGGGATGGTCGCGGAACAGCGAGGCGCCACTCGATTTGGGCGCATCGGAGGCCTTGGCGTTGGTGAAGCTCTCGGTTTCGGTCAGCCGGCGGCGGATGTAGAAGACGATCACCGCCAGCGCCCCTCCGACCGCGAAGGGTATCCGCCAGCCCCACGCCTCCAGCGCCGCCTCGGACATGGTCTGCTGGAGCAGGATCAGCACGGCCAGCGCGATCAGCTGGCCCGAGATCAGGGTGACATATTGGAAGCTCGAATAGAAGCCGCGCCTCCGCTTGCCCGCGACCTCGCTCAAATAGGTCGCGCTCGCGCCATATTCGCCGCCGACCGACAGGCCCTGCATCATCCGCGCGAAGACCAGCAAGGCCGGCGCCCAGGCACCGATGACCGCATAGCCGGGCGCGACGGCGATCAGCAGCGAGCCCGCGCACATCAGCGACACCGACAGGCTCAGCCCCGCCTTGCGCCCCTTCCGATCGGCGTACATCCCCATCAGCCACGCCCCGATCGGCCGCATCACGAAGCCGACCGCGAACACCGCCGCCGCGCTCAGCAATTGCGCGGTGCGATCGCCTTCGGGGAAGAAGACCGGCGCGAAATAGAGCGTGAAGGCGGAATAGGCATACCAATCGTACCACTCGACGAGATTGCCCGCCGAGCCGCCGACGATGTTGCGCAGCCGATGGCGGTGCATGTCCTGACGGTCGCTCATCCCGTCGCGCATGTCAGCGCAGCTCCGCCATCGATCCGCTCCACGCCGATCGCCGTCGCGATGCCGTCTTGCTCGATCTCGCGCACCTCGCCGACCGGCGCCAACCGAAAGCCGTGGCGGCCGAGGGCGTCGCGGACCCGTTCCGGCGCCTCGGCAAAGCGGACCTGGAAGGCGCTGACGTCGCTTTCCTCGTAGAAGCTTCGCCTGAGGCCGGTGACCGCGAGCCCGTGCCAGCGGCCGGGAAGGTCGAGATCGGCGACGACCGCGCGGATGTCGGCATTGCCATCGATCTCGCGGGTCCGCTCAAAGGTCGGAACGATCGGCCGCTCGAAACCTGCGATGCGGATCGGCCCGCCGCGCTGGCTTTCGAAGGTTTCGGGATGGATTCGAACCATCCGGTCCATCACCGAGGCGAGCGCTGGGCTCCGCGAGCAGTCGGCGAGGCGCCCGAGGTCGAGCAGCGCGCCCAGATCGACCATTTCGGGCCGCGGCGCCTCGATGACTTGCTTCGGACCGGCGGCGCTCTCGTTCAGCACCGGCGCGGCGGCCATCGGCGACGGCCGCGACCGGGACAGGAGGAAGACGGCCGCCACCACGACGGCCAGCATGAACAGGACGATCAGGATGCGGTAGCGGTAATTGCCCATTCCTACCCTTTCAGTTCGCGCAATAGAGAGTTGCGCCGCCATCCTCAGTTTGCACGCCCATTATCGGTGCCGGATTCCCGCCGGAATAGTCGGGCTGCCGCCACTGTCCGGCCGCAGCCAGATTGAAACCGTGCCGGACCAGCACGTCGCGAACCCGGTCGGCCGGGTCGCTGAAGACAAGCGCCGCGCCGAGATCGCGCTCCGCCTCCGTCGCCGCCCCCGTGCCATCGAGCACGGCCAGCGCGGCGATCCCCGCCACGAGCAGGACCAGACGGCTGTACAAGATCATCCACGACTGCGTCACGGCCACCCCATTCATCCCGCGAAACGCGCAGATTGACGCTTTCCCGGCCGATCGTCGAGATCGACCACATCATACGCCGCGCCACCGCAGCCCGCCGGGGAGATCGGCCGCGGCATAATCGACCTGCAGGACCCGGCGCCGCGCCGGATGCGCGGCCGCCTCCGATGCGTGCAGGATCGGCGTCCCATAGAGCCAGATGTCGCCCGAATCCGCCTCGCAGGCCATCGTTCCGCACCGGGCGACAATGTCGGCGATGTCGGCCTCGGCAATGCGGCCATGCCGGTGTGAGCCGGGTGCGATCAGCAGCGGCCCGTTGCTCGCCGGAACGGGATCGAGATGCACGCGCAGCGTCATCATCCCGGCCAGGACGGCGAAGGGCGGCTCGACATGAAGGAGTCCCTGCTTGACCGTCCAGGCTCCGAATCCCGCCACGTCGATCCGCTCCGCCACGGCGATGGTCCGGTCCTGGTGCCAGCCGAGCGCCCAATTGGCGGCCTCGTTCTTGTCGAACAGGATCGCCCGCACCGGCCGAGCGTTCGAACCCAGCACTCCTGTGGCAACGGCGCCGATCGGTCCGCCTGCGCGGAGCAGGCGCGACAGCGCCGGGATGCCCTGCAAGCGAAGTCCGGCACGATCGGGGGGCAGCCCGGCCAACGCCCGCTCGAGCCGCTCGATCGCATCGGCGGCCGCTCCCGGCATGCGCTGCGCGCCGTCCGTCTCATAGCCGAGGGGAGGATGCGCCACGTCAATAATCCCGCGACACGCGCAGATTGACGCTTTCCCGGCCGATCGTCGAGATGCTCGACAGCAAAGAGAGCCAGCGGGTGATCTGATATTCGACCGTCGTCGCCGAATAGCCCCGGCCGTCGGTGACCACTTCGACATAGACGCGCCGGCCGAAATATTTGCCGGCGGCGAGCTGGGTGCCGATCCCCTGGGTCACGTCGGCGGGGAGGATTCGCAGGCGATCGAGGCCGATCGAGCGGCGCACGGCATTGATCGGATCGAGCCCGCCGCGCGGGTCGTTGAGGCTGGCGACGGCGGCGGCGAGCTGGACCGCCTCGGGCGCCGACAAATTGGTGATCGAGGTGCCGAACAGGATTCGTGAAAGCAGCTCGTCCTGGGGCAGCGCCGGAGTCGAGGTGAAGCCGATTTCGGGCCGCTGGCTGCGCCCGGTCACCCGGATCTGCGCCGAAAGGCCACGCACCCGCGCCTCGGCGGCGATGTCGAGGATCGGGTTGACCGGCGCTTCGCCTGCGAAGCGGATGTTGCCGCGGACGAGGTCGAAGCGGCGCCCGGCGAAATCGTAGGTGCCGCGGATCAGGCCGGCGTCGCCGGTGATCCTGGGCTCGGTCACCGTCCCTGCGACGCGCAGGTCGGCGCGCCACTCGCTGTTCATTCCGAGGCCGGTCACCGACAGCCGGCCGGGCGCGGTGACGGCGAGATCGAGCCGCCAGGGCGCGATCCGCCGAACCACCGGGCCGAGATCGTCGTCGGGCCTGTTGCGCTCGCGGATGTTGAGCCGCGGCACTTGCGCCGCCGCCGTGGCGCTGCCCAGCTGGAAGCGGCCCTGGGTCATGGTGACGGCGCCCGAAATGGTACCCCCGTCGCCGTCGGAACGGATGGCGAGACGGCCGGTCACCGCCGCCTGGATGTCGTCGCGGTCGAGCAGTCGGGCGTCGCGGGCGTCGAGGTCGAAGCGCATGCCAACCCTACGCGCCACCGAGAAATCGAGCGCGCCCGAGCCTGAGATGGCGCCTCCGCCCTCGGTGCGGCCGCTGAACCGTTCGATCCGAAGCTCCGAGCCGCCGAAGCGGCCGACCGACTGGAGATTGTCGATCACCATGCCGGTGACGGCGCTTTCGAGGCGGGCGCCGGCGGTCCGCACCGAGCCGTTGATCACCGGATTTTCGAAGGTGCCGCTCATGTCGGCGCCGATCGCGGCCGGGCCCGATAGATCGATCAGCTCGATGCCGGTGAGCCGCCACAAGGTGTCGGCGGCGCCGTTATAGCGGATCTGGGCGCGCATCGGCGCCCGGGTCAGCCGCTCGATCAGGTTGCCGGCGGCGCCGATCGGCGAGATCCTCGCCTGCGCCCGGCCGATCGTCCGCCCCTCGCTGACCGCGACCGCGCGCAACGCCGCATTGCGGCCGTCGAGGCGGGCGTTGAGGCCGATATCGACCGGCCGCGAGGTGAGGACGAGCCCGGCCCGCGTCAGCCCGCGGATGCGCAGATTGGCCTCGCCGGTCGGCGGCGCGTCGGCCGACGGGGAGCTGTAGCGCACCGTCCCCGAGGCGATCCCGCCAAGGCCCAGGCGCGGGTAGAAGATGTCGAGCACGGCGAGCGGCATCGCCTCCATCCGCGCGTCGACCTCGGTCCTCGTCCCGAACAGGCCGGACAAGGTGGCGTTGCCGCCGGCGAAGCGGAATTGGGTGCGCGCCAGCCGCCAGCCTTCGGGCGTGCTGGTCAGCTCGGCCGGCGTGACCAGCTCGAGCGGCCGCCGGTCGAGCGTTCCGCTGCCGCTCACCCGGTAGCGGCCGGGCGAAACCTCGGCGACGGCGTTGAACGAGAAGTCGCGGCCGCGCGATCCCGCCACCCGCGCCCGGATCGTGCCGGCGCCGCCGCGAAGGCTCGCGCTTGCGTCGATGCCTGCGATCGACAACGGGCCGCGGCTCACGCCCCGCGCCACCACCCGTCCCTCGATCGAGGTGCCGGCCGGATCGAGCAGGATCACGCCCTCGATCGTGCCGCGCCGGACGACGACCGGCGGCGGCCCGACGAAGCGCGCCTCATTGGCCCGGAGGTTGACCGCGATTCGCTGATGGCCGCCGGCCGGGCTGAAGCGCAGCCGCCCGTCGAGGCCGCCGCCGGCGACGTCCAGATCGCCGGTGAAGCCGCCCGGATCGGAGCGCAGCGCGCCGCTCGCCCTCGTCCCCGAAACGTCCAGTCGCGCGAACTGGATGGTGGCCGGCTGGCCCCGGGGCAGCAGGATCTGGCCGTTGCCGGTGAACGGGCCGAGCGCCGATCCGCCTTGGCCGCGCCAGGCGAAGCCCGCCTCGTTGGGATCGACGTCGAGCACAACGTCGCGAAGCCCGAGCGCGTCCATCGGCCGCTCCAGCCGCACCGTCAGTCGAGGCCGTTCGAGCCGGCCGTCGAGGGTGAGCCGAAGCGGGCCGAAATCGGCGTGCCGGCCGCCGCCTTCGAAGGAGAAGGTGCCGTCGGTACGGCGCAAGCCGTCGCCGGCCAGGGCCAGGTCGGGCGAGGCGATCCGTAGATTGGCGAACCGGACGATCTTGTCGGTGCCGCGGGTGAGGCTGGTGTCGAGCGTCGGCAGCCCGCCCGCCACCCAGGCCAGGAAGCGATTGTCGAGCCGCCGCACCCAGGCCCGCGCGGTTCCGGTCACGATCGTCCCTCTGCCCCCCGGCCCCGGCACCGCGCGCAATTCGGTCAGCACGTCGACCAGGCCGAAGCCGGGAATGAGATAGGATCTGAGGCCGCCGTTGAGGATCACCACATAGGCGCCGCCCTTGAGCGCGACGCCGATGTCGACCAGGGCGTTGAGCTTGTCGGACGTCAGCACCAGATTCTCGCCGATCACGCGCTCGCCGGTGACCTGGAGGACGCCCTGAAGCCGCATATTGGCGAGGATGCCGCCGGCGACGTCGCCCACCCCGGTCACCCGCCGCGCCGTCACCAGCAGGGGCACCCTGATCGGCGGCCGCGACAGGTTTCCGGCGCCCTGCGCGCGCACCTCCTCGAAGCCGGTATTGTCGAATTGCACGCGCGGAGTCGTCAGCCGGTAGGCGAAGCGCGCCGTTCCGGCAGGGCCGTTCAGCACGGCCGTGAAGCGGATCTGGCGCCCGCTCATGTTGCGGAACATGGCGGCCGGACGGATCAGCTCGGCCGCGATCTGCACATTTTCGTAGGCGTTGCGGCGCAGATCGAAGCGGCCGCGAGTCTCGACCCGGATCGAAGGCGACAGCAAGGAGAGCCGCCCGTCCAGCTTGCGGTCCTCGAACAGGCCGCTGCCGCGCACCGCGATTCGGGGCGCGGTCAGCCGCTGCAGCTTGCCCCTGAGGAACGGCGCCGGCGCCGCCTGGCCTTCGAGGCGGAAGCGGCCACTGGCCATTGCGAGGCGCAGGTCCGCGGTCCGCCGCCCCGAAATGTCGAGCAAGGCGGTGCCGGTCCAGCGCGACCAGCGCCCCTCCCCGCCCAGATCGAGCCGGACCCGCCGCCTCGTCCCCAGCATCGCTCCGGCGACGCTGTTGGCCGGCGCCCGGATCCGGGCGTCCATGTCGAAGCGGTCGCGGCCGGGCTCGGCGTCGAGCTCGATCCGGATGCGGTCGCCGCCGACCTCCGCCCGGCCCGATCCGGGACCGCGAATCGCGACGTCGAGCCGAAGCAAGGCGCGGCCGCGGCGGATCTCGGCGGCGCCGGTCAGGCTTCCGATCCGCTCGCGCCCGGAGACGCCCGCGCCGATCCTGAGCTGGCGGACGTCGAGCCGGCCGAGGTGGATGTCGTAATCGGGCAGTAGCGGCCGCGGCTCTTCGGCCGGGTTGAGCGCGGGCATCCGGTGAAGGATCGCCAGGTCCGATTCGAGCTCGTGGACGACGAGGCTTCCCCACAGGAAATCGATCGGCCGCCAGTCCATGCCGATCCGCGAGGATTCGGCGAACAGCCCCTTCGGATCGTAGAGGCGCACGTCGCGCAATTGGGTGCGGCCCCAGATCGAGCCGTCGATCCGGCCGATCCGGATCCTGAAACCCGATTTGGGGGTCATCGCCGCGATCCGGTCGACGATGAAGCGATGGCCGACGCTGGTGTCGAGGAAAGCCAGAAAGGCGAGCAGCGCCAAAGCCAGCCCGATCAGCGTGCCGACCAGGAATTTGGCGAACCCGACCAGCCAGCGCCGGGCGGCGCTCCGCCCGGGCGGCCGCGCTTGCGCCGTTTCGAGGGCCGCCTCGGCCATTTCAGAAGGCCTGGCCGAGCGAGACGTAGACGGCGATGCGTGGATCGCCGCTGCGCGGGTTCAGCGGCGTTCCGACATCGACCCGGATCGGCCCGAACCGGGTGTGGTAGCGAACGCCGATGCCGGCGCCGAACTTGAGGTTGTCGAACCGCGGCAGCGGCGAGGTCGAGATATTGCCGGCGTCGATGAACGGCACGAAGCCGAAATTGCCGACCCTCACGCGCGCCTCGATCGCGAATTCGGCGAGGCTGCGTCCACCGATCGGATCGTCGAACACGGGATCGCGCGGCCCGATCGCCTGGAAGCCGTAGCCGCGCACCGAGCCGCCGCCGCCGGCATAGAAGCGCCGCGACGGCGCGATCCGGTCGCGGCCGGCGCCGAAGATCGTGCCCAGTCGCGCCCGCCCGGCGATGGTGATCGTGTCGGACGCCGGCCAGTAGAAGCTGCCGTCGATCTGCGCCCGGGCGTAGAAGAAGCTCCCCGATTGCAGCGAAGCTTCGGGCGAGAAGCGGCCGGCGAGTCGGAACCCCCTGGTCGGATCGAGCAAATCGTTCGACCCGTCATAGCCGAGATAGGCGGGGACGGCGCCGATGAAGAAGGTCCGCCGCCGGGTCGTTGCGCTGGCGATGTCGACGTCGCGTTCGTCGGTGGCGACCAGCTCGCCGCCGACCGACCAGGTCCAGGCTTTTTGCCAGATGATGTTCGATTGCCGCTCGATTCCACCCGCCAGGATGAACATGCGCGCGTCGTAGGCGGGCCGATCGACATGGCTCAGCGCGACCTGCGCGTTGAGCACCTGATCGCGGCGGCGGAAATTGTTGCGTCTCAGAACCGCCGAAACCAGCTGCTCGCGGGTCCCGGCGACGCCGCGGAAGGTCACCGCGCCTTCGGGCCGGATCAGATTGCGGTGCTGCCAGCTGAGCTCGAGCCGCACGCCTTCGCCGGTGCCGTAGCCCGCCTCGCCGGCGACGGTGCGCATCGGCGCCGGCTCCAGCGTCACCGCGAGGTCGACGAGGTCGCTGTCCGGCCGCGCCACCGGTCGGATCGTCACCGCGGAAACCAGGCCGGTGGCGACCAGCGCCTGGCGCAGATCCTCGATCCGCTCCGTGCGGAAAGGCTCGCCCTCGCGGAAGCGGGCGATGGTCTGGAGATGGCCGGCGCCGAACAGCGCCCGGCCCTCGATCCGGATCGCGCCGAACCGCCGCGCTCCGGCCGGGTTGACCGGCATTTCCAGTGTGGCCGTGCGGGTTTCATGGTCGATGTCGACGATGGCTTGTCCGATCTCGGCGAAGGCGTAGCCGCGCGCGCCCAATGCCGCGCGCAACGCCGCCTCGGCCTCGCCGACCCGCACCGCGTTGATCGGATCGTCGACGTCGACGTCGAAGGCCGCGCGCAAAGCGGCCGCGTCGGCCGGAGCAGCCGTTTCGAGCCCGGGCAGCCGGACCTCGGTGAAGCGATAGGCCGGACCCGGCTCGACGGTGAGCGTGACCGCGAATTGAGTATCGCCGGCGGCGTCGACCGCGGTCCGCACGGTCGCGTCGAAATAGCCGTAGGCGCGCAGCAATTCGGCCATCAATTCGGCGTCGGCGCGGGCACGGCGGTCGATCTGGGCGGCATTGGCGGGCGCACCGCGATATTCTTCGAGCGTCGAGAGGGTACGGAATTGTGCCAGCAGCGGAGCGACATTCTCATTGTCGAAACCTTCGATCCGGTAGCTATAGGTCCGCGCCGCCGCCGCGTCGGCGACGTTGACGTTGGGCAGATCGGGGATGATGTCGCCCTGCTCGGCCTCCATGTCGGGCCAGTCGAGGCCGAGATCGTTCCATGGATCGACCGGCGCCGAGGGATCGAGCGGCTGGTTGACCTCGTCGAGCGGATCGGCGGCGGGCGCGGGCGGGCGCGGCGGATCGGCCGCCTGCGCCGTGGCGGCGGAGGAACAGAGGATGAGGGCCAGTGCAACCGACAAAGCGGCCGCGCGCCGCCCCGCAACGGCTTGCAACATGGCTGGACGCTAGCGGTCGCCGCTCTCTGGCGCCAGACCGGAATTCCGTGGATTCTCAGTGAATCGTCTGGCCGGTCCGAACGCTCGGCGAAAGCATCTGGATCATCCGCTCGATCTGCCGCCAGCGGCAGAAATGGATGACGTTGCCGAGGCCGCGGCTGCGCCGGGCGCGCGCCGCCGCTTCGTCCGCCGCGTAGGCGCCGAACCGCTTGATCAGCTCGGCCGCGTCGGCGACCGCCGACGGATCGGCGATATAGAGGTTGGGATCCAAGGCTTTCCTCGACTTTTGTCGTTGAAACCGGACCCTAGCAGAGCGTGTGTTGCGAAATGGGCGACGGCCATGCTCAACGAGGCGTAAACCAGTTTTCGCCCGCTGGCGCAAAGGCCGCTCGGCTGGCATGGGGCGGCATGGACCGCAATCGACCCGAGCCGCTCGCCGGCGGATGCCTGTTCGCCTTCGCGCTGATCGCCGGCGTTGCGATCGGGTCGCTCTGGGGCCAGGCCAGCATCGGCTTCCTCGCCGGCCTCGGCGCGGGGCTGGTCCTGCTGCTCGCGACCTGGCTCTGGCAACGGCCGCGCCGCTAGCCGAGCCGCCGCCCCGTCCAGACCACCCGGCCGACGATGTCGATCGAAGAGGGATCGCAATCCGGCCAGCCGGGATAAGCGGGATTGTCGCTTCGGATCGAGACGGTGCGCGCGGACGGGTTGACGCCGATCCTCTTCACCACCAGCGCGCCTTCGATCCTCACCGCGTAGATGCCGTCCCGGACCCGCGCCGCGCCGTCGCCGCGATCGACCAGGATATCGTCGCCGTCGGCAAGGGTCGGCGCCATCGAATCGCCGGCGACGCGGATGATCGACAGCTCCTCGGGCCGGCCGCGCGCAACTCGCCTCAGCCAGGCAGGATCGAAGGCGATATGCGCCTCGCCTCTCTCGTCGCCGTCATAGGCTCCGGCGCCCGCCGCGGCGCCCACATCGAGACTGCGCACCGTCACCATCGCCCGCCGGTCGCCGGCGTCAGCCGGCCCGCCGAGCAGCCGGTCCTCGACTCCGAAATAGCGGGCGAGCACATGCCGGTCCGCCTCGGCCAGCCGCCGCGGCGTGCCGCGCTTGATATATTGCTGGATGTAAGCGGGGTTGCGGCCGAGCAGGCGCGAAAGCCCCGCATAATCCTCGCCCCGCTCCACGATCAACCGCGCCAGCGCCGCCCGCCCATCCTCGGGCCGCGTTGCCGCCTGTCCACCGTCGGGCCACACTCGCGCGGCTGGTCCACTTTCGCGCCGCGGCGGTGCCACCTCGCCATCCCCAGGCCGCCGCAGCGCCGCCCCGCTATCCCCGGGCCGCCTCGCTGGGGCAAATCCCTGCTCGGGGCGCTCCGGTGGAGCCGGTCCTTCCTCATTCGCCATTTCGGACTCATATCATAGGATTTTTCCTAGACAAGTAGGAAATGTCCTTGGACATGTGAACATATCGGGAACATTGATTCGGAGGCGAACATGCACATAAAGCGGCGCATCGAGCGCTATCTGCGCAGGACCAGGATCTCGCCGACCCGCTTCGGGCGCGAGGCGCTTGGCGATCCACGCTTCGTATCCGATCTGAGGAAAGGCCGCGAACTGCGTGAAAAAACGCTGCGACGTGTCAATGCCTGGCTCGATCGCCACGAGGGTGAATCGTGATTCCGGACGCCGGCGACGAACTCGCCAGGGCGGTCCGCGCCTGCTTCGTCTATTCGCCGGGCCAGGTCGAGATCGCGAAAGTCGCCAGCCTGCCCTGGGCCAGCATCACCTTCTCCGGCGCCCGCCACCGGCTGATGCTGCAGCTGCGTGGGCCGGGCGCGAAGGTGGCCGCAGCCTCCTTCCTCGACGGCCTCCAGGAGCGCGAGTTCCGCCTCAGGGGCCATATCGTCGCCGACATCGCCGCCCTCGGCGATCTGGGCGAAGTTGGTGAAGATTCGGTCGCCGTCACGCTCGACGCGCTGACCGTCGTGGCGGCCTAGGCGTTGCGCGAGGCGAGGCGCTGCAGGCTGTCGATCGCGCTCTGCAGGCGATCGTCATCGCCCTGCGGGAACACCTGCGGCGCGGGCGCGCTCGGAGCCTTTGGAGCGCTCGCCGCGCTCCGGGGCATCCGGCGGCGCGCGAGGCCCCGTTCGAGCCTCGCCATCAGATCGGCGAGGCTCGCGGGAGCCGCCTCTGCGGTCCGGACGGACTCCGCATCGGGAGCGGGCTCGGGCTCGGGCTCGGGCTGGGGTTCGGGCTCAGGCTCAGGCTCAGGCTCAGGCGGGGAAGGCGCGACGGGCCGGGCCTCGGGAGCCGTCGGCGCGACGTCGATCTCGGCCGGTTCGAGCCAGGTCGGGCGCGGCGCCAGCGGGGGCGCCGGCTCGCCGAACTCGCGGGCGGCAAGGATCGGGCGCGGCGCGGGGGCGTCGGGATGAGCGTCGCGGCGGCGGGCGCGCGGCGATTCGGTTTCGGCATCGATGTCGGGCGCCGGTTCCGGCGTCGGCGCCGCCTTGGGCGCGTCGTAGCCGGTCCGATCGAGCAGGCGCAGCAGGAGGAAGACGAGGCCGAACACCGCGACCGCGCCGGCGAGGCCGACGCCGATCCGGGCCTTGAATCCCAGCGGCGGCGCCGCCGCCGGCAGGATCGAAGGCAGACCGCTGGCCCCGACCAGATCGGTCATCAGGTCGCCCGGCATGGCGAAGGCCAGGAAGGCGACCGCGAGGGCGGCGAAGGCCGCCACCGGCAGGTCGAGCGCATTGCGGCCGACACCGCGAACCGCGTCCTGGAGGTGCCTCGGAACGTTCATAAAGCCTTGCCTGTAAGTCGTTGGTAAACCGGAGCGTAACGCGAAATGTTTGACGACCAGTTACGCTCGCGCTCGACGAAGGCGCGAGCGGCCGCGCGGCGCTCGTCCCAGTCGCCGCGGCGGTCGAACAGATCGGCCAGCGCCGCCGCCAGCGCGGAGGGATCGCCGGCCGCGAACAGGGTCCCGGTGACGTCGTGCTCGATCAGCTCGCGATGGCCGCCGACGTCCGAGGCGGCGACCAGCTTGCGCTGCGCCATCGCCTCCAGCGGCTTCAGCGGCGTCACCAATTCGGTCAGCCGCATCGCCTTGCGCGGATAAGCGAGGATATCGACCAGAGCGTAATAGAGCTCGACCTCCTCGTGCGGGACACGGCCGACGAAGCGGATCCGGTCCGCGACCGGCGATTCGGCGGCGCGCGCCTTGAGCGCGTCTTCCATCGGCCCGCCGCCGACCAGCAGCAATCGCGCCTTCGGCCGGCGCGCCACCAGCAACGGCATGGCGTCGATCAGATCGTCGAGGCCCTCATAATCGTAGAAGGAGCCGATGAAGCCGACCGTATCGGCATCGTCGAGCCCGAGCGACCGCGCGAAGGCGGCGTCGGCTGCGGGCGGGTTGCCGAACAGGTCCATGTCGACGCCGTTGGGCGAGACGATGATCTTCTCCGCCGCGATACCGCGGCCGATCAGGTCCCGCCGAAGCCCCTCGCAGATCACCGCGACGGCATCGGCCTTGCGCGCCGCATGGGTTTCCAGCATCCGCGTCACCCGATATTTGGCCGAGCCCTCGCGCCCAGTGCCGTTGCCGACCGCAGCATCCTCCCAAAAGGCGCGGATCTCGTAGACCAGGGGCAGGCGATGCCGGCGGGCGACGGGCAGAGCCGCAAGCGCGTTCAGGACCGGCGAATGGGCGTGGAGCTGGTCGGGCCGCCATTGCTTCACCAGATCGTCGAGCCGCGCCGACAAGGCTCTGATCTCGCGCCATTCGCGCAGCGGCGCCGGCGCCGGCGCGGGCTTGGGCGTGCGATAAAAAGTGATGCCGTCGACGATTTCGGGATCGGGCCCTCCCGGCGCGTGGCGCGGCCCGGTCAGGCACGCCACCTGCCAGCCCTGCCGCAGCTGCGCCTTGACGATGGCGCGGGTGCGGAAGGTGTAGCCGCTGTGCAGCGGCAGGCTATGGTCTAGGACGTGCAGAATCCGCATCCCTTCCGCTTTGGCAGAGCAAGCTTAACGGCGCGTCAACCGCAGCCTGCTAGCAGCGCGCTATGACGGGCGGAACACCAGGCTGATGATCGACAATTTCGCGCTCGGCCTGAGCCACGGCCTGATGCTGCTCGCCGCCTGGCGGCTGCTCTTCCGACCCGATCTCGAGGACGACGACGCCCCCCGGCAGCCGCGGCGCGGCTGGTTCGCGAAGGACGAGGCCGGGGATGCGTGACCTCGGCCTCCTCGCATTTCTCGCCGCTCTGCTGCTGCTCGCGGTCAAGCGGCCGTTCCTGTTCACCCTCGCCTACCTCTACGTCGACACGGTCTCGCCGCAGCGCCTCTCTTATTTCCTGCTGAACCGGATCCCGGTGTCGATGGTCGTCGCAGGCCTCGCCATCGCCACCTGGCTGATCTTCGACCGCAAGAAGGATTTCCGGATCGCCCCGCGCCAGGGATTGATCCTGGCCCTGCTCGCCTACGTCACCTGGACCACCGCTTATGCCGACATTCCGGTCGAAGCCTGGGTCAAATGGGATTGGGTGTCGAAGGCGCTTCTGTTCGCCATCTTCCTGCCGTTCACCCTTCGGACGCAATTGCGGATCGAGGCGGCGCTGCTCTTCCTCGCTTTGTCGGCGGCGGCGATCATCATCGTCGGCGGCATCAAGACGGTCCTGTCGGGCGGCGGCTACGGCGTGCTCAACCTGATGATCGACAACAATAGCGGCCTTTACGAGAGCAGCACCATCTCCACCATCGCCATCGCCCTCATCCCTCTGATCCTCTGGTTCACCAAATTCGGCACCATCTTCCCGCGCGACTGGCGGGTCAGGACCTTTTGTCTCGCGCTGGTCTTCGCCTGCCTGCTGATCCCGATCGGGACCGAGGCGCGCACCGGCCTGGTCTGCATCGGCGTGCTCGGAATGCTCATGCTTCGCGATACCAAGCGCCGGCTGCTCTATCTGGGCGGCGCGGCCCTGCTCGGGCTCGCCGCCATTCCGTTCCTGCCCTCTTCCTTCACCGCGCGGATGGAGACGATCCAGGGCTTCCAGGCCGACCAATCCGCCAACACCCGGCTCCAGGTCTGGGCCTGGACCTGGGATTATGCGCAACGCCATCCGTTCGGCGGCGGCTTCGAGGCCTATCGCCAGAACCGGATCCAGGTCAGCACGGTGAGCCAGCAGACCACCGGCGAGGTCCAGCTCGTCTCCACGACCACCGAGGCCGACGAGGGCCGCGCCTATCACAGCGCCTATTTCGAGATGCTTGGCGAGCAGGGCTTTCCCGGGCTGATCCTGTTCCTGCTCATCCACGGCATCGGCCTCGTCCGCATGGAGCTGATCCGCCGCCGCTACCGCGGCGCGGAGGGTGAGGACGGCTGGATCGCGCCGCTGGCGACGGCGCTTCAGAATTTCCAGTTCATCTATCTGGTCGGCGCCGTGTTCATCGGCATCGCCTACCAGCCGTTCGTCTTCCTGATGCTCGCCTGCCAGATCGGCTTCGACTCCTGGCTGACGACGCGCGATCGCAAGCACCGGAACGAAGCGAGGCGCCAAGCCTTTAGCCGCTGATGACCGGCGCGCTCCTTTATGTGGACGACCAGTCGCCGGGCATCACGCGCCGGCGGCACGGCCGCTACTGGCAATATCTCGACCCCGCCGGAAAGCGGATCGCCGATCGCGACGAAATCGACCGGCTCAACGCCATCGGCCTGCCGCCGGCTTATGACGACGCCTGGTTCTGCCCGAAGCCGAACGGGCATATCCAGGCGATCGGCTATGACGAAAAGGGCCGCAAGCAATATCGCTATCATCCGGATTTCCGGGACAAGCGGGATGCCGCCAAATATGCGCTGAGCCGGGATTTCGGAATGGCGCTGCCGAAACTGCGCAGGCGCGTCGAATCGGACCTCCGCAAACGCGCCCTATCGCGCGGCACCGTCGTCGCGGCGATCGTCCGTCTGCTCGACACCGGCCGCATCCGGATCGGCAACGAAGCCTATGTCCAGGCCAATAAGAGCTATGGCGCGACGACGCTGCGGACCCGCCACGCCAAAGTGCGCGGACGGACGGTGAGGATGCGCTTCAAGGGCAAGAGCGGGATCGAGCGCGAACTCGCGATCACCGACGCGACGCTCAGCCGGATCGTGAAGAAGTGCCAGGACCTGCCCGGCCAGAATCTGTTCCAATATGTCGGCGAGGACGGCGAGGCCCAGCCGGTCGGCTCGACAGACGTCAACGACTATATTCGCGACGCCATGGGCGCCGATTTCACCGCCAAGCATTTCCGCACCTGGAGCGCGAGCGTGATCGCCTTCGAACAGATCTGCGCCGCCGGCGAGGAAGGGGTCGGCCTCAAGGCGATGCTCGAGCCGGTCGCCGAAGCGCTCGGCAACACGCCCGCGATCAGCCGCAAATCCTACGTCCATCCCACCCTGATCGAGGCGGTCAAGGGAGCGGAGAATAAGCGGCTTGCCTTGCAATGTCCCCGCCCGACGAAATATCTGTCGAGCGCCGAGCGCGGACTGATCGCCTTCCTCGGCAAGAAGCGGGTCAGGAAAACCAGGAAAATCTGAATCGATGAACAGCCCCTCCCTCGATATCCAGGCCCGGCTCATGTGGGCCGACATGGCGGCCTGGTTCTCCAGCCACAGCCTCCAGATCATCCTCGGCCTCGCCGCCGGCGCGGTCATCGTCGCGATCATGCTCGGCCTGAAGTGGATCGGCCTGCGCATTTGCCGGAGCGACCCGAGCCATCTCCACTGGCGGACCGTATTCGGCCGGGTGATCTCGAAGACCCGGCTCTGGTTCATGGTCGCGGTCGCCGCGAAGCTGGTCTCGGGCTATGCGGCGGCGCCCGAGGCGGTCGCCACCACGATCGACGTGCTGTTCGCCGTCGCGACGACGCTTCAGGTCGCCTTGTGGGTGCGCGAGCTCGTTCTCGGCATCATCGAGCATCGCGCCGGCGGGCTCGAGGAGAGTAGCGGCCTGGGCAGCGCGATCGGAATCATCCGCCTGCTCGTGACCATTGCCATCTTCATCATCGCCATCATCGTCGTGCTCGACAATCTCGGCGTCAACGTCACCGGCCTCGTCGCCGGCCTCGGCATCGGCGGCATCGCCATCGGCCTTGCCGCCCAGGGCATCTTCTCCGATCTGTTCGCGGCGCTTTCGATCATCTTCGACAAGCCGTTCCGCAGGGGCGATTCGATCCGCTGGGACACGACTTCGGGCACGGTCGAGAATATCGGCCTCAAATCGACCCGGGTGCGCGCCCTCACCGGCGAGGAGGTGGTGATCTCCAACACCAACCTGCTCTCCAAGGAGCTCCACAATATGGCGCGGCTCAACCGCCGCCGCATCCTCCAGCAATTCGGCATCGTCTACCAGACGCCGGTCGAGCTGTGCGCGCGCATTCCTGCCATCGTGAAGGAGGTGATCGAAGGCTGCGAGAAGTGCACCTTCCTGCGCTGCGGCATGATCGCTTATGGCGCGTCGAGCCTCGATTACGCCTTCGAATTCGACGTCCGCTCGGAGGTCTGGCAGAAGGTGTTCGACGCCCGCAGCCAGGTGCTGCTCGCCCTGCTCGCGCGCTTCAACAAGGAAGGGATCGAGTTCGCCTACCCGACCCAGACCAGCTTCACCGCCGCGCCGGACGGGACGTTGATCATGCCCTATCCCGCCGAGCCAGCAGAGGCGCCCGAGGCGGAGGAACAGGCGCCCCCGGCTCTCCCGGCGCGTTGAACCGGCGCTCCCGCGTGAAGACGGGTCGTCAGGCGGCTTCGTCGAGCCGCTGACCCTCTTCGAGCATCCGTTCCCAATTGGCGATGCTGATCGTGTCGAGATATTGGCGCTGCATCTCCGGCGTCAGCACTTCGAGCAGGCGCGAGCCTTCGACCCACAATTCGATCACGCCGAAGGCGCCGCCGCGCAGGCATTGCTTCACCGCCCAGCCCTCGCGCTCGGCGATCGCCCGGATGGCGGCAACGTCCATCCCGGTCGCGATCGCCATGTGAACAGGGTTCAGCCGCTGGGGCACGCCGGCGACGCCATAGGCGCCCTCCTCGCCTTCGCCCTGATGAAGCTCGGTGCCGCGCGGATAGACCTCGATCATGGTGCCGCGATCGTCGCCCGAAAGCGCGACCCAGCTGCCGTCGATGACGGCGGGGAAAGGCAGCGCGCGGCCGCCCCAGATCTCGGCCAGGACCTCGGCGACGTGCTGGGGTTGGTCGGCATCGATGGAAATGTGAAACAGCATCGGATATCTCCCTGAATAGCGGGAGAGCCCCTAGCGCGGCTCCGGGCACGGGCTACGTTCCGGCGACGAAATCAACGCTCCATGCGACAAACATTCGTTCCCCGGAAGGCCGGGGCCCAGTCCTGCGCCCGTGCCGCCAGGCCCCGGCCCTCGCCGCGGAACTAGAAGCCGACGTCTTCCAGCGACAGCAAAGTCGCGTTCCCGCCAGAGCTTGTGGTGTCGGTCGAGGTCACCCGCTCGGCGCAGAAGCGCGGCAGATAGTGCGGGCCGCCGGCTTTGGGGCCGGTGCCCGACTGGCCTTCCCCGCCGAACGGCTGCGAGCCCACGATGGCGCCGATCATCGAGCGGTTGACGTAGAGATTGCCGACGGTGCCGGTTTCCTCGACCGTCTCGGCGGCGCGGGCGATGCGGCTGTGCAGGCCCATGGTCAGGCCGAAGCCCGACGAGTTGATTCGCCGCACCGTCTCCGCCAGCGCCCCGCTTTTCCAGGTGGTGACGTGGAGCAACGGGCCGAACCATTCCTCCCTGAGGTCCTCGATGGCGTCGATCCGGATCAGGGTCGGCGGGACGAATAGACCGTCTTGCGGCCCCGAAATGGATTTCAGGATGCGGTCCGTCATCGCCTCGCGCCGCCCCATCAATTTGTCGTAGGAGGACTGGTCGATCACGGGCCCGACATCGGTGCGGGGATCGGCGGGATCGCCCACGATCAGGCCGTCCATCGCGCCCGCCAGCATCTCCAGCGTCCGCTCCGCCACGTCCTCCTGAAGCACCAGCAGCCTCAGCGCCGAGCAGCGCTGCCCGGCGGAGCGGAACGCCGACGTAATCACGTCCTGGACCACCTGCTCGGGCAAAGCCGTCGAATCGACGATCATCGCGTTGATCCCGCCCGTCTCGGCGATCAACGGGATGATGTCGCGATCGTCGTCGGCGACCAAGGTGCGGGCGATGGTCTTGGCGGTCGCGGTCGAGCCGGTGAAGGCGACGCCGGCGATGCGGACGTCCTCCATCAATTTCTGGCCCAGATCGCGCCGGCCGGCGGCCAGCACCAGGGCGTCCTCGGGGATGCCCGCCGCATGGGCGAGGCCGACCGCATAAGCGGCGATCTCGGGCGTCTGCGAGGCCGGCTTGGCGACGACGCTATTGCCCGCCGCCAGTGCGGCGCTGACCTGGCCGAGGAAGATCGCGAGCGGGAAATTCCACGGCGCGATGCACACGAAGACGCCGCGGCCCGCCATCCGAAGCACGTTGCGCTCGCCGGTCGGCCCGGGCAGATCGACCGGCTGCAGGCCGGCCCGCGCCCGGGCGGCATAATAGCGGCAGAAATCGACCGCCTCGCGCACCTCGGCGAGCGCGTCGGGGATGGTCTTCCTGGCCTCCTGGACGCAGATCCGCATCAGCATGTCGCGGTCGCGCTCGAGCAGGGCGGCGAGCCTCTCCAGGCAGGATGCGCGCTCCTCGACGCCGCGGGTCGACCAGTCTTCGAAGCCCTTCAGAGCCCGGGTCACCAGCTCTTCGGCCGGCGCGCTGGCGGTCGGCTTGAAGGCGAGCGGCGGTGCCACCGCCTTGGCGACCCGCTCGAGCTCGGGCCGATGGTTGAGATCGAGGCCCTCGCTATTCTTGCGCTCGGGCATGAACAGGTCCTCGGGCAGTACGATCGAGGGATGGCGGGTGCCGCCGACCGCGGCGATCCTTGCGACCGGATCGGCGAGGAGATCCTCGTCGGTCAGGCTCTCGTCGGCGAGCTGGTGGACGAAGGAGGAATTGGCACCGTTCTCGAGCAGGCGCCGGACCAGATAGGCGAGCAGGTCGCGGTGGCCGCCGACCGGCGCATAGATGCGGGTGTGATAGCCTTGCTCGTGCGCGAGGCTCTCGTAGAGCCCCTCGCCCATGCCGTGCAGCCGCTGGAATTCGAACTTGCGGGCATCGCCCGCCCATTCGAGGATGGTGGCGACCGTCAGCGCATTGTGGGTGGCGAAGGCGGGATAGATATTCTTCGCCGACAGCATGTCCCCGGCGCAGGCGAGATACGAGACGTCGGTCGCCGCCTTGCGGGTGAACAAAGGATAGTCGCTCAGCCCTTGCTCCTGTGTCCGCTTGATCTCGGTGTCCCAATAGGCCCCTTTGACGAGCCGCGCCGCGATCCGCCGCCCCGTCTTCTCGCCCAGCGCGTTCGCCCAGGCGATCGTCGGCCGGGCGCGCTTGCCATAAGCTTGGATCGCCATGCCGAGCCCGTCCCAGCCCCTGAGCGCTGGCACGCCGGCCACGGCCTCGATGATGTCGAGGCTCATCTCGAGCCGCTCGGTTTCCTCGGCATCGATGGTGAAGGGGATGCCGAGCCGCGCCGCGAGCGTCGCCAGCGCCTCGACCTGCTCGATCAAAGCCGGCACGCAGCGCTCGTACTGGGCGACCTCGTAGCGCGGGTGCAGTGCGGAGAGCTTGACCGAGATCGAATGGCCTTCGCCGGCGACCTTGCCGACCGCGCGGATGGCGTCCTCGTAGGACCGGTAATAGCGCTCCGCGTCCGGGAAGGTCCGCGCCGCCTCGCCGAGCATGTCGAAGCTGGCGGTGAAGCCGCGATTCTCGCGCTTCTTCATCCGATCGAGCGCCTCGCCGATATTGCGGCCCATGACGAAGATCTCGCCCATCATCCGCATCGCCGCGCCAACGCCCTGGCGGACGAAAGGTTCGCCGGTGCGGGCGATCAGCCGCCGGAGCGCGCTCGCCTGCTCGGATTCGCTGGTCAAGGCGCGGCCGATCACCAGCCCCCAGGTCGCGGTGTTGACGAGGGTGGAATTGGCCTTGCCCTTGTGCGCGCGCCAATCGCCCTCGCCGAGCTTGTCGGCGATGAGGCTGTCGGCGGTTTCGGGATCGGGCACGCGCAGGAAGGCTTCGGCCAGGCTCAGCAGGGCGACGCCTTCCTGGGTGTTGAGCCGATATTCCTGGAGGAACTGATTGACCCAGCCCTTGCCCTGCGCGTCGCGAAGCTCGGCGAGCATCGCCGTCGCCCGCGCGACGACCCGGGCGCGCGAGTCGGCGTCGAGCGCCGCGTCGCGAAGCAGCGGCGCCAGCACCTCGGGCTCGGGTGCCCGAAGCAAGGCCTGGATTTGAGCGCGCGCCGATGCCGTAGCGTCAGCCATGTCCTTATTCTCCCGAGGGCTTGAGTCTCGCCGCCGCGCGGCCCTATGCGGGGCCGATAGCGCTTGAAATGGGGAGGCTCAATGCCGGTCGCCAGCCTGGACGAGATAGAAAGACGAATCGGCGAGGAGATCGGTGTCTCCGACTGGATCCTGGTCGATCAGGCGCGGATCGACGCGTTCGCCGACGTGACCGAGGATCCCCAGTTCATCCATGTCGATCCCGAGGCGGCGGCGAAGACCCCGTTCGGCGGCACCATCGCCCATGGTTTCCTGACCCTGTCGCTGCTCAGCCGGATGGCCGCCGACGCCATGCTCCGGCCCGAAAGCATGAAGATGGGCGTCAATTACGGCTTCGACAAGGTCCGCTTCCTCGCCCCGGTCCGCTCCGGCAGGCGCGTCCGCGGCCGCTTCACCCTCGCCGCTTTCGAGGAGAAGCGGCCCGGCCAGTATCAATTCGTCCACCATGTCGCCGTCGAGATCGAGGGCGAGGACAAGCCCGCCTTGATCGCCGACTGGATCGGCATGATCTTCGTGTGAAACAATTCCTCCCCGCCCTTGGGCAAGGGGGAGGGCTTTAAGAAAGGAATCTCCATGTCCGATCGCCAGGCCGTCATCGTCTCCACCGCCCGCACGCCGATCGGCAAGGCCTATCGCGGCGCGTTCAACGCGACCCCCTCCCCCACTCTGGCCGCGCACGCGATCCGGGCCGCCGTCGAGCGCTCGGGCGTCGACCCTGCGGAGATCGACGACGTGATCATCGGCGCCGCCTTGCAGCAGGGCGTGCAGGCGACGATCGGGCGGACCGCCGCCCTGCGCGCGGGCCTGCCGGTGACCGTGCCCGGAATGTCGATCGACCGCCAGTGCGCCTCGGGCCTGATGGCGATCGCCACGGCGGCCAAGCAGGTGATCGTCGATCGGATGCAGGTCTGCGTCGCCGGCGGCGTCGAATCGATCTCGATGGTGCAGACGGCCGAGATGCGGTTGGGCGGCGATCCCGAGCTCGTCGCCATGCACAAGCATGTCTACATGCCGATGATCGGCACCGCCGAAGTGGTCGGCAAGCGCTATGGCGTCGCCCGCGACCGCCAGGACGCCTACGCTTTGCAATCCCAGCAGCGCACCGCCGCCGCCCAAGCCGCCGGCAAGTTCGACGAGGAGATCGTCCCGGTTACCGCTACGATGCAGGTCAAAGACAAGGCGACCGGCGAGATTTCGACGCGCGAGGTCACCATCACCAAGGATGAGGGCAATCGCGCCGACACTACGATCGAGGGCCTCAACGGCCTGCAGCCGGTCATGGGCCCGGAGGGCATGATCACCGCCGGCAATGCCAGCCAGCTCTCCGACGGCGCCTCGGCCTGCGTGATCATGGAGGCGGGCCTCGCCGCCGAGCGCGGCCTCAAGCCGCTCGGCCGCTATATCGGCATGGCCGCGGCCGGCACCGAGCCCGACGAGATGGGGATCGGGCCCGTGTTCGCGGTGCCCAAGCTGCTCGACCGGTTCGGGCTCAAGGTGGGCGACATCGACCTGTGGGAATTGAACGAGGCCTTCGCCGTCCAGGTGCTCTATATCCAGGACGTGCTCGGAATTCCGGGCGACAGGATGAACGTCAATGGCGGCGCCATCTCGATCGGCCACCCCTACGGCATGTCCGGGGCGCGGATGACCGGCCATGCGCTGATCGAGGGCAAGCGCCGCGGCGCCAGATATGTGATGGTGACGATGTGCGTCGGCGGCGGCATGGGCGCGGCCGGCCTGTTCGAGGTGCTGTAGCCGATGGGTCTGCTCGCTCCGTTCGAACCGTTGCGGCGCTACGCCGATTTTCGCGGCCGCTCGACGCGCAGCGAGCTGCTGCTGTTCTACCTGCTCTTGATGGTGGCGAACGTAGCGCTCGCTTATGCGGCGGCGCTCGTTCCGCCCGAATATCGGCGCTGGATCGACGTCGCCTTGGCGGCCTTGCTCGCCTGCCCGGCGCTGGCGCTGATGGCGCGCCGGCTGCACGACACCGGGCGGAGCGCCTGGTGGCTGCTGATCGGGCTGCCGATGGCCGCGCTCAGCCTCTGGGAGGCCTATGTCCGATTCGGCGAGCCGCTGGCGCTCTCGCCGATCGACACGCTGCCGCTGCTGGTCCGGCTTGCTCTGGCGCTCTCGATCGTCGCCCTGGTCCTGCTCCTGCTGTGGGACGATGAGGAGCAGGACAATATTCATGGGCCCAATCCTCGCTACGGCCCGGCGGAGGCGGCCGCCTGAGCCTTGGCCTGCCCGGGCCCTGCGACGGCGCGGCGGCGTCGGGCGGGAGCCGTGGCGCGCGCCATCCGCGGCTGATCCTCGCCACCTGCATCCTCGCCTCCAGCCTCGCCTTCATCGACGGCTCGGTGCTGAACGTCGCCCTGCCGACGATCGGCCGAGGCTTCGATGCGACGACCGCCGAGGTGCAATGGGTGGTCAACGCCTTCACATTGCCTCTGACGGCCCTGCTGCTGCTCGGCGGCGCGGCCGGCGATCTCTACGGCAGGCGGCGGCTGATGCTCGGCGGCATCGCCTTGTTCACCGCCGCCTCGCTGCTCTGCGCCGCGGCGCCGAGCCTCGCCGTCTTCCTCGCCGGCCGGGCGCTGCAGGGGCTGGGCGCGGCGATGCTGCTGCCCAGCAGCCTCGCCATATTGAGCGCGGCCTTCACCGGCGAGCGCCGCGGCCGCGCGGTCGGCACCTGGGCGGCCGCGGGCGCCGCCACCGGCGCGGTGGCGCCGATGCTCGGCGGCTGGCTGGTCGAGAGCGCCGGCTGGCCGTTCATCTTCCTCCTCAACCTGCCGATCGCGGCGGCGGCGATCGCGCTCGGCTGGCGCTACGTGCCCGAAAGCGACAATCGCGAGCGGCCGGATCCCGACTGGGCGGGAGCCGCGCTGGCGACGCTCGGCCTCGGCGCGCTGACCTGGAGCCTGACCGCCTGGTCCGCGACCGCGCGGCTCGACGAAGCAAGCGGCGCAGCGCTCGCCGCCGGCATCCTTCTCATCTTCGCGTTCCTCTGGACCGAAAAGAAACGCGGCGTCCACGCCATGGTGCCGCTCGCCATGTTCGGCTCGCGCCCCTTCGTCGGGCTGACCCTGTTCACCTTCCTGCTCTACGGCGCGCTCGGCGGGCTGATGCTGCTCTTGCCCTTTACCCTGATCGAGGCGGGCGGCTATTCGCCGGTCGCCGCCGGCTCGGCGCTGCTGCCGCTGCCGATCATCATCGCCATGGGATCGCCGCTGATGGGCAAATGGGCGGCGCGGATCGGCCCGCGGCTGCCGCTGAGCGTCGGCCCGCTGCTGGTCGCGATCGGCTTCGCGCTGGCGCTGCGGATCGACGTGGCGAGCAGCTATTGGACCAGCGTCCTGCCATCGATCCTGATGGTGTCGGCGGGCATGGCGATCGCGGTCGCGCCGCTCACCACGGCGGTGCTGGGGTCGGTCGAGAACAGCCATGTCGGCACCGCCTCGGGCCTGAACAGCGCGGTCGCACGCGGCGGCGGCCTGATCGCCACCGCCCTGCTCGGCATCGTCCTGTCCCGGCAGGGCGCGGCGCTGATCGCGGGCTTCCACGGCGCGGCGCTGGCCGGAATCGTCCTCGCCCTGATCTCGTCGCTGACCGCCTTCGCGACGCTCAAGGCAATGCCGCGCCGGGGCTGACCCGGCCCGGAGTGGCTCGGCGCCTGTGTCGACCTCCGTCAGATCCCGGTCCGGAACGGGGTGAAATCGGTGCCCTCGTCGTAGACGTCGATGCCTTCGCGGCGCTTCAGCCAGCCGACCAAGGCATAAGTGAAGGGCGTCAGCAGCGCTTCCCAGCCGACCTTCAGCGCCCATTGGGTGGCGAGGACCATGATGAGGGTCGCATCGTCCCACAGGCCGTAGAAAGCGAGCGGATAGAAGATCAGGCTGTCGACCCCTTGCCCGACCAGGGTCGAGCCGATCGTGCGGCTCCACAAATGATGGCCCCGGGTCCAGACCTTCATCCTGGCGAGCACGTAGGAATTGACGAACTCGCCGGCCCAGAAGGCGAGGATCGAGGCGAAGACGATGCGCGGCACCTGCCCGAACACCTGATCGTAGGCGGCCTGACCGGTCCAGGTTTCCGCCGGCGGCAGCGCCACCACCGCCCAGGCCATGAACGCCATGAAGGCCAGCGCGGCGAAGCCTGCCCAGATGCAGCGCCGCGCCCGGCCATAGCCGTAAACCTCGGTCAGCACGTCGCCGAGCACATAGGAGAGCGGGAAGAACAGGATCCCGGCCCCGAACGGCCACAGCCCGATCCCGGGCAGGTCGATTGCCGCCACCTTGCCCGCGCCGAGCACGTTGGAGAGGAGCAGGATGGTGACGAAGGCAACCATCACATAGTCGAAATAGCGCAGCGGGCGGCCGGTCAGCGCCGCGGCGTCGGTTCTGCTCGGGGCTTCCTCCATGGGCCTTTATCCGCAAGCCGTCAAAGTCCGTAAAGGCCGCTCCCCGCCATATTCTTCGCCAGCAGCGCCCGACGCGTCGGGTTTCCGTCCCACAGGGCCTGGCTATAGTCGCCGATCATCTCCGCCTGCGCCTCCAGCATGGCGTCAGCGAACGGCGTCGTCCCCGGCGTATAGCGGTACATGTCGTTCGGCTTCCCCCGCACCTTGACGAACTCCGCGCCGTAGCGCGCGGCGAACGTGGGCATGCCCAAAGCGCGATACTGCCAGATATGGGCCATTTCGTGGATGAACGTCTTGCGATCCTGCCCGTCGGCGGAGAAGTCGGCGCAATAGCGGCTCTTGAAATATGCGGTCGAGCCGATGGTTATCGCCGGATTCCCTTTGGCGAAGGCGATGTGGGCGAAGGGATTGTTGCCGGGGCCATCGCTCAGCTTCACGCGGCGAGGGTCGATCCTGTCGCCGAACGCGGCCCGGATCAGCACGGTTTCGCCGGCGGTCAGCCTCCTTTGCTTGCCCATCGCTCCGCTCCTCCCGGCAACGAGCCTAACCCTCTCGGCCGCGAAACGGAATTCCGATCTTCATCAATTGGGGCTAGAGCGGCGTCACGCGCCCGTAGCTCAGTTGGACAGAGCACGAGCCTTCTAAGCTTGGGGTCGCAGGTTCGAATCCTGCCGGGCGCGCCACTAACCGGGCGCGATCCGCGGGGTATCGACCCCGAACCTTTGCCGACAAGGTCGGTAACCACGCTCGGCAGCACTTCATAAGCCTCGATCTGGCATGGCCTGTCTATCGAGGCCGGGAGTCGTCGAGTGTCCAACCTGTCGTTCATGCTTTCGCGCGCGATAACGCGCGGCCGCGCCGCCACCGGCCTGCCGCGCAACCGCGCGCAGATTCTGGTTTCGCTGCTGCGCAAGCGCGCAGAGGCCCATCGCCGCGGGCTCCACGACCATGAGCAGAAGCTGCGCGATCAGATCACCTGGTCGCTGCCGATCCAGGACGGCGAAGAGCAATCGGAGCCGGAGCCGAAGCCGGCTGGCGCCGACGCCGCCTAGACCGGCCCGAGGCCCTCGGCGGCGGCGATCGCCTCCGCGAGCCGGTCCTCGTTTCCTCCACTGATCCGGACATAGTCGACGCCGGCCTCGTCGAGCACGCGAAGGCAAGCCGCCATGAACCGCCGCCGGTCGGCCGGATCCGGAAAGTAGCGGGTTCCGTCATCCTCCCAGGGGACGTCGATGTCGGTCAGGAGGTAGAGGTCGGCGAACGGGCAATCGTCGAGCAGGCCGTCGGGGACATGGCCGAGGATCATCAGCGACCAGGCCGCGGTGGTGAGCGCGTCGGTGTCGATGATCAGCCGGCAATTGCACCAGGGCATGGCCGCCCGCGTCATTGCGCTCTGGGTTCGCGCGATCGTGATCAGCCCCGCGGCGTCGAGATCGAAGCCGTGCACCTCGCAATGCACGCGCCCATATTCGGGCACCCAGATCGTATCGAAATGCTCAGCGAGCGGCGCCGAAAGCGTGCTTTTGCCCGTGCTTTCGGGCCCGTGCAGGCAGATGGTGCGCGTAAAATGGGGCCGGACCGGCTCAGGCAACTGCCGCCAATGCGTCCATGGATCGGCGCGCACTGCGCTGCCCGACAGGCCGGGATGGAGGCGTGGCCCGATTTGAATGAACTCGGCCCCGACTTCCTCGGCGAGCCTCTTGCCGTAATCCTCTCCGGCGAACAGGCGATCGATCGGCTCCGGGTGCGCGTCCCGCACGATCCCGCCCCAGATCGGCCAGAAATCCGGATGTTCCTCCGGCGCCTGCGGCACGATCGCGTCATGGCCGATCACCCGGCAGGTCGGGAACAGCGCCTTCATCCAGGCCAGGCGCAGCGGTCCCGGGATCGGATCGCCGGGCAGCCAGCAGACCAGGATGGTGAGCCGGCCCACCGATTGCCGCGCCGTTTCGCACAGCACGACATGGCCCGCATGAGGCGGCATGAACTTGCCGAGCAGGAAGCCGTGCGTCACGCCTTTGCCTGCGCCCGCAACGCGCGCCGCCAATCGACCAGGCCGGCGATCGAGAGCATCAGGAACAGGGCATAGAGTCCCGACGTCCAGGCGAGGCCGCGGCTCCAGAACAGCCAGATCGCGATGATGTCGACCAGGATCCAGAGCACCCAATTCTCGATCCGCCGCCGCGCCATGAGGATTTGCGCGGCAATGCTCATGCCCGCGATGGCGGCGTCCCACATCGGTGCCGCCGCGTCGGTGAAACGCGCCATGCCGAGGCCCAAAGCGAGACTGACTGCCGCCGTCGCCGCGGCCCAGGCGAGCCGCTCGCCATTGCTGAGCACTGCGACCGGCACGCGCCCCGTCGCCCGCTTCGCCTGCGCCCAGCTTCGCCAGCCGTAGACGTTCACCACGAAGAAGAAGATTTGCAGGGACGCGTCGCTGTAGAGCTTCGCGTCGAAGAAGACGAAGAAGTAGAGCGAAACCATCGCCAGGCCGAACGGATAGTTCCAGACGCTCCGGCGGACGATGAGCGAGACGTTGACGACGCCGAGCGCGGCCGCCGCCCATTCGAGCCAGTTCATGCGGTGCGGCTCCCCATCCCCCGAAGGCCCGACGCTAGCCGAGCCGGGCGCCCGCCGACAAGTCGGCACATTCGCAATCCCGATCAAGCGGCGCGTGCCGCGCCCCTGCTAGGGCGTCGCCCATGAAGAATGTCCTCTCCGCCTTCGCCGCCTGCGTCCTTCTCGCGACCCCCGCCGCCGCCGAGCTGCCACGCCGCGCCATGCTGGGAGTCGCCATGGCGCCGGACCTTCAGCGGGGCGAAGGCGCGGCGATCAGCCAGGTCATGCCCGGCACGACCGCCGAAGCGATCGGCCTGCGGCAGGGCGACGTCGTCGTCCGGGTCAACGACGCCCCGATCGCCCGGCCCGCCGATCTCGGCCCAACCCTTACCCGCCTCCTTGGCGGCACGCCCGTCACTCTGACCGTCCGGCGAGACGGCCTGGACCTGGTACTCCGCGGCCGCGGCGTCGAGCGGCCGCGCGACTCCTATCCCGGGGCGCGCGTGGATTATGGCGCGGTGCCGTTCCGCGACGGCCAGTTGCGCGACATCCTCGTCACTCCGAACGATGTCGCCGAGCCGCCGATCGTCTTCCTGCTCCAGGGCTTTTCGTGCGTCACCATCGAAAATGCGCTCTACCACCGGCTGATCGAGGAGCTGCTCCGCGACGGGATCGGCCTCTACCGGGTCGAAAAGGCCGGAATCGGCGACAGCGCCGGCGGCCCGCATTGCACCGAGATCGACTTCGCGGCCGAGTTGGAGGGCTTCCGTGGCGCCTATCGCCACCTCGTCGAAACGCGCGGCGTCGATCCCGACCGGATCTTCATGCTCGGCCATTCGATGGGCGGGATCCAGACGCCCTTTCTCTCCGCCGAGCGAGCACCGCGGGGCGTCGCCGTCTACGGCGCGGGCCTCCGGAACTGGGCGGATTACCATCTCGATCTGGTCCGCTTCCAATCCTACCTCTTCGCAGGCAACGATCCGGTGCAGGGCGCCGAGCAGGCGGAAGCCTGGCGTGAGATGCTTCGCCTCTTCTATTTCGAGCGCGAAGCGCCGGCCGCGATCGCCGCTCGCAACCCCGCCTTTGCGACGGCGCTCCGCGAGCTGATGTCGTGGGACGGGACCGACAAGGTACTCGGCCGCCACTACCTCTTCACCCAGGACCTCGCGCATATCCCGCTCACCGCGGCCTGGCGCGCTTCGCGGACCAACGTTCTGGCGATGTATGGCGAGGCCGACATCGTCGCCCTGTTCGACGAGGACCACCGGCTGATCGCCGACATGGCCAATCATTGGCGACCGGGCTCGGGCCGCTATGTCGAAATCGCCCGCACGGGCCACGGCATGGACGTGATCGGCGACCGGCTCGAGGTCCGGCGGCGGACCCTCGCGGCCGGAGCGATTCCGTCGGGCGAGTTCAACCCGGAGGTCGCGCGAGAGCTGACCCGGTGGATCAGGGAATCGATGACCCGCCCGCCGGTGCGCGAGCAGGCGCCGGCCGCCGGCTGAGCCTATTCGTGGCGCAACGCGTCGATCGGGTTGAGCGCCGCCGCGCGCCGGGCGGGGAAATAGCCGAACACGACCCCGATCAGCGCCGAAACGCTGAACGATATGACGTTGATCTGCACGTCGAACAGGAACGGCACCTGGATGATGGGCGCGAGGATGAAGGTCGCGGCCAGCGCAAGCAGCAGTCCGATCAGCCCTCCAAGGCAAGCGAGCACGACCGCTTCGACGAGGAATTGGAGCAGCACCTCGCGCCCGACCGCGCCGATCGCGAGGCGGATTCCGATCTCGCGCGTTCGCTCGGTCACCGAGACCAGCATGATGTTCATGATGCCGATGCCGCCGACGATCAGGCTGACCGCGGCGACCGCGCCCATCACCGCGGTGAGGATTCGCGTCGTGCCCTGCAGCGTCTCGGATATCTGCTTGGTGTCGAAGATGTTGAAATTGTCCTGGCCGCCACGGACGTTGCGGCGCTCGCGCAGCAGGCTCTCGATCGAGGACTGGACGGATCCGGTTTCGTAGCTGTCGTCGACCGCGACCATGATGAAGCGGATGTCGCGATTGCCCGAGAAGCGGCGCTGGACCGCCTTGATCGGCATGATGACGACGTCGTCCTGGTCCTGGAAGCCGCCTTGGCCGCGCGACGCCAGCGTTCCGATCACCTCGCAGCTAATGTCGCGGATCCGGAAGCGCTGGCCGACCGCCGGCTCGCCCCGGAACAGGTTCTGCTGGACGGTGCTGCCGATCACGCAGACCGCCTTGCCCGCCTGCTCCTCGGCGTCGGTCCAGATCCGGCCTTCGCCCAGGGCCCATTGCTGGGCGGTGAAGAATTGCGAAGTGGTGCCGTTGACCTGGGTCTGCCAATTGGCGGCGTTGCGCACCGCCAGACCCGAGGACTGGGCCTGCGGCGCGACCGCGCGGATGCCGGCGACCTGCTCCTGGATCGCCTCGACGTCGGCCATTTCGAAATCGGGCGATTGCCCGCCGCCGCCGCCGCGGCCGAAGCCTTGGCCCGGGCGGATCTGCAGGATGTTGGCGCCGAGGCTCGATATCTGCTCGGCCACGGCCGCGGTGGCGCCCTTGCCCAGGGTCACCATGGTGACCACCGCGGCGACGCCGATGACGATCCCGAGCACGGTCAGAAACGAGCGCAGTTTGTGCCGGCCGATCTCGCGCAAGGCGAGGATGACGGTGGTGAAGAACATGGGCGCTACCCGTCGCCCCGGCGAAGGCCGGGGTTTGGCTGAGGAGGGCCGTGACCGCCCGGCCTGGGATCCCCGCCTTCGCCGGGATTACGGTTGTGACTTTTCGTCTCCACCGTCTCCACCAGCCCGTCCCGGAAATGGATGATGGTCCGCGCATATGCGGCCATGTCCGGCTCGTGCGTGACCATGATGACGGTGATTCCGAGGTCGCGATTGAGGCCGGTCAAGAGGTCCATGATCTCGAGCGAGGTCTTGCTGTCGAGATTGCCGGTCGGCTCGTCGGCGAGCAGCACGTCGGGACTGGTGACGATGGCGCGGGCGATGGCGACTCGCTGCTGCTGGCCGCCCGACAATTCGGCCGGCGTATGGTCCCACCAGTCCTTGATGCCGACCTTGTCGAGCGCATCCATCGCCAGCGCGCGCCGCCTCGCCTTGGGCTCGCCGCGGTAGAGCAGAGGCAGCTCGACATTTTCGAGCGCGTCGGTGCGGGCGAGCAGGTTGAAGCCCTGGAAGACGAAGCCGAGATAGCGGCGCCTGAGCAATGCCCGCTCGTCGCGGCCGAGCCGCTCGACCGGCACGCCCTTGAAGCGGAAGGTGCCGGTGGTCGGCACGTCGAGGCAGCCCAATATGTTCATCGCGGTCGACTTGCCCGACCCCGACGGCCCCATCACCGCGACGAAATCGCCTTCCTCCACGGCCAGGTCGACGCCCTTGAGCGCCTGAAAGGCGGTGGCGCCGGCGCCATAGGTCTTGGTGACGCTCTTCAGCGCAATGATCGGCTCATTGGCCATCGGGCGGCGACGCCTCCCCGCTCTGGCCGCGCTCGCGCCTGCGCTGCTCGCGCCGAGCGCGCATCTGGGCGCGCTGCTCGGGGGTCAGGCTTTCCATATAGGCGCGGCGCTGCTCCGGCGTCATGTCGCGCATGCGCTGGCCGCCCGGGCCGCGCATTCCGCCGCCGCCGCCCGCGCCCCCGGCCCGTTCGCCCGTCTTCGGCGCGGCTTCGCGTGCCGGCGCCGCGCCGGCCGCCGGGGCTTGCCCCTTGACGGGCGGCTGCGCGGGAGCGGGAGCGCCCGGCTGCCGCTGGACGCTATTGCCCTGGCCCTCGTCACCTCCGCCGCGCTCGCCGCGGCCGCGCCGGCCTTCGCCTTTCTCGCCGCCTTCGGCTTTCTCCTGGGTCTGGCCGGCGGCGAGGCGCGCGGTGATCACTTCCTGGCCTTCGGTGAGGCCGCCGCTGGTGATTTCGGTCACCGAGCCGTTGCTTTCGCCGACCACGACCTGGACCGGCGTCGGATTGCCGTCGGCGCCGAGCACGTAGACGGTCTGGCGGCTGCCCCGCCCGATCGTGACCTCGCGCGCGGCGCGCCCGCCGCGACCGGCGCCGCCGCGCCTGCCGCCGCGCGGGACGAGCACGCTGGTGACGCCGCCCGGCTGGCCGGCCTGCGCGGCCGCGTCGCGCTCGGGCGACCAGCGCAGGGCGGCGTTGGGCACGAGCAGGACGTTGCGGCGCTCGGTGGTGACGATCTCGGCGGTCGCGGTCATGCCCGGCCGCAGCTGCAGGTCCGGATTGTCGACCGAAAGCTCGGCCGTATAGGCGACGACATTGCCGGTGCCGGCCGCGGCCGTGGTCGAGCCGCTGGTCGCGCCGGAGGCATTGGCGCCGACGTCGATGCGGGTGACGACCGCGGCGAAGGTGCGCCCCGGATAGGCATCGACCGTGAAGCTCGCCCGCTGGCCGGCCTGGACCTGGGCGACGTCGGCCTCGTCGACTCGGACCTCGAGCTTCATCGCGGCGAGATCCTCGGCGATGGTGAACAGGACCGGCGCCTGGAAGGAGGCGGCAACGGTCTGGCCCGGATCGATCTGCCGAGAAAGGACGACCCCGGTCACCGGCGAATAGATGGTCGCCTTGGAAAGATTGGTCTGGGCCGAGGACAGCTGCGCGCGCGCCTGCGCCACCTGCGCCTGGGCCGAGCGCACGCCGGCCAAAGCGCGCCGGTTCTCGGCCCGCGCGGCGTCGAGCTCTGTTTCGGAAGGCACCCGCCCGCCGGAAACTCGGAACACCTCCTCCTGCCTGGCGAGATTGGCGCGCGCCTGCGCGGCCGAAGCCTCCGCCGTGGCGACCGACGCCTGCGCCGAAGCGAGGCCGGCCTGCGCCTGCAATATCGTGTCCTGGAGCCGCGACGTATCGAGCCTGGCCAGCGGCTGGCCCTGGACGACGCGGTCGTTATTGTCGACGAAGACCTGGGTGACGAGGCCCGATTGCTCGGACCCGACCTCGACCTGGTTGGTCGGCTGCAAATTGCCGGTGGCCGAGACGGCGACCGTCAGCCGACCGCGCCGCACTTCGGCGGTGGCATAGCCGCCCTCGGCTTCGGCGGCGAAGCAGCGCGACAGCAGGAACAGGAGCGCGACCAGCACGACCGCGCCGACCAGATAGAGCGGGCGCTTGTACCAGGGCTTGGGTGGCGGCGCGCCGAGGAAGTCGGTCAGGTCCCTCTCGTCCGGAGCCGGCGCGTTGCTCACCTTGGTGGTTTCGGGCGTGTCGGTCATTCGCTTCTTCCAATTTCGGGTGAGGCGGTCGAATCCCAGCCGCCGCCCAGGGCGCGATAGAGCTGGACGAGCGCCAGCGCCTCGTCGCCGCGGCTCGATACCATTCCGTCGCGCGCGGACAGGAGCGAGCGTTCGGATTCGAGCAATTGCTGGAAGTCGGTGAGGCCCGAGCGATATTGGGTTCGGGCGAGGATCGCGCTGTTGTCTGCAGCGTCCAGTGCGATCGCGAACTGGACCTGGCGCTCGCGGGCGGCGCGAAGGGCGATCAGCGCGTTCTCGACGTCTTCGAGCGAGGTCAGGATGGACTGGCGATAGGCGGCGAGAGCACCTTCGGTCGCCGCCTGCTGCGAGCGGAACTGGGAGCGCAGCCGGCCGCCGTCGAACAGGGTCTGGCTCAGCGAGGAGAAGATGCCGCCGGTGATCGCCTCGAACAGGCCGCCGAGCGAGAAGGCCGAGGTGCCGATATTGCCGCTCAGCCGAAGCGCCGGATAGAGCTGCGCCTCGGCCACGCCGATCCGCGCCGTCGCGGCGGCGAGGCTGCGCTCGGCGCCGCGAATGTCGGGGCGCTGGCGCAAGGTATCGGCCGGAATGCCGACCGCGACGTCCTCCGGCCCGTCCGGGATCGGCCCGGCCTGCGTCAGCTCGGCGGTCAGGGCGCCTGGCGCCCGGCCGCTCAGCACGGCGAGGCGATAGGTGGCGCTGGCGAAGGCGTTTTCGATATTGGGGATCGAGGCGGCGGTCTGCGCGCGCGACGCGCGCGCCTGCTCGCTGTCGAGCGAGGAGACGAGCCCGGCTTCGACCCGCCAGCGGGCGATCTGGAGATTGTCGTCGGCGATGGCGAGCGTGTCGCGGGCCAGAGCGAGCCGCTCCTGCGCCTGCCGCGCCTGGATGTAATTGCTCGCGACCTCGGCGGCGATGGCGACGCGCAGCGCCTCGCGGTCGAAATAGACGCCCTCCGCATCGGCGCCGGCCGCCTCGACGCCGCGCCGGATGCGCCCGAACAGGTCGATCTCCCAGGAGGCGTCCGCGCCGACGTCGAAGCTCGAGCGGTCGTTGCCGCTGCCGACGCTGCGCCCCGCGCCGGCCGAAGCACCCACCGTCGGCACTTGTCCGGCCCGCGCCTGGATCAGCGATTCGCGCGCCTGCACCAGCCGGGTTCCCGCCTGCGCCAGATCGAGATTGCCGGCGCTCGCCTCGTCGATCAGCCGGGTCAGCAAAGGATCGTCGAACCGCTCCCACCAGCGCGACAGATCGGCCGGCGCCGACGCCTCGCCGGGGCGGCCATAATAGGTTTCCGGCACCGCGAGCGTCTCCGCCGGCGGGGTTCGGTAATCGGGTCCGAGCGTGGTGCAGCCCGCACAAGCAACCGACAAAACAAGGGCGATACTCAAACGCATAGAGCCCGCCCTAGTGGTCCGGCCGTGTCGCGCAAGTATGTTCGGCCCGGCCGGACTTTGTATCAGTGTGTCCCGAGAGGGAGGGCTCAGCCGCCGATATGGGTCTGGCCGACCATGCAATAGAGCATCGGGAGCGACAGGATCAGGTTCGTCCGCGACGCCATCATCGCGTAGCGCGCCGCATTCGCCTTCGCATCGTCGGCCGCCGGCACGATGCCGAGCGCCTTCTTCTGGTTCGGCCAGATCACGAACCAGACGTTCGCCGCCATGATCAGGCCCAGCCACATGCCGATCCCGATCGTGCGATAGCCCTCTTCGAGCATCAGCGCCTTGGCCGAATAGCCGGGCAAAGAGAGTTCGGCGACGAGGAAGCCGAGCAACACGGTGGCCAGCGCGGCCCAGCGGAACCAGAACAGGGCGGCCGGGGCGATATGCTTGGTGATCCCGGGCTTCAGCTCGGCAGGTACGTTGGGCATGGTCGGGATCTGGACGAAATTGAAATAATAAAGCAGCCCGATCCAGAGCACGCCGGCGAACACGTGCAGGTAGCGCAGGAATTGGGCCCAATAGCCGTCCATCCCGATCGCATCGCCATGAAGGCCGAACATCGCCAGGATAAGCAGCACCACGCCGATGCCCAGCGCCAGATGGAAATTACCGAGTATCTTGGCCATCGTCAGTCCCCCTTATGCGGATCGTTGCGGCCTCTCTAACCCATGCGGAGGCGTCAATCGAGCCGCCACATGATGCTTTGCTCGAACGGGGTCCAAAGGCCGATCCGGACGCCCGCTTCGCGCAGGGCCCGGCCAGTCCACTCGTTGCAGGTCATGACCAGGCTGTAGCCGCCATGGGCCTCGTAGAAGATGTCGTTGGCCGCATAGCCGCGGCCAAGCACGGGGATCGGCCGGCCGCCGGGATCGAGCCGGAAGCGACGCTGGATGAAGCCGGCGAGGCGGCGATATTGGACCGGAGTGAGCCTCAGCGGCCGCTGCCAGTCCTCGGGCCGGGGCCGATCGATATGCTCGACATGGAGCAGGGTCGTGCCGCTGCCCAGCAAGGCGAGCGCGGCGGTCTTCAGCGAAAGATCGGCCCAGGTCGGCGTGTTCAGGTAGAAGTCGCGATTGCCGTAGCCGATCGCGACGTGATCGGCGGCGCCCCATCGCGCGTCCTTGAGGTGGGCGGGCGGGGCATAAGGCCGCCAGTCCATCTCCGCGTTGAACTTGGGCATGACGATCCAGGTGTGGACGCCGTTGGAGCGCAGGTAGATGGTCACGCCCCGGTCCGGCTGCCGCCAAGCGACGTTGGCCGGGACCGCGCCGAGGATGAATGCGGCGGCGAAATAGGCGATCGGGACCGCGACGATCCCCGCCGCCATCCTGAGCAGCCAGACGATCGCTCGCCTCGTTCCTGGGCCAAGCCTTGCCACGCTCTTGTGCTAGCGGCGCGGGACGCCGACAGAAAGAGGGCGATGAAGGGCCACCTCGTCCAGATGTTCCACGCCGGGATCGACGCCTGCCGTCCGGCGCGGGTGCTCCCCCGGCATTTGCCGGCGGCTCCGGCTGGCCGGGTCGTCGTGCTGGCCCTCGGCAAGGCCGCCGCCGCGATGGCGAAGGTGGCGGAGGACTATTATGGCGCCAGGGCTTGCGGCGTCGCGGTCGTCCCGCACGGAATATGCGGGGATCTGGATCGGATCCGCCTTCTATTTGCCGCCCATCCTGTTCCGGACGAGGCCGGCGTCGCCGCCGCCGGGCAACTGCTCGATCTCGCTGCCGGGGCGGGTCCGGACGACCTGGTGCTCACCCTTCTGAGCGGCGGCGCTTCCGCCCTCGCCTGCCTGCCGTGCGAAGGGCTGGCGCTGGCGGGCAAGCAGGCGCTGACTGCGGCCCTGCTCCGCTCGGGCGCGGCGATCGGCGAGATCAACTGCGTCCGCCGTCACGTCTCGCGGATCAAGGGCGGCCGGCTCGCCCTCGCCGCCGCGCCCGCGCGGCTGCTGACCCTCGCCATCTCGGATGTGGACGGGCCACCCGAAGCGATCGGCTCCGGCCCGACGCTCGCCGATCCGACGACGATCGCGGACGCTCGGGCAATCCTCGACCGTTACGGCCTCGATGCGCCGTTGTCCGAAACGCCAAAGCGGGTCGGGGGCGAGTTCCGGATCGTCGCCGGTGCCGCCGACGCGCTGGCGGCCGTGGCGGCGGAGGCCGAACGGCTCGGCTATCGCCCGATCCTGCTCGGGCCCTGCGCGGGCGAGGCGCGCGAGGTCGGCCGCGATCATGCCCGCCGGGCGCTGTCCGCGCCGCCCGGCACCGCCTTGATCTCCGGCGGTGAGCTGACCGTCACCGTGACCGGCGACGGACGCGGCGGCCCCAATCTGGAATATGCGCTCGCGGCCTCGCTGGCGCTGGCCGGACGATCCGGCATCAGCGGCCTCGCTGCCGATAGCGACGGCACGGACGGGTCGAGCGACGCGGCCGGGGCGTTCCTCGTCGCCGGGACGGAGGGTGCCGCCGACGCGCTGGCGGCGAATGACAGCGGCGCCTGGTTCGCGGCGCGCGGCGCGCTTTTCGTCACCGGCCCGACCGGAACCAACGTCAGCGACTTGCGGATCATCCTCATCGCCCCCTAGGAGCGGACCATGAGCGAATGGGTGATCGGAATCATCGGCGGTTCGGGCCTCTACGAGATCGACGCGCTCGAGGACGCGCAATGGATCGAGGTCGACACGCCCTGGGGTAAGCCTTCCGACGCGCTTCGGACCGGGCGGATCGGCGGCGTCAGGTTCGTTTTCCTGCCCCGCCACGGCCGTGGCCACCGGATCGGCCCCAGCCATCTCAACTACCGCGCCAATGTCGACGCGCTGAAGCGCGCCGGCTGCACCGACCTCGTCGCCATCTCGGCGGTCGGTTCGCTTCGCGAGGACTTGCCGCCGGGCCGCTTCGTCGTCGTTGACCAATATCTCGACCGCACCGTCGCCCGCGAGGCGAGCTTCTTCGGCCCCGGCCTCGTCGCCCATGTCTCGATGGCCGATCCCACGTGCCCGCGCCTCTCCGCGCTCGCCGCCGACGGGGCGGAAGCGGCCGGGGCCCCGGTCACCCGCGGCGGTTGCTATATCGCCATCGAAGGCCCGCAATTCTCGACCCGCGCCGAAAGCCGCGCCTATCGCGGCTGGGGCGCCGACGTCGTCGGAATGACCGGCATGCCCGAGGCGCGGCTCGCCCGCGAGGCCGAGCTGCCCTACGCCTCGGTCTGCATGGTCACCGATTTCGACAGCTGGCGCGACGGCGCGACGGTGGACGTTGCCGAGATCGTGGCGGGGCTTCACGGCAATGCCGGGACCGCGCGGCGGCTGGTCGTGGAGCTGGCGAACCGGCTGCCGGCAACGCGTCCGCCGTCGCCGATCGACACCGCCCTCGACGATGCCATCCTGACCGCCCCCGCCGCGCGCGATCCCGCCATGATCGCGAAGCTCGACGCGATCTGCGGGCGGGTCCTCGGCGCGCGGCCGGCGTCCGGGCCGGCGGCATGAGCCTGCTGCCGCCCTACGCCATATTTCTCGGCGTCCGCACCGAGCGGTCCGAGGCGGGCGAGCTCCTGTTCGTCATGCCGTTCGGCGACGTCGTGCTCGGCCGGCCCGGCTACCTCCATGGCGGCGCGATCGCCGGCCTGCTCGAATTCACCGCCTTCGGAGCGCTCTACGAGGCGCTCGGCACGCGCGAGGGCGTCACCGCCAAGCCGGTCAACGTCACCGTCCAGTACATGCGCGGCGGCGCCCAGCACGACACCTGGGCGGCGGCGACCGTCACCCGCCTCGGCAAGCGAGTCGCCAATGTCGAGGCGCACGCCTGGCAGCTCGACCGAGCCAAACCGATCGCCGCGGCGCAGATGAACGTGCTGCTGCGGAGGAGTTGAGCCCCTTCGCGTCATTCCAGCGCAAGCTCGAATCCCACTTCCTTGACGGCCGCCGTTGAAGGCAAAGAGATTCCAGCTTTCGCTGGAATGACGCGGCTAGCCGCCCCGCCTGATCGTCTCGCGCGCAATCACCAGCTGCTGGATCTGGCTCGTCCCCTCGTAGATGCGGAACAGGCGGACGTCGCGGTAGAGGCGCTCGATCCCGTAATCGGCGATGTAGCCGGCGCCGCCGAAAATCTGCACGGCCCGGTCGGCGACTCGGCCGACGCTCTCGCTTGCGAAATATTTGGCCGCCGCGGCTTCCAGCGTGATCGGCCCGCCCGCGTCCTTGATCGCGGCCGTCTCGATGACCAGGGCCCTCGCCGCCATGGTTTCGGTCTTGCTGTCGGCGATCATCGCCTGGATCAGCTGGAAATCGGCGAGCGGCTTGCCGAACTGCCTGCGCTCGGCCGCATAAGCCACCGCATCGGCGATCAGGCGCTCCGAAATGCCGACGCAGACCGCGGCGATGTGCAGCCGGCCGCGGTCGAGCACCCGCATCGCGATCTTGAATCCCTCCCCCTCCGCGCCGAGGCGATTGGCGGCGGGCACGAGAACTGCGTCGAAATTGACGTCGCAGACATGGGCGTCCTGCTGGCCCATCTTCTTCTCCGGCTTGCCGATCGAGACACCGCCCAGATCGGCCGGGACCAGGAAGGCGGAGACGCCGTGCGCGCCCTCGCCGCCCGTCCGCGCCATGACGGTGAACAGGCTCGCTTTGTCGGCATTGGTGATGAAGCGCTTGGTGCCCGAGAGCTTGTAGACGTCGCCCTCGCGCACCGCCCTGGTCTGAACCGAGGCGCTGTCGGAGCCCGCGCCGGGCTCGGTCAGGGCGAAGCTGGTGACGATCTCCCCGCTCGCGATCCGCGGCAGCCACTGGGCTTTCTGGGCTTCGGTGCCGGCCATGACCAGGCCCTGGCTGCCGATCCCGACATTAGTCCCGAACACCGAACGGAAGGCGGGTGTCGTCCGCCCGAATTCAAGCGCGACCCGGACTTCCTCCGACATTGTGAGGCCAAGCCCGCCATATTCCTCGGGGATGGACAAGCCGAACAGGCCCATCTCGCGCATCTCGCGGACGATGGCGTCGGGAACCTCATCCTCCTCGGCGACCTTCGCCTCGAGCGGCCGCAGCCGCTCGGCGACGAAGCGGCGGATCGTCTCGATGAGCGCGTCGAACGTCTCGGGATCGAGGGCCATGCGTCAGGGCTCCTGAAAGCCGCGGGCGCGCAGCTCGAGGCGGTGAGCGCGCGGATCCCTGGTGAAGACGAGGCCGCCGCCGGCGACCGAATGGCCGGCGACATAGTCGAACGTCACGGCGCTGGTTTCCAATACCGCCTCGCCCTGCCTGATCGTGCCCTCCACCTCGAGCCCCGCCGCGGTGCCGCCCGATCGGTTGCGCGCTTCGATCTCGACGACGAAGCCGGACCCGGCGGGGACGACACGGACGACCGCCAGCTCGATCGCGGGCGGCTGATCGGTTCCGCCGTAGACAGCCTGCCAGCCGATCACCCCGACCAACCCCAGCAGCAGTGCCAGGCCGAGGGCGGCCGAGATCCATTCCAGGACCGGCGTCTCCGGGGATCGCTTCCTTGCCGCCACTTGCCGTCCTTTCATACCACGAGCCGAGCGATCGCGGCCCCGATGGCGGCCGGAAAGCCGAGCACGAGCACCGAAGCGGCGATCGTGCCCAGCGCCGCGCCATCGGTCCGCCCGAACGTCCACAGCACGTAGAGGCTCACGATCAGGGCGATGCCATAGCCGGCGATCGAATAGATGGCGAACGACCAGCGCAAGCCTGCGCCTTCCGGCACCTCCTCCTGGCCGGCGAAGCCCAGTCCATAAACAAGCGCGTGCAGCAACAGCACCGAAACCCCGACCAGCGCCAACTCGTGCCACGGCGTCATGACATGGGCGATCAGGACGATCTCCTCGGTCGGGGCGATGTTGAACGCCAGGAACAGCGACCCTGCGACCATCAGGAACAGCTGGCCCGCATAGCCCTCCGAGCGCAAGGCATGGGCTTCGTCCTTTTCGCTGTCGCCGCCGCTCAGCTGCTTGCGTGCCAGCATCGCGCCGAAGCTCGCCGGGACGCTCTGCACGGCAAGCTTCCCGGCCAGTTCGTCGAGCGGCATTCCAATCCACAGGATTCCGAACAAGGTCAGGATCGCGGCCGCCGCGACGATCCCGACGCCGTAAGCGGCGAGCGCGTCGAGCACGTCCTCGATCAGGGTCAGCGTCGGCTCGAAACCTCCGAATCGGGACAGGCCGACGAGGATCGCGAAATTCACGATCACGAAGCCAAGCAGGCGGGCCGGATCGATGTGGAAGCCGAGCGACCACATTTCCATCGTCATCAGCAGCGGCAGCCCGAAAATCACTGCGCCGGCGAATGCGCGGGCAAGACCCAGCGCATAGTCGCGATTCGGCCCGGGCGGAGCGCGGCCGGCGACGGATTTAATAGCCATGCATTCGCGCCAGCCGGTCGGCATGGAAAGCGGGATCGCCGAACAGCTCGTTCAGCACGCGGTCGCGCTTCATGTAGAGGCCGATATCATATTCATCGGTCATGCCGATGCCGCCGTGCATCTGCACGCCCTCCTGCACGGCAAGCTGGGCGGCACGGCCGGCCTTGGCCTTGGCGACCGAAACCATCGCCTCGGCCTGGTCGCTGCCTTCGTCGAGCAATTGCTGCGCCTTCAGCGTCGCTGCACGGGCGATTTCGAGCTCGGAATAAAGATGCGCTGCGCGGAATTGCAGCGCCTGGAACTCGCCGATCAGCCGTCCGAACTGCTTGCGCTGCTTGAGATAGTCGACGGTCATGTCCATCGAGGCCGAGCCGACTCCGACCAACTCCGCCGCCGCTCCGGCGCGGCCGGCCTTGAGCGCTCGCGACAGCACCTCTTCGCCGCCGCCGACCTCGCCAACCACGGCGTCGGCGTCGACCGCGACGTTCTCGAAAACCATGCGCGCACCGATGCTGGAATCGGCGAGGCGCACGCCCTCGACGTCCAGGCCTTTCACGTCCTTCTCGACCGCGAACAGGGTCAGGCCCTCGTCGGTCTGGGCGGCGACCAGGATGACGTCGGCCGACGCCCCCTGAACCACGAATTGCTTGCGCCCGGTCAGGCGGAAGCCGTTGCCCGACCGTTCGGCCCGCATCTCGATATCGTCGGGCCTATGCTTGGGGCCCTCGTCGATCGCCAGAGCGGCAACCGTCTCGCCCGAGAGGATGCCCGGATACCAACGCTCACGCAGCGCCGTCTCCTTCAGCGCTTCGACGAAGGCGACGGCGCTGGTCAGGAATGGCGACGGCGTCAGATTGCGGCCGATCTCCTCGAGCACGATCCCCGCTTCGACATGGCCGAGGCCGAGGCCGCCATCGACCTCGTCGATGAGGATGCCGGTGAAGCCCATGTCGGCGAACTGCTTCCACAGGCCGTGGCCGAAGCCGTCGCCGCACTTCGTGTCGCGCCAGTGGCGCAGCTGCTTGGCGATCGCGCCTTCCTCGGCGATGAAGCCGCGCGCGGTGTCGCGCAGCATCGCCTGGTCGTCGGTGAGGTAGAGCGGCATTTGTTCGTTCCTCTTGTTCCCCGGCGAAGGCCGGGGTCCAGGCTGGGTCCCGGCCTTCGCCGGGACACAATATTATGCGCCAGGAAGCTCCAATATCCGCTTGGCGACGATTCCGAGCTGGATTTCGCTGGTCCCGCCCTCGATCGAATTGGCCTTGGTCCTGAGCCACTCGCGAGCCGATTTGCCCTTCCGGGAACGGTCGCTTTCCCATTCGAGCGCGTCCGATCCGCCGGCAGCCATAACGAGCTCATGACGGGCCTTGTTGAGCTCCGTCCCGGCATATTTCATCATCGAGGGCTGGGCCGGGTGGGCGTTGCCCGCCTTCAGTTCGTCGATGAACCGCTCCGACATGGCGCGAAACGCCATCTGATCGACGTCGAAGCGGGCGATGTCGGCACGCAGGATCGGATCGTCGGCGAGCAGGTCGCCAAGGGCTTCGCCGAGCGAGGCGCTCTGGCCGCCGAGGCCCATGCCCGAGATCATCTCGCGCTCGTGTCCGAGCAGATATTTGGCGACGTCCCAGCCCTTGTCGCGCTCGCCGACCAGCTGGTCCTTGGGCACCTCGACATCGTCGAAGAAGGTTTCGCAGAAAGGAGAATTGCCGGAGATGAGCAGGATCGGCCTGGTCGACACGCCCGGGCTCGCCATGTCGAACAGCAGGAAGCTGATCCCCTTATGCTTGGGGGCCTTCGGATCGGTGCGGACCAGGCAGAATATCCAGTCGGCCTTGTCCGCGTAACTGGTCCAGACCTTCTGGCCGTTGACCAGCCAATGATCGCCTCGGTCCTCGCATTTGGTCTGCAGGGACGCGAGGTCGGAGCCCGCGCCGGGCTCGGAATAGCCCTGGCACCAGCGGATCTGGCCGCGCGCGATCTCGGTCAGGAAGCGCTTCTTCTGCGCTTCATCGCCATATTTGAGCAAGGCCGGACCGAGCATCGAGATGCCGAAGCTCATCAGCGGATTGCGGGCGCCGATCCGGGCCATTTCCTGGCGCAGGATCTTGGTCTTCGCCGGCGACAGGCCGCCGCCGCCATAATCGGTCGGCCAGTCGGGAACGGTCCAGCCGCGCTCGGCCATGACTTCCATCCACCGCCTTTGCGCCTCGCTCTTGAACGCCGGATTGCGGCCGCCCCAGCAGGCGTCGCCTTCGTCCCGCATCGGCTCGCGCATCTCCGGCGGGCAGTTGGCCTCCAGCCAGGCGCGGACATCTTCACGAAAGTCGCCCATATCGCCCTCGGTCATCCGCTTCTCCTTTACGTTAACGTCAACTGCCGGGCTCCGTCTTCGGAGTCAACCGGCCGTCGCCTTGCTCCGCGCGCGCCTTGCTCCGGACGCGCCTTGCGGAACTCCATCGCGGCGTCGGTCAGCGGGCGAAGGCGCATCGCGGCGAGGTCCTTCAGGTAATTTTGGTGGACTCGCCAGGGCGCCCGAGCGCCCTGCCCGGGCAGGCTGGCGGCGGCGCGGGCGACATAGCCGGAGCTGAAATCGAGCATCGGGCGGCGCTCCATCCCGGCCGCGCCGAGCCTCGGCACGCAGATGTCGTCGCCGCGCCGGTCCATATGATTGATGAGCCGACAGACGTAGCGCGAGGTCAGGTCGCATTTCAGCGTCCAGGAGGCGTTGGTGTAGCCGAAGGACAGCGCCAGATTGGGCACGTCGTTGAGCATCATCCCCTTGTAGCTGAAGCGGCCGGCGACATCGACCGGCTCGCCGTCGACGGTGAGCGCGATGCCGCCGAGCAGCCTGACCGCGAGGCCGGTGGCTGTGACCACCACGTCGGCCTCAAGCTCCGCCCCGGAGGCGAGCGCGATCCCGGTCTGCGTGAACCTGTCGATCCGGTCGGTGGCCACCGATACCGTGCCGGCGCCGATCGCCTCGAAGAGATCGCCGTCGGGGACCAGGCAGACGCGCTGGTCCCAGGGATTGTATGCGGGCGAGAAATGGCGCGCCACGTCATAGCCGGGCGGCAACGCCTCGGTCGCCAGCTTCAGGATCGCCGCCTTGACCCGGTCCGGCCGCTTGCGGGCGCGCGAGAAGAAGAACATGCCGAGCAGGACGTTCTTCCAGCGAACCAGATTGCCGGCGAGCCCGAGCGGAAGGCGGCGCTGCAACCGGTGGGCGAGCCCGTCCCGCGACGGCCGCGACACGATGTAGGAGGGAGAGCGCTGAAGCATCGTCACGTGCGCGGCCGTTTCGGCGAGCGCGGGAACCAGGGTCACCGCGGTCGCGCCGCTGCCGATCACGACGATGGTCTTGCCCGCGACGTCGAGATCCTCGGGCCAATGCTGCGGGTGGACGATGCGGCCGCGATAGAGCGCCTCGCCCGGCCATATCGGGCGATAGCCCGCTTCATAATCGTAATAGCCGCTGCCCAGGAACAGGAAGGCGCAGCTGAACGTGCGAGGGCCCTCGTCCGTCTCGACCGCGACCGTCCAGCGCGCCTCGCTGGACGACCAGGAGGCGCGGGTCGCGCGGTGGCGGAAGCGGATCCGGCCGTCGATGCCGAAGTGCCGCGCCGTCTCCTCGACATAGGCCTTGATCGCGGCGCCGTCGGCGATCGCCTTCTCCCCCGTCCACGGGCGAAAGGGGAAGCCCAAAGTATACATGTCCGAATCGGAGCGTATGCCGGGATAGCGGAACAGATCCCACGTCCCCCCGATTGCGTCCCGCGCCTCGATGATGGCCCAGGATTTGCCCGGGCAGCTTTTCTGAAGATGGTAAGCGGCGTCGATCCCCGAAATGCCGGCGCCGACGATGAGGACGTCGAGAAGTTCGGGCGGCGCGCCCTCGGCATCGATCGAGCAAGCGGCCGCCTCTCCCATCGACCAAGGCTAGGGGGCGGTCGCCGCGAGAGCAAGCATCGACCTGTCCCGAATTCGCGACGGTCCGCACGCTCCGGGTCAGATCACCGTGAAGTCGCTCGCGGTCAGCGCGAGGCCGGTGCCGATGGTGGCGAACAGCACCTGAGCCCCCGCGCCGCTGCCGTCGGCGTCGAAGTAGAGCTGGCCGGTCGTGTTGTTGTAGATGACCCGGTCGCTCGAGTCCGCGGCGGCCGCGCCGGTGTGGAAGGCGCCCGCGCCCAGCGTGCCGAGCGGGCCGATGCCCGCGAACACCGCATCGTCGAGAGCGATCGTATCGTCGGCGACGCTGTAGCCGGCGATGGTGTCGACATTGCCGGCGCCCAAGGCGGTGGTGAAGGCGAAGGTGTCCGCGCCCCCGAAGGCGTCGAGATAGTCGTTGCCGCCGCCGCCGTTCAGCGTGTTGGCGCCGTTATTGCCGAAGATGGTGTTGTTGAGCTCGTTGCCGATGAGGTTGATCGCGCCGGTCCCGACCTGGGCGGTCGTCGACAGCGCCTCGACATGCTGCCCGGCCTGCAGGGCATAGCTCGCGCTCGTGTAGATCGTGTCGGAGCCGTTGCCGGCGGTTTCGTAGACCTGGTCGCCGGCATGATCGACATAGTAGGTGTCGTTGCCGCCGAAGCCGACCAGAGAATCCACGCCGGAAAGGCCGTTGAGGACGTTGGCGCCGTTGTTGCCGAAGATGGTGTTGCTGAGGTTGTTGCCGGTGAAATTGATCGCCGCGGTGCCGGCCTGGCTGATGGTGGACATATATTCCACCTCCTGGTCGAAGGTCAGCGCGTAGGAGAAACCGGCGAACACCGTGTCGCTGCCGCCGCCGGACGCCTCGACGATCTGGTCGGT
>Ga0190265_10000236_pt1 | contig 49685 bp, 57 predicted proteins | sample Popmic124T_FD_133135 | JGI IMG/M metagenome (GOLD analysis project Ga0190265, IMG submission 133135) | Populus adjacent soil microbial communities from riparian zone of Indian Creek, Utah, USA - 124 T | ecosystem: Environmental > Terrestrial > Soil > Riparian zone | place: USA: Utah | collected... | reverse complement strand
TGACCGGGCTGCAGCCCGACCGGCCCTATTGGTACCGTTTCCAGGCGGGCGGCGAGCGCAGCTTCAACGGCCGGGCCCGCACACTGCCGCTGGCCGGCGCGAGCCCGGAGGCGCTGAGCTTCGGCGTCTGCGGATGCCAGAGCTGGGAGGACGGGCTCTACACGGCCTATCGCCATCTGGCGCGCGAGGATCTCGCCTTCGTCTATCATTATGGCGACTATATTTACGAATATCGCGACACCGCCGTCCGGCCGGGGCGGAGCGGCGAGCTGATCGCCTCGGTCCGCCGGCACGTCGGCGATGTCCTCTACGACGTTCCCGACTATCGCCAGCGTTACGCCCTCTACAAGAGCGACCCTGACCTGCAGCGGGCCCATGCCGCGCACGCCTTCTTCCACACGTTCGACGACCACGAGATCGGCGACAATTGGGTGCAGGATACGGATTGGCAGGAAATCCCGCCCGAAATCTTCCGCCTCCGCCGGGCGGCGGCGCTGCAGGCCTGGTACGAGCATATGCCGGTGCGCCGGGCGACGATGCCGCGCTACGGCGAAGTCGCGATGCATCGCAGCGCCCGCTACGGCGACCTCGTCGAGATGGACATTCTCGACACGCGCCAGTTCCGCTCCAACCAGCCGTGCGAGGACGGCTTCAAGCCGGTTTGCGCCGAGACCCGCGCCCGGGCCGCGACCGTGCTCGGCGCCGAGCAGGAGGCCTGGCTCGCCCGCAACCTGTCGCGGCGGGGCGCGCGTTGGAACTGCCTCGCCCAGCAGATCATGATGATGTCGATCGACCGCAACAATTGGGACGATAGCGGGCGCGTCCTCAACATGGACAGCTGGGCCGCCTATGAGGTGCCGCGGCAGCGGCTGCTGGCGCGGTTGCGCGGGCTCGGCAACGTCGTCGTGCTGACCGGCGACGAGCACCAGAATTTCGCCGGCGAGCTAAGCGACGGCGACGCGGCCGTGGCGGTCGAGTTCGTCGCCACCTCGATCTCGAGCGGCGGCGACGGCCAGGACCTGCGGGCTGGCAGCGACCGCATCCTCGCCAACAACCCCGAATTGAAGTTCGTCAACGACCAGCGCGGTTATCTGACCTGCGACGTCACGCCCGGCGAATGGCGGACCAACTTCATGGTCATGGACCGGGTGTCGACGCCGGGCGGCGCGATCTCCAGGCGGGCGACCGCCAGCGTCGCGCACGGCAGGCCGGCGCTGACCATCGCGTAGCCACGCCCCGTCATTCCAGCGAAAGCTGGAATCTCTTTCCACTTGGCTGCAAAGGAACTGAGATTCCGGCTTTCGCCGGAATGACGAGCTTGGGAGCGACGCGTGATCTATTTCGAGGACCTCGAAGTCGGCAAGGAAACCTATTTCGGCAGCGTCGCGGTGACGCGCGAGGAGGTGCTCGAATTCGCCCGCCGCTACGATCCGCAGCCCTTCCACCTCTCCGACGAGGCCGCCGCCGGGACCTATTTCGGGCGGCTGTCGGCGAGCGGCTGGCATACCTGCGCGATGACCATGGGGGTGATCGCGCGCAAGGTCGTGGCCGAGGAGCAGGCCGGGCTCGGCGCGCCCGGGATCGACGAGCTGCGCTGGCTCAAGCCGGTCTATCCGGGCGACACGCTCCACGTGAACGGGCGGATCGCCGAGAAGACGCCGTCGCGCTCAAAGCCCGACATCGGCTCGTTCCGGACCAAAACGACGGTCACCAACCAGGACGGGGTGCCGGTCCTCACCTTCACCTCGATCGTGCTGATGCGCCGCCGCCCGGCCGCCGAATAATTTCCAAAATAGGGGACTGTCCCCTGTCGATCGCGGTGCTGATGCGGCGGCAGCCGGCGGAAAATAGGGGACTGTCCCCTATGTCAGCCGGCGATGCCGGCGTCGCGGCTCGCTTCCTCGCTTTTGGCCATGTTCTCCGGATCGAGCGGGCCGGTCTCGCGGACGCGGCGGCTGGTCGGCCCGTGCCAGATATTCTGATAGGCCATGTAGGCGAGGATTGTCGCGACGATCAGGAAGATCAGGGTCCAGATGCCCGCATTCTTGCGCGCGTCCATCGTCGGCTCGGCGGCCCAGCTCAGGAAGGCGGCAACGTCGTGCGCCATCTGCCGGCGCGTCGGCGGGGTGCCGTCGGCATAGCTGACCTGGCCGTCGGCGGTGATCGGCGGCGGCATCGCGATGTTCAAGTTCGCGAAATAGGGATTGTAATAGAGGCCGGTGCCGGGCCGGTTCTCGGCCGGCAGGTTGGCGGGCGGGTTCTGATAGCCGGTGAGCAGCGATTCGATATAGGGGGCGCCGCCCTCGCGCGCCTTGACGATCAGCGACAGATCGGGCGGCAGCGCGTTGTTGTTGGCGGCGCGCGCCGCGGTCTCGTTGGCATAAGGGTGCGGGAAGCGGTCGGCCGGCAGCGCCTTGCGGGTCGCGGGCTCGCCGGTCTCGGGGTTCACCGAGGGCACCTGGATCGGCCACTGATCGGCGATCGCGCGGACCTCGGCCTCGCTATAGCCGAGATCGTGGAGGTTGCGGAACGCGACCAGGTTGAGGCCGTGGCAGGCGGCGCAGACCTCGCGATAGACCTGGAAGCCGCGCTGCAGCTGCTGGCGGTCGAAGCGGCCGAACGGGCCGTCGAACGAATAGGAGGCGTCGTGCGGGTGCTGGTGGAAGCGATGCTCGACGGTCTCGACCGGCGGCTCCTTCACGTAAGCGATCGTGCCCCAGAGCAGCGACCAGGCGGCGACGCCGACAAAGCCCAAGCCGACCAGAAAGCCGAGAATGCGAACCATGACCTTCTCGTCCCCTTACGCTTTGGCCGGCGTGACGCCGGGAAGTTCGGCCGGCGCCGCTTCGGCCTTCTCGCCGTGCAGCACGCTTTCCGAGATCGAATTGGGCAACGGCGTCGTCTTTTCGACCATGGAGAGGATCGGCAGGATGATCAGGAAGTGAGCGAAATAGTAGATCGTCGCGACCTGGCTGATCATCACGAACGGCTCCTCGGCCGGCGCGCCGCCGCAATAGCCGAGCACCGCGATGTCGACGAGCAGCAGCCAGAAGAACTGCCGGAAGCGCGGCCGGTAGGCGCCCGAGCGGACCGGCGACTTGTCGAGCCAGGGCAGGAAGAAGAGCAGGAGGATCGAGGCGAACATCGCAAGCACGCCCCACAATTTGGCGGGCAGGATGAAATCGACGGTGAAGGCGCGAAGGATCGCGTAGAACGGCCAGAAATACCATTCGGGCACGATGTGCGCCGGAGTCGAGAGCGGGTTGGCCGGGATGTAATTGTCCGCGTGGCCGAGGAAGTTCGGCCAGAAGAAGACCACGGCCGCGTAGAGCGTGACGCAGAGCGCCGCGAACCAGCCGTCCTTCGCGGTATAATAAGGATGGAAGGGGATGGTGTCCTGCGGCGTCTTCACGTCGACCCCGGTCGGGTTGCCCGAGCCCGGAATGTGAAGCGCCCAGATGTGGAGGATGACGACGCCGGCGATCACGAAGGGCAAAAGGTAATGGAGCGAGAAGAAGCGCGTCAGGGTCGCCTGGTCGGGCGCGTAGCCGCCGAGGAGCCAGATCTGGATCGGCTCGCCGATCACCGGGATCGCGCCGAACAGGCCGGTGATCACCTTGGCCGCCCAGAAGCTCATCTGCCCCCAGGGCAGGACATAGCCCATGAAGGCGGTCGCCATCATCAGCAGGAAGATGACCAGGCCGAGCATCCAGACCATCTCGCGCGGCGCCTTGTAGGAGCCGTAATAGAGGCCGCGGAAGATGTGGATGTAGGTGACGACGAAGAAGAAGCTGGCGCCGTTGGAGTGGGCGTAGCGAAGGAACCAGCCCTGGTTGACGTCGCGCATGATATGCTCGGTCGAGGAGAAGGCGCCCGCCGCCGAGGCTTCGAAATGCATGGCGAGCACGATGCCGGTGACGAGCTGGATAACGAGGGCGAGCCCGGCGAGCACGCCGAAATTCCAGGCGTAATTGAGGTTGCGCGGCACCGGATAGCCGCCGCCCACCGAATTGTAGGCGAGGCGCGGCAGCGGCAGCCGCTCGTCCATCCAGCGCATGAACGGATGCTTGGGTCGATATTGCTCAGCCCAGGGAAAGCTCATTTCGTTTGACCTCAGCCGATGCGGACGGTGGTGTCGGAGGTGAACTCATAGTCCGGCACCTCCAGGTTGAGCGGCGCCGGGCCTTTGCGGATGCGCGCGGCGGTGTCGTAATGCGAGCCGTGGCAGGGGCAGAAATAGCCGCCATACTCGCCGCGATTCTCGCCTTCGGCGGCGCCCAGCGGGACGCAGCCCAGATGGGTGCAGACGCCCAAGGTGATCAGCCATTGCGGCTTGCCTTCCTTGGTTCGCTCGGCGAGTGTCTGCGGGTCGCGAAGCGAGCCGAGGTCGACCGAATTCGCCGCCTGCATCTCGGCGGGCGTGAGCTGGCGGATGAAGATCGGCTGCTTGCGCCAGATCGTCTTGACCGCCTGGCCCGCCTCGATCGCCGCGATGTCGACGTCGATCTGGGCGAGAGCGAGCACGTCCGCGGACGGGTTCATCTGGTTGACCAGCGGGTAGAGCAGAGCGGCGGAGCCGACTCCGGCGAAGCTCACCGCGGCGATGTTGATGAAATCGCGGCGGCGGAGGCCGTCGTCGCCGTCGGCCGCAATGGCCGGCCCCTCGTTCAGTTCAACCGCAGCCATAATGTCCTTCAGCTTCTGTACAGGGACAAGCGACACGTCCGCACCGGGCCGGGGCGGCTTGGGCGGCCTGATAGCCGCGCCGGGCGGCCTTTGCCAATGGGCATTTTGCTGCCGAACGAAACGCCGCCGCCGCGGTTCGGATGCATTGCGCGCCCGGGCACAATCTGATCGAATGGCCTGCGCGTTTTCATATGCGGATCGGGAGGCAGGCTGATGCTGCGACTTGTGGCTGTGACGGCCGCCCTGCTTTTGCAGGCCTTCGCCGCTCGCGCACAGGAAGCGCGGCCGGGAGCGCAGGCTGGCGACGTCTACGAAATCCGACGGGAGAGCGTGTCGTCGGAGACTACCAACGGCGAATCTTCAGCGAGTTCCAGCTCTCGCAACATGCTCATGGAGCGCGTGATCGCGGTGCACGACAGCGGCGTGGAATTAGAATTCGATCTCCCGCAGGACGTATCGGCCGAGGATCGGGCCCCAATCTGGCAGTTTCCGGTGCGTGTCCTCAGACCTCCGCAGGGGCCGCTCCAGCTGCTCAACGGTCCGGAGCTGGAAGCGCGCGTCGAGCGCTGGCTGACGGCCGCCGAGCTGACTCGCGCGGCATGCGGGCACTGGTACTTCACCTGGAATGCGTTCCAGGTCGAATGCGATCCGCAGTCGGTGGTCCAGGCGCTCGCGAAATTGGAGCTGCCGGGCGACCTTCGTGACGGAGCCCCCTATCAGGAGGCCGGGGGGCGCGGACCGGCGGTCATGAGAAGGGAGCCGCGCGCCCCCGACGGCACGGTTTTCGTCGTCGAGATGGACATCGACCCCGAGGCGGCGCGCCGCGAACGCGCGCAGGCGGACATCGTCGTCGCGGAAATCATGACTCGGGAGAGCCTGTCGCTCGAGGCCGCGCTTCAGGCGCGCTCGGCCGAGCGTCTTTCCGGAACGATCAGGATCACGTTCGAGACGGACGCCGGAGGGCGCGCCCGGCGGCGGACGAAGGTCACCGAGTTGGCGATCGAAGGGCCGAATGGCACCCGGGAGACCCAGACCGTCACGGAGACGGTGGAACGGCGGCTTGTCCCGCGTCCCGCGGGGTCCTGACGAGGGTCCGGTCCGGCTCGCGCTCCACCAGCCCGACCAGGCCGGATGAGCAGGTCGCCATGCCCCCCGGACATGGCTGCGCAGTGCGGGGCACTGCGCACCTGCTCATGTCGGCACCCTCCTGAGGCTCGCCGCCTGCCTGGGCGTGCCGGTCGACGTGATCGAGCCCTGCGGCTTCCCGTGGGGCGACAAGGCGCTGAAGCGGGCCGGGATGGACTATGCCGAGATCGCCAACGTGAGCCGTCATTCGGGCTGGGATGCTTTCGAGGCGCGGCTGGAAGGCCGGCTGGTCCTCTTCACCACCGCCGCCGGCGCGGTCCGCCTCCCCGAGGCGCGCTTCGGGCCGGGCGACACCCTGCTGTTCGGCGCCGAAAGCCGCGGTGTGCCGGAAGACGTGCATGAGCGGGAGGACATGCGGGCGCGGATTCCGCAGGCGGCGGGGACGCGATCGCTGAACCTGGCGGTGGCTGCGGGATCGGGGTGGCGGAGGCGATCAGGCAGACGGGGTTGTGGTGGGGGTGATGGAGTCGTCTCGGATCGATCACGAGCCTTTGCGGTAGAAAAGCGCGCGGCCCGTCGGCACGAGTTGCAGGAGGAGGTCGAACTCGCGCACGTTCGCGGTGAGGACGGTGAAGCCGAGCTTCAGAGCCTGCAGGAAGAGGACGCAATCCTGTTGGGCCTTGAGGCGCCCATCCTTCCGGTAGCCCTGCAACCGGCAGAGCATGCCGGCGAGCAGAGCGCCGCGGCCGAGAATGTCCGCATCGGGCTCGAACAGACGGTGAGCGGGCATTGCCTCGATCTGGCGCTTGATTGCGGCGACCGCGGCCGGCGTGCGGGGATCGTCGGGGTCGAGCGCGCCCACGCTGTGCATCAGCTCCTGCACGGCCACGGTCGAGTGGTTGACCTGGCGGGCATCGACGAGCCTCCCGACCAGCGCTGGCGCGCGGGCCTGCATCTGATCGACATAGACGCAGGTGTCGAGCAGCAGGGGCTGACCCGCCAGCCCGTCTTCATCCGCGAAGGGGAGCTCGGCGTCCCTGCGTCTTGAGAGGCCGCGCTTCGGATCGAACCGGGACCAGCGGCGCGCGCCGTCGAAATCGAAGCCCGCCATCTCAGAAGCCGAGCTTCAGCTCCGGGTCCACCGTGCCGCGCACCTTCTTGAAGCTCTCGGCGAAATTATCCTCGAGGGCGACGTTGGCGAGGGCGAATTCGAGCAGCTCGGTATCGCCCGAAATGCCCGTGTTCGCCTTCGCGCGCTCGATCAGCACCGGGCTCACCCGGCCGCCGATCCGCCCCGTTTTCCCGCGAAGAAGCCCGGACCGTTCGGCGCCCGCCAACACCGCCTCGATGCGAATGCTCCCGACGGCGATCGCGCGGGCGCCTTCTTCCTTGCCACGGGCGGAGGGGGGGACCGGGGCACGCCGTGGCGCCGCGCCCTTCGCCGGCCGCTTCTCGTCTTCCCTATCCTGGACCTTAGCCATCCTCATCTCCGTCAGACAAATCGATCATCTTGTTCAACATAGTGTATCGAGGGCGGAAATTGAACCCGGATTCGCTCTCCCATGGAATGCAGGCAAGCTTAACGGCGGACGATCGTCCTCCCGGTTTCCGAAAGCCACGGCGCGCCGGAGGCGGTGCATGAGCGGTCGGATGTGCGGGTGCGCATCCCGCAGGCGGCGGGGACGCGGTCATTGAACCTGGCGGTGGCGGCCGGAATCGGGTTGGCGGAGGCGGTGCGGCAAACTGGGTTGTGGGTGGATTGATGGAACGTAATCACTGCGTCAGTCGAATCCGGGAATCAGCAGCGCCCCATGTTGGGAGGGCATGGCAAAGTCGGATAGACTGCAAGTAAGGGATCGAGCGCGAACTTGAAGATTAGGTCTAGAGCGAGCAAGCCAGTAAAGATTTTCCACGTGTTCAAGATAGGTCTATAAAGACCAGCCATAAGACTCAACCAATTAGCAATAAAGTTTAAAATGCCCTCCATCACCTCGGATAGTATTCTTTTTATCCTCGCTGACTTGGAAGAGATGTACCAAGCAGCGAAAACTACAGGGTAGAACATCAGGCATACAACAATAAAGATTTTTTCCGCCTGATCAGAAAGGGGCGCCCGCGTGGGGGGTGGGAGGTCCGTGGGCAGCACTGTTGCAACCATGAGCCAGCTGAGGCCTGCCGCGAACAAGACGTAGATCACATAATCGCCGAGTGAGCCCTTATGGCCGCCCACAGATTCAATGAGTTGTCTATCTTCGTGGGTCATGGGCCTGAACATGAACCTAAATGTCTGATAGAGAGTTAGTTTCTTATAACGGCGCAGGGGCGCCAACGCAGCGCCCGTGAAAAACATCAGCAGGATAATCGCTTCGCGTTGCAGGGGCCTCAGGTTCAAGTGCAACCATTCAAAAGGCAATCCGAGTACGTGGCGCCAGATGGAAGCCAGCCAGTGAACGCTGCGAGAAAGTTCAAAAAGCCCCTGATGGAGAGCAAAAACATTGTAGGCGGTAATCGTGCTCGCGATGAGTAAAAACCTCGTGCTCAACGGTGGCGTTGGCTTCTCTAGTTCGCCGGTGCCCATCCCGACCTCCCCTCTGGATATGGTAGCTCACTGTGGACTTTGGGAACACATACGTATGTGTCCCCCGTAGATCCTATGTGTCCCCGTAGATCCTGTCACCGCCATGCCACTAATCAGTTGAGGCTGCCTGACCGTCGTAAAAGCGGGCGATCCATCGGCTCTTCGTCGCACCAAATCCATTCCGCATGACGAGCGCCTTCCCTTTCGGATCAGGGATGAAGGCGTCAAGCTGCTCGCCCACCTGAACCGCTAGCCGGCCCATTTCGGACATCACTGCCTCAAGCGCGGTGATATCAAAGAATGGGCCGATCTGCGCGTCCATGCCCTTCGGTCGCAGCATGGCGACCGACTGCATTGTGGCGTGCCCTGCAAGTTCCGAAAACAGGTCATACATCGCCGCGCGTTTCCGCTCGGTGAAGCCGTCGCGCTCGTCGAGCAGCGTTCGAACCCTGACGGGCTTGAAGTCCTTCAGCCGGGCAGCTTTGTCGGCCATCCGCCACTTAGCGATGAGCGTTCGATCCCCGCGAAACAGGTCGATCAGGAATGTGGTTTCGAGCACGTCACGCAGGATGAGTGCTGCATTCTGATAGTATCCTGACAGGCACAACTTCACCGAAGCGCCAAAGGCGTTGAAGGTTCGCATTCCGAGCACCTGAATCAGCTTCAAATCCTCGTCTGCCGTTTCGAACCGGCGAAGCCCGTCGGCCATATTCATCGCCTGTTCGATCATCTCTAGGTGAAGGCGCAGCCGCTCATCCTTCAGGGCCTTAATAGCCTTAGCACGCAGGAGCTCTTCGCCCTCGTGCAGCCGAGCAAGGTTCTCTGGGAAAGGATCGTCCGTCATGGCTTGCGCCTCATTGTAGCCCTGTAAAGGGTTGGGTGGAATTTTGTTCGCTGAACCTGTGATTGCGAAGCGGGAAGGTGGATGCCGGATCAAGTCCGGCATGACGAGGATGGGGTGCCCCTCTCCTACTCCGTCGGCGGCGGCGGGATGGGGATGCCGAGCGCCTCCATCCGCCTGGCGAGCAGCATGATGGCCTCTTCGAAGGTCGTGCGCTGGCGGCGGCCGCCGGGCTTGAAGCGGCTGTCGGGGCGGCGGGGCTTGCGGTCCCAGCGGGCGAGGAGCTTCATGATCCGGTCGAACTCGGCGTCGGCGTCGGCATCGGCCGTTCGGCCGCAATGGGGACATGGGGTGAGATCAGCTGCAGGGCCCCCTCCACCACCGCGCCCGGCGCGGCGTTCCCCCCTCCCGTCCCGGGGAGGATCACCGGCGGCCTCGATCGCGGCGTGGAGCCGCTTCTGCGCGGCGAGCCGCAGGCGCAGCGCCTCGGCTTCGAGCCAGACATAGGCTTCGGCGAGCGCCGAATCGTGCGCCTCGGCGAAGGCGCGATCGTTGCGGCGGTGGAGGGTGACGGTCGATTCGGAGACGCCGGCTGCGGCAGCGGACGCCCTGGTGTCGCCGGTCACGGCGAAGTGGGCGAGGTAGACCGCCTGGGCCTTCGCGTCGAAGCGGACGTTGCGGCGGCGGCGGCGCTGGTAGACCCGCCGGTTGGCGGACGCGATCCGGACCTCCCCGCGCTCGCCGCGCTCGCCGCGCTCGGCATAGGCGCAGGTGCGGCGCTCCGCGGCGGCGGAGGCGGCGAGCGCCTCGGTCCAGCCGGCGGCGAAAACGGGGTCGCGGCGGCGCGCGCGGTAAAAGCCCGTCAGCGAGAAACCGGCGGCGGCCGCGGCGTCCTCGCGGGGCTCACCCCGGCAAAGGCCCGCCAGGAATTCCGCCTTGGCCGCCGCCCCGATGCGGCGTGGAACCAGCCTCGAAACAGCCTTCCCGCTCATCCGGATATCAGAACATAAACAGAACAAAAATGCAAGCGCGCTCGTTTTTCCACGCGCGGTTGCGGGACGAGGAGCCGCGTGACGCGGCGGGCGGAACGAAGTAAAGAACAAGTGTCAACCTCCCGATTTCGAGAGGATGGACAGTTCGCGTCTCTGTCGTACCAAAAAAAGTGAAGCGTTGGCAGCGCGGTAGCGGCACCATCCGGGTGCCGGGCCGAATTTCGCCAAGGCGGATGCCGCAGGGCGCAGAAACGAAGGGGATTTTTCATGACCGGACTGATCAGGACCATGGCATTCACCGCCGCAAGCGCGATCGCGATCGGGATCGCCGCCGGCCCCGCCTTCGCACAGGAGATTCCCGTGCTGTGCCGCGGCGACGTCACCGAGGACACGATCGAATGCGGCGACGGAGCCAACACGACCGACAACGACAGCACCGCTTATGGCGACGGCGCTATCGCGGGCAACGATTCCACGACCGCGGTCGGTTCCGAGACACTTGCCTCGGGGATCTATTCGACTTCCGTCGGAACGGGCAACGATCTGCTCGGCGCCTCCTCGCGCATGAACGTCGCGGGAGGGGGCTTCAGCACCGCGGTCGGGAACGGCAATCAGATCGCCGACGGCGCCACCGGCGCCACCGCGGTCGGCGACCTGAACACCGTCGAGACCACGGCAAGCTTCTCCTCGGCGTTCGGCGCCTTCAACACCGTCACCGGCGCCAGCGCGGTGGCGGTCGGCAACGGCAACGACGCAACCGGCGTGGCCTCCATCGCCGTCGGCAACGGCGCCGCGGCGCTAAACGAGGATTCGATCGCGATGGGCACCGTCGCCCTCGCCGACGGGGATCGCGGAATCGCGATCGGCGCGGTCAGCACGGCGAGCGCCATCGATTCGATCGCGATCGGCACCAATTCGTCGACCGTCAGCACGAACCCGGCCTCGGCCGGCGCGTCGGTCGCGATCGGCAACGAAGCGGACGCTTCGGACGAAGACGCCGTCGCGATCGGCGACCTCGCCACCGCCTCGGGCTTCCATTCGAGCGCGGTCGGCGGCGAATCGGAGGCGAGCGGAATCGGCGCCCAGGCGTTCGGCTGGCAGTCGCTGGCCAGCGGCACCCGCTCGACCGCGATCGGCCGCCAGTCGCAGGCGACCCAGACCGGCTCGGTGGCGCTCGGCGACAACAGCCAGGCGACCGCGGCGGCGGCGACCGCGCTCGGCAATCTCGCAATCGCATCGGCCGCCAACGCCACCGCGGTCGGCCAGGGCGCAACCGCCGCCTTCGCCGGCTCGACGGCGGTCGGCAGCGGCGCGGCGACCAGCGCGGCCAACCAGGTCTCGCTCGGCGGCACCGGCAGCTCGGTTCGGGTCGGCGACATCGCCGCCAGCACCGCGGCCCAGACCGGCACGCTGAGCTTCGTGACGGTCGACGCCAGCGGCACGCTGGGGAGCGGCGGAGGCCCCGATCTGAGCGGCCTCGTCGCGGCGCAGGCCGCCCTGGCCTCGACGCAGGCGGCTCAGGGCGTTCAGATCGACACCCTGTTCGACCTGGCCGACGTCAATCGCCGCGATATCGACAGGGCGAACGAAGGTGTGGCAATGGCCCTGGCCATGGAATCGCCCAGCCTTCCCGCCGGAGCCACGTTCGCGGTCGGCGGCGGGTTCGGCTATTACAACCACCGCACCGCCGGCACGGCGTCCTTCACCGCTCGGATCGGCACTATGTCGTCCTTCTCGGCGGGAGTCGGCATCGGCATCAACAGCGGCGAGGTCGGCGCCCGCGCCGGTTTCCAGCACGCATGGTGACTGGCGGCCGCATCAGGTTCGGGCCGGGGCGCATCGCCCCGGCCCGCCTGATTCTGGCGGCCCTGGCGCTGGCGCTTCCGCAACAGGCGGCGCTGGGCCAGGCGCGGCCCGCCGCTCCGGGCCCGGCCGCTCAGGCGCCGGCGCCCGACCAGCTTACCAGCCTGAAGATGCTCTGGAGCGTGATGGCGGCGGTCGACCATGCCAACCGGACCGGCAATTATTCGGTGCTTCGCGATCTCGGCACTGCCGCCTTCCAGTCGCGCAACAACCCGGCCAATCTCGCCGCGATCTTCGCCAGCCTGCGCGACCGGAATATCGACCTTTCCGACACTTTGATCGTGACTCCGGTGTGGGAGATCGCGCCGAATATGGTTCAGCCGCGCGTGCTTCGGATGCGCGGCAGCTTCCCGCTGCGCCCCGCGGCGATCGCCTTCGACCTCCTGTTCGCCTGGGACGGCGGCTGGCGCCTCGAGGGCATCGCCGTCCAGACCCAGCCCAACCCGCGCTGACGGCTCTTCCCCGGCCCGTGCCGGGACGGGTAAGCAAGCGCCATGCGGCTCGCCCTCCACCAGCCCGATTTGGCCGGCAATGTCGGCACCATCCTGAGGCTCGCCGCCTGCCTCGGCGTCGCGGTCGACGTGATCGAGCCCTGCGGCTTCCCGTGGGGCGACAAGGCGCTGAAGCGCGCCGGCATGGACTATGCGGAGATCGCCAACGTGACGCGGCACGAGGGCTGGGACGCGTTCGAGGCGCGGCTGGAAGGCCGGCTGGTCCTCTTCACCACCGCCGGCGCCGTGCGCCTCCCCGAGGCGCGGTTCGAGGCGGGCGACACCTTGCTCTTCGGCGCCGAAAGCCGCGGCGCGCCGGAAGAGGTGCACGAGCGGGCGGACCTGCGGGTGCGCATCCCGCAGGTGGCGGGGACGCGGTCGCTGAACCTGGCAGTGGCGGCGGGAATCGGGGTGGCGGAGGCGATGCGGCAGACGGGGTCGTGGGCGGGGTGACGAAGCATCATTCGTTTTGAGCGATTGGCAGCATTCGCCCATTGCGGACATTCGAAAGCCCTGCAGGTTCACTTGCCGAATCGGGGTATTTCCCGCACGGACACACGACCGCGAGCCACAGGAGTCGCACCTTGCCCACGCCAACGCCGGATCGACTCTCTTGGTCACCGGAGCACCTGCGCCTCGCATTAGAGGCAGCCTGCGTCGCTTTGTGGTCGTGGAACGTCGATACCGACAAGTTTGCGATGGATGAGCTGGCGTTCGAGCTGTGGGGACTTCCGTGGGCGAACGAGGTCACGTTCGAACAACTGTCGGCGCATATTCATCCTGCGGACCGCGATCGGGTTCGCGCGGCGTTTTCGGCCACTCGCTCTGTTGCCGGAACTTATGAGATCGATTTTCGAATCATGGTCCGCGACGAGGTGCGTTGGATTTCGGCGCGCGGCCGCGGTGCCGACGAAGGAATAGCCGACTGGGTAATGTTCGGCATTTTTCTGAACGTGACCGGTCGCAAGCAGGCCGAAGAAGGAAGCGAGCTGCTCGCCGGCGAAATGAGCCATCGGGTCAAAAATCTTCTGGCAATCGCCAGCAGCCTGACTCAGATAAGCTCTCGCTCCGCGACGTCGGTGGACGAAATGGCTCGCGAAATCACCCATCGTCTGACGGCGCTGGGACGCGCGCACGATTTGGTGCGGCCGCTGCCGGGCGAGCAAGGCAAGGCCGCACTTCTCGGTGACCTTTTGGCGGTCCTGCTAGCCCCTTACGACGACGACGCGGCCTTTTCAGGACGTATTCGCGTGGCCGTCCCACGCATGGGTGTAGGTGATCGCGCAGCCACAACGCTTGCGATGGTCGTCCACGAGCTTGCGACAAACTCGGTCAAGCACGGCGCCTTGTCTTCCGCATCGGGATCGCTCAACATTTCGAGCCACTCCGATGATGTCGATCTTGTGGTTATCTGGGCCGAAACGGGTGGTCCCGAGGTGAAGGCCGATCCTGAGATGAGGGGATTCGGAAGCAAACTGATAGCCCGAAGCGTGGCCAGCCAGTTCCAGGGCGCCCTGGATTACGATTGGCAGCCTACGGGTCTCGTCGCGACTCTGCGTATGCGCAAGGATCGCATGGCGGCCTGAGTCACGGCCGCGGATGACAGGAAGGACCCTCGCGTCGGCCGCTTCCAGGCCACAGCCGATGTCAGCGGTCGCGGCACGGCCACCGCGACCGGTGTTGGTCGGCCGCCGTGACTTTGGTAACTTTGGGGACACATACGTATGTGTCCCCCGGCGCTATCGTGCTATGCCCTCGCCGCAGCGGGAAAGGGGGGGACCCATGCCGTACCGCCATGCGCATTATTACGTCCTGGTTGTGATGGCGGTCATCGTCGCGGGGTTCTGGCCGAGCTATTTCGCGGTCTGGGGCAGCGTTCCCTGGCAGTTCCACGCCCATGGCGTCGCCGCGAGCATCTGGGTGGCGATGGTCGCGGCGCAGAGCTGGACCGCTCATCACCGGCAGCTGCCGCTTCACCGAGCGGTCGGCAAATCCAGCCTCTTTCTCTTCCCCTTCCTGATCGGCGGGCTCGCCGCGATCATCGACCTGACCGCCAAGGGCTATGCCGCCGGCAACGATCCGGTGCGGATGATGTTCGGCGGTTCCTTCTTGGTCGGCCTCGCCCTCGCCATCGCCGCCTATGTCGCCGTCTATTACCGGGCGCTCAAATATCGGCGCAAGGTGTGGATCCACTCCGGCTATATGCTGACGACGCCGCTCATCCTGTTCGAATCGCCGTTCGGCCGGCTGCTCAACATGTTCATGCCGGGCCTCGCGATACGCGGGCCGGGCGATTTGCACCTGATCATGCCGGCGATCCTGTGGGCGATGGCGATCGAGCTCGCCGTGATTGCGGCGATCTGGCTCAAATATCGGGAGAAAGCGAACCCCTTCCTGGTCGCGGCCGGCTTCATCGCGGCGCAGATGCTGACGATGGGCCTGATGGCGGACTCGGCGCCGCTGAGATCGCTGCTGGTTGCGATCGGCCAGGTGCCGAGCGCGGCCGTCGTCCTGGCCGGCTTCGCCCTCGGAGCGCTGATCAGCTGGGCCGGATGGCAGGCGGGCAAGCGCCCCGCGCTGCCGGTCGCGGGAGCCGCGCTGCCGGCCTGACTCAGGGCAAGCGGACGGAGCTGCGGGCGCGATCCAGCCGGCGCGTCGCTCAAGCTGGTCGCGGAATGACCGCAAACGCACCTGACTTTTTCCAAGTCCGGATAATTGCGCTACACTAATCGACGGCTGTTTTAGGGCGTGGCGGCGTGGCGGTGGGACAAGGCTATTCGGTTTTCATTTCCGCGGTGACTCGCGAATTCGGCGGGGCGCGCGACGCGTTGGCCAACGCGCTTCAGGCGCGCGGGATCGACGTGAAGGTGCAGCGCAGCTTCGACCTCGGCGACGGAACGACGCTGGCGAAGCTGCACGATCATATCCGCGGGTGCGATCGCGTGATCGCGGTGATCGGCGCCTATTCGGGCCTGTTCCCGCCCGACGGCGCGGTGACCGACGAGTTCCGCGAGATGCTGCCCGCGGGGATGACTCGCGCGTCGCTGACGCAATGGGAAGTCATCTTCGCCCGGCACTATGGCCGGCAGACCTATTTTTTCGAAGCGGCCGGGTTCGCGCCTGAACAAGCGGCGGGCGACTACGACGACAAAGCGGCGCAGGCCGCGTGGCGCGACTGGCTTTTCGACGGCGGCATCGGGCGTGATCGGCGCCAGTTCAAGATTGCCGAAGGCCTCAGGGCCGACGTCATGCAACTCGACTGGCCCAATCTTGCCCGCCCCAAGCCCAGCAACCTGCCGGGCAGCATCGGCCATTTGTTCAAGGGCCGCGAGGAATTCCTCGCCACGCTGCGCGAGAGCTTCGGGCACAAGGCCGCCGCCGCGATCACCGGCAAGGCGGTTCACGGCCTGGGCGGCGTCGGCAAGACGCGCGCCGCGATCGAATATGGCCATGCCTATGCCGCCGATTATGCCGCGACCCTCTTCCTGATCGGCAAGTCCGGGAACGACTTGCGGGATAGCCTCGCGGCGCTCGCCGGCGCCGCCGTGCTCGATCTGGCGGAGAAGGACGTTCCCGATCTCGACGCCCGGGTCGCCGCGGTGATCCTCTGGCTTCGCGCCAATCCGGGCTGGCTCCTGATCATCGACAATGTCGACGACGAGCCGGCGGCAAAAGCGGTGCGCGCGTTCCTGGACCAGGTCAGCCTCGGCGAGGGGCATGTCCTCATCACCAGCCGGATGAGCGGCTGGGGGCATATGGTCGAGCCGCTCGAGCTCGATCTGCTCTCGGTCGAGGCGGCGAAGGAGCTGCTGCTCGAGAGCACGCCGCGCCGCACCAAGCGCGCCGGCGAGGATGCAGCGCTCGTGCGGCTCGCCGACGAGCAACTCGACTGCCTGTCGCTCGCGCTGGTGCAGGCGGCGGCCTATATCGACGAGCGGCGGATCGGCTTCGCCGACTATGCCGTTTTGTTCGAGGAGGAGGCAACGAAGCTGCTCGCCAGGCTCGGCACATTGGCGATGGACAATCTTGGCTATCCGCTGCCCGTGGCGCTCACCTGGCAGGCGAGCTTCGCGCAGCTGAGCGATGCGGGCAGGCTGCTGCTCGACATGCTCGCCTGGCTCTCGATCGAACCGATCCCGCGCACCCTGTTCGCCATCTGGCCGCAGGCCGAAACCATCGACCTGGACGAGGGGCTTGCCGAGCTTACTCGCTACAGCCTGGTCCAATGGGAGGCGGAAAACAGCGCGATCACGCTTCACCGCCTGGTCGCCCAGGTGACTCGGGACAATCCGGACGCCGCCGGCCGCGACCGGGCGCTCCGCGCGCTTTTCCTCTGGCTCTCTGCGGTCAATCCCCAAATGAATGCGGACGACGTCCGCTGCTGGCCGCAGCTGCTGCCATTGCTGCCGCACGCCCTGCTGTTGTTCGAGCGGACGAGCGACTGCGGCCCTTATCCGCACCAGACCGACCTCTACGACGAATATGCGACGCTGCTTTATTCGCTCGCACGTTATTCCGAGGCCGAGCCGCTCTTTCGCCGCGCGCTTGCGATCGAGGAGGCGATCCACGGCCCCGATCACCCCAGAGTGGCTGTCTTCCTCAACAATCTGGCCCTGTTGCTCCGGGTCACCAACCAGCTGGCCGAGGCCGAGCCGCTCTATCGTCGGGCGCTGAGGATCGATGAGACGGAATACGGCCCCGATCATCCCGAAGTGGCTGTCCGCCTCAACAATCTCGCCGGACTGCTGCGGGCCACCAACAGGCTGGCCGAGGCCGAGCAGCTCTTTCGGCGCGCGCTTGCGATCGACGAGGCGGGTGATGGCCCCGACCATCCCAACATCTCGATCCACCTCAACAATCTGGCCGAGTTGCTCTGGGACACCAACAATCTGGCCGAGGCCGAGCCACTCTATCGCCGCGCGCTGACGATCGCCGAGGCGAGCCAAGGCCCCGATGATCCCCGGGTAGCGACATGCCTCAACAATCTGGCCGGGCTGCTCCAAGTCACCGATAGGCTGGCCGAGGCCGAGCCGCTCTATCGCCGCGCGGCACTGATCCTTTTGCGGTTGAGCAAGGCGAGCGGGCATCTGCTGCCCAATACCGCGGCGTTGCTTCGGAACTATGCATCCGCATTGACCGAAGCGGGTCGCGAACAGGAGGATGCGGCCCCCATTATCGCTTCGGTCATGATCGAGGCGGGCTTCGACCCCGCCCAACTCGGGCCGCAAGTGTTCGGCGACGATGGTTGACGCTGGAAATGCGCGCCGCCCGCCTTCCCCTGTCGCGATAACCGACGCCGCGGCCGGGGCGTCTTCACCCGCGCCCGCTTTATCGGCCAGCCAACTGCCGGTAGAAGCATGGCGCCGGCGGCATGCGGGGGAGACTCGCCATGGGGACTGACATTCGGGCGATCTTCGCCGAGCATGAGGCCGATCGCTTTGCCCTGCACACGAAATATCTCAACGAGCAGATCGTCCGGGTCGTCAAGGCGCTCGGCTACGACACGCGGTTCGTTCGGGCGAAAGGGCAATATCTGTGGGATTGCGACGGCTCCAGATATCTGGATCTGCTCTGCGGCTTCGGCGTGTTCGCGGTCGGCCGCAACCATCCCAACGTGGAGCGGGCGCTGCGCGACGCATTGACCTGCGAGCTTCCCAATCTGGTGCAGCTCGACGTGTCGCCGCTGGCCGGCGTTCTGGCCAAGCGCCTGCTGCAGCGCGTCCCTTATCTCGACAAGGCGTTCTTCGCGAATTCGGGCGCGGAAAGCGTCGAAGCGGCGATCAAGTTCGCCCGCGCGGCGACCGGGCGACGGGGCATCGCTTATTGCAGCAATTCCTTTCACGGCCTGACCTATGGCGCGCTGTCGCTGAACAGCCAGGCCTCGTACCGCGACGGCCTCGACGGGTTCCTGGCCGATTGCGCCGAAGTGCCGTTCAACGATCTCGACGCGCTCGAGGCGATGCTGCGGAAGGAGAAGATCGCGGGCGTCTTCGTCGAACCGATCCAGGGGCGGGGCGTCTATATCGCGGACCCCGATTATCTGCCGGGAGTCCAGTTATTGTGCCGGCGCCATGGCACTTTGTTCATCGCCGATGAGGTCCAGACCGGCCTGGGGCGGACCGGAAGGTTCCTGGGAGTCGAGCATTGGGGTGTCGAGCCCGACATCGTGCTCCTCGCCAAGGGCCTTTCCGGCGGCCAGGTCCCGGTGAGCGCGCTGCTGACGCGAAAGTGGATATTCGAAAAGCTGTTCAGCAAGATGTCCCGCGTCGCGGTGCACGGATCGACGTTCGCGAAGAACAATATGGCGATGGCGGCCGGCCTTGCCACCCTCGACACCCTCGACGAGGAAAAGCTGATCGAGAACGCCGCCGACAAGGGCAGCATATTGATCGACGCGTTCCGCGCCATGCAGGGACGGCACGAGCTGATCAAGGAAGTCCGCGGCAAGGGTCTCGTGATCGGCATCGAGCTGGGGGCGCCGCGATCGACAGGGTTGAGAATGCGGTGGAACGCGCTCGAGGCGATCAAGACGGGGCTGTTTTGCCAGACCGTCGTCATGCCCCTGTTCAAGGAGCACAAGATACTGGTCCAGGTTTCCGGCGACAGCCCGACGATCAAGCTCCAGCCGCCGCTCCTCATCACCGACGAGGATTGCGCCTGGATCATCGACGCCTTCGAATCCGCCATCGCCGCGGCCCACAGAGCCGGTACGGTATTGACGCTCGGCAAGACGCTCGCCGTTCGCGCCTTGCGGGCCAAGGCCGAGTGACGGCGCGCGCGCCGGGACGTCCCGCTCCCGCTGCGGTCAGATGAACATCTCCACCTGCCGCTCGGCGCCCGTCCGTCCTGCGCTGGGATCGGCGCTGCCTTGCCTGAGCAGGCGAATGATGTGCGGCCGAAGCAGGTCGAGCTTCGTCGACGTGTAGCCGGTGGGCGAGTGCCGCTTCCGGTTGAGCGCCTGCAAGCGGAGAATCTCCCGGTCCTGGCCGATGACATGGTTCAGGACGAGCCTGCCGATGGTCATCGCCTGGAGGTATCGCAACAGGCCGCAACGTCCGCTCGCCACGGCGTAGACGCGCTGGGAGGTCTCGTCCTCCGGGGTGAGGATCATCGTGATCATGAATTTGACCTCGCCACCGGAGCGGTGCTCGAGCTGGGCGATCGACGGCAAGATGAAACGGTCTATCGAGCCGTCGATCCCGCCGCCGAACAGCCGCGATATGAAGCCCGATTCCTGGCTTTCCTCCTCGACATATTCGGCTTCGGCGCGATCGTCATAACCCCTGACTCGAACCAGGGTCGTCTTCCGCTGGCTCTCCCTGCGCACGAGCCCGCGATGGACCATGTGGGTGTGAGTCGCATCGAGAAAGTTTTCCAAAGCGTCCGGAAGCTCGGCGAGAACTGGAAATTCCACCACCAGCGTGCGGAAGCCGGGCGCGCCGAAACAGGGAAGTCGATAGGGAGAGCCGCGCGGCTCCTGATCGGGATTTCCGTAGATCCAGACCAGGTCCTGCTGTTCCCTAATCGGGTAGCAAAGGACGTTCCGGGTGGCGTGGCACTGCTCTCCGTCAAGTCCCGGCACGCGCCGGCAAATCCCGTTCCCGTCGAACTGCCAGCCATGATAGGGACAGGCTATTCGATCGCCGTTCACGCGGCCGCTGGATAATGGAGCGTTCCGGTGCGGGCATAGATCGCGAAGAGCCGAAGCTTTGCCATCCGCGCTCCGAAACAAAACAATCGGCTCGCCGAATAAAGAGAAACGAATCGGCTTCCTTCGAAGACGCTTCGATCTGCATGCTATATACCAATGGTTCTTCAGAGCAGGAAACTCGAGCATAGGGCACCTTCCCAATACGCCGGAGCACAGCTTCGCCGCCCGAATTTATTCGATGTCCCGGCGATCGGCAAACGAATCGCGAAAACCAGGGCACTGCCGCCCGCCCGGCCCAAGGCGCGGCTTGCAAATCGGGGCGGGCGGCGGCATCGACGCCCCTCGACTTCGCTCGGGACGAACGGACTTTTGAGATGATCGAGCTCGACGACCAGCAGAGCGATGCCCGCGCGTGGTTCGAATCGCTGCGCGACCGGATCTGCGCCTTATTCGAGGCGATCGAAGCGGAGGCCGGGAGCGAGGCGCGGTTCGCCTACACGCCCTGGGACCGCGCCGATCCGGACGGCGCGCCGGGCGGCGGCGGCGTGCGCGGGCTGATGAAGGGCGCGGTGTTCGAGAAGGTCGGCGTCAACGTCTCGACCGTCGGCGGCCGGTTCAGCCCCGAATTCGCCGCCACCATCCACGGCGCCGAAGAGGACCCGCATTTCTTCGCCACCGGCATCAGCCTGGTCGCCCACATGGCCAACCCGCACGTGCCGGCGGTCCATATGAACACCCGCTTCCTCGCCACCACGCGGCGCTGGTTCGGCGGCGGCGCCGATCTCAATCCGCCGATCCCCTATGAGGAGGATACGGCCGAGTTCCACGCCCGGCTGCGCGCCGCCTGCGCCGCCCACGACCAGACCTATTACACGCGCTTTTCGACCTGGGCCGACGATTATTTCTTCATCCCCCATCGCGGCGTGCATCGCGGCGTCGGCGGCATCTTCTACGACCATCTCGAGGGGCATTTCGACGCCAATTTCGCCTTCACCCGCGACGTCGGCGAGGCGTTTCTCGACGTCTTCCCGAAGCTGGTGCGCAGGCGGATGGCGACGCCGTTCGACGCCGCCGACCGCGCCCGCCAGCTCGAATGGCGCGGCCGCTATGCCGAATTCAACCTGATCTACGACCGCGGCACCCTGTTCGGCCTCAAGACCGGCGGCAATGTCGACGCGATCCTGATGAGCCTGCCGCCGCTGGCGACCTGGGAATGAGCGGACCGAATCTCATCCTCCCTGCGAGCGAAGCTCGTGGGGAGGGGGACCATGCGAAGCATGGTGGAGGGGCTGACCGGCGCCGATGGCCCCTCCACCGCACTTCGTGCGGTCCCCCTCCCCATCGCTTCGCGACAGGGAGGACAAATTGAGCGAGGGCCTCGTCGCGCTGCCGCCGGGCCATGTCGGCGCGGTCGTCACCTTCCTCGAAATGGCCGCCCCGCCCGCGCCCGCTCCGCACCCCGAATCGCCGCTTCGGCTGGTCCGCTGGGAGACGATCGAGCCGGAGCGCTACCGGACCCTGTTTCGCCGCGTCGGCGCGCGCTGGCTGTGGTTCTCGCGGCTCGCGATGAGCGATTCGGAGCTGCTCGGCAAAGCGGGCGAGGTCCACGAGGTGGTGGACGGATCGGGCGCTCAGGCCGGCCTGGTCGAGCTCGATTTCCGCGAGCCGGGCGAGTGCCTGATCAGGTTCCTCGGCCTCGTCCCCGAGCTCGCCGGCCGCGGCCATGGCCGCTGGCTGTTCGCCGAGACGCTGGCGCGCGCCTGGGCGCCGAGCGTCCGCCGCGTCCGGGTCCACACCTGCACGCTCGATCATCCGGCCGCTCTGCCCGCTTATCTGCGCGCCGGCTTCACCGCGCACGGCCGCGCCTTCGAAAGCTTTCCCGATCCGCGGCTCGCCGGCCTGCTGCCGCGCGACGCCGCCCCGCAAATCCCGCTGCTCGGGACCAGCCCGCCAGCGAAATAGGGGACTGTCCCCTAAATGGGGACTGTCCCCTCTTGTCCCCGCTACGCTCCTCGCAATGACGTGGTGATCCGGGCCTTAGGCGGCGAGCTGGGCGTAGATGCGCGCGATCAGGGTGGCGAGATAGACCGCCACCACGGTGTTGACCGCCGCCAGCACGGCGATGATCAGCAGAGCGCTGACGCTGCCCGGCTGCGCCGGCCCGGCGGCGAGGATGAGCAGGCTGCCGAGCACGCTCTCGATCGCGATCCTGAGCACGCTCATCAGCACCCCGATCAGCAGGATGAAGCCGACCAGCTTGAGGCCGTGGCCGCGGGTCAGCCGCCAGCTGCGCGAGATGATCGAAAAGGGCCCGCCCGGCTCGGCGACCGCCACCGGCGGCATCGGCATCAGCCGGGCCGAGAAATAGATCAGGATCGGCGCGATCAGGACCAGCATCAGCAGGCTGGCGCGCTGCATCGCCTCGTTCGGCACGCCGGGATCGGCCGCCGGCGCGCCGCCGGTGACGAAGAGGACGATGAGGAAGGCGATCGCCAGCAGCAGCGCGACCCCGGCGGCGATCAGCAGCAGGACGGCGGCGAGCATCGGCAGCAGGCGGCCGAGCGCGTGGCGCAGCGCTTCGGCGACCGACGCGCCCGGTTTCAGCGCCAGCTGGGTGAGCGCCAGATTGCCGGCCAGGCTGGCGAGCAAGGCGACCAAGGCGACGATCATCCAGGCGCCCGCCTCCGGGGCCTGGCCCGGCGCCGCCCGCGGCATCAGCGCCTCCAGCAGCGCGACCGGCAGCGCGACCAGCATGAAGGACAAGGGAAAGAGCAGCCGCGCCTCGCGCTGCACGAAGCCGGCGGTCTCGTTCCAGGCGGTCGTGATCGACAGCTTCGCCATTTGCTTTCCCTTTGATTTGCGCGCGCGTTATGCGCGAGCGCGATGGAGCGCGCAACGCAGCCCTCGACGAGCGACTCAGCGGCGGCGGCGGCCGAATGGCGCGTCTCGCCCGGCCTGACCCCTTATGCCGAGGCGCTGGCGGCGATGGAGGCGCGCGCGGCGGCGATTCGGGCGGGCGCGGCGGACGAGCTCGTCTGGCTGCTCGAACATCCGCCGCTCTACACCGCCGGGACGAGCGCCGACCCGGCCGAATTGTTCAACCCGCGCGGCTTTCCGGTCTTCGAGGCCGGGCGCGGCGGCCGCTACACCTATCACGGGCCGGGCCAGCGCGTCGGCTATGTCCTGATCGACCTCGACCGGCGCGGGCGCGACGTCCGCCGCTTCGTCCACGCGCTCGAGGGCTGGGTGATCGCCGCGCTCGGCCGGCTCGGCGTCGCCGCGCGCCGCGCCCCCGGCCGAATCGGCATCTGGGTCGATCATGACGGCGGCGAGGCCAAGGTCGGCGCGCTCGGCCTCAGGGTCCGCCGCTGGGTGACGATGCACGGCTTCTCGGTCAATCTGAACCCGGAACTTTCGCACTTTTCAGGGATCGTGCCGTGCGGTATTGCCGACTTCCCGGTGACCAGCCTCGACGAGATGGGAATTGCCGACGCGCAGCCCCGTTTCGATCTGGCACTGAAAGAAGGGTTTGACGACTTCCTGCTCTCGCTCGAGGGGGAACAGGCGATGGGGGGAATCGGGAAGGCTTGAGAGCCGCTTCCTTTCCGTCTATTGTGCAAAACTGATTTGGGCAAAAAGGGGCCTACCCGAACCAAATCGTCAATCTAGGGAGACCTTTTAATGCGTAAGATCCTCACTGCATCGCTGGTTGCCGGCGCGGCCCTGCTCGTCGCGGCCTGCGGCGGCGCCGACACCGCCACCAACAACACCGGCACCACCGACCTCGGCAACGACGTTTCCATGGATGCGAACATGACCGACATGGGCATGGACACCAACATGACCATGGACGCCAACATGACCGACATGAACATGACCAACGACATGAACGAGTCGTCGACCGCCGACAACACGATGGCGAACGGCCAGTAATCATTCCGATCGATTCGGGAAGGGGGCCGCCGGGCGACCGGCGGCCCCCTTTTTTTGCGCGCCGCTTGCGCCGGCGCCGCGTCCGGCGGATAGCGGGCGCCTTCACGGAAGGATTTCGGCCATGCGCATGCTTGTTTTGAGAACCGCCCTGATCGCCGGCGCGGCGCTGCTGGCCGCCGGCTGCGGCGGCGGCGACGGGACGATCGCGGCCAATGCCGGCGGCGAGGCCGACGCCAATCTCGCGCTCGACGCGCCGGGCAACGACGCCAGCGCCCTGGAAAGCGCGGCCAACGTCACCGAGGAGGCGCCGCCCGCCGAAAACATGGCGAACGCGGCCGAGGGGCCCGAGGGCGAGACCAGCGGCGGCGACACCGGCGGCAACGTGATGGACAATATCGCCGGCATGTGAGGCCGTTGACGGACGAGATGTGCCGGCGGTGCGACGGATGCACGGGCCGAATATAGGGTATCGGCCGCGCCCTTGGTACGGCTGGCAGCGGATTTCTCCGCGGGCGGAAGGGGTAAGATGAAAGTATCGCGTTTTTCCGGAGCGTCGGCGCTGTTCGCGGCGCTCGCGCTGGCGGCGCCGGCGGCGGCGCCGGCCCAGCTCTTCCTCAACAACCCGGCCTTCGCGACCGGCCCGATCGAGCCGAACGACCCCCTCGTCGGCATACCGCTGCCGGGCGCGTCGCCGGCCGAATATCGCGCCCATCTGCTGTGGAACCTGCGCGCCGGCCTCAACGTCGCCGCGCTGCAATGCCAGTTCTCGCCCTATCTGCGCACCGTTCCCAGCTACAACGCGATCATCAACGGCCATCATGCGCGCGAGCTGACCACCGCCTACACCACGCTCGAAGGCTATTTCCGCAAGGTCAACGGCCGCGCCGGGCCGCGCCAGTTCGACATCTATTCGACCCAGACCTACAACAATTTCTCGACGCTGCAGGCGCAACTGGGCTTCTGCCAGACGGCGGGACGGATATCCAAGGAAGCGCTGCTCACCCGCCGCGGCGAGCTCGGCCAGCTGGCGGCGGCGCGGATGCGCGAGTTCAGGAGCAGCCTGGTGCCGGCCTACGAGACCTACGCCTTCACCCGCCAGCCGATCCGGCTGTCGCCGATCAGCCTCGCGCCGCGCGACTGCTCGGGCCTGCCCCGCCGCGAGCGCCGCGACTGCGAACGCGCCGGCTAGGGGACAGTCCCCTATTTAGGGCGCACCCCGCGCCTGCGTCACCCCGGCGAAGGCCGGGGCCTCATGGTGCCGCGCCGGACGGGCTAAAATGGGGGACTGTCCCCTATTTTCAGCCGCGCCACGGAGGGACAGTCCCCCTTTTCCGGCCGCTGCCGCGCGTGAAAAAATAGGGGACTGTCCCCTATTTACGCGGCGGGAATGCGAGCGGGTCGCCACGGCGCCTCGACCGGGCGCGTCAGGGCAGCCCCAAGAGCTTGTGGGCCTGGAGGCCGAGCCGCCAGCGCGGATGCTCCATCACATAGGCGATCGCCGCCTCCCGCGCCGCGCCCGCCTCGGCGCAGTCCATCGGCTGGATCAGGAAATGGCGGAAATCCCAGCCGGTCAGCGCCTCGGGATCGATCCCCGCCTGGGGCCAGACCAGCTTGAGCTCGTCGCCGGAGCGCTGGACGATGTCTGTGCCCGCCTTGGGGCTGACGCAGAGCCAGTCGATGCCGCCGGGCGCGGCCAAGGTGCCGTTGCTCTCGACCGCGATCTCGAAGCCTTGGCCGTGGAGCGCGGCGATCAGCGCCGCGTCGAGCTGGAGCAGGGGTTCGCCGCCGGTGACCACGACCAGCCTGCGCTCCGCCCCGCCCCATAAGGCGTCGACCCGGTCGGCCAGCGCGGCGGCCTCGTAGCGGCCGCCATATTCGCCGTCCATGCCGACGAAGTCGGTGTCGCAGAAGCCGCACTGGGCCGCCGCGCGGTCCTGCTCGCGCCCGCTCCACAAATTGCAGCCGGCGAAGCGCAGGAAGACGGCGCGGCGGCCCGCCTGCATCCCCTCCCCCTGCAGGGTCAGGAAGATCTCCTTGACCGCGTAGCTCATGCGCCCGCGTCCCCCAGCGTCGCATAATCGGTGGGATCGCGCAGGCCGGCCTCGGCGAAGCCCTTGGCGCGCAAGCGGCAGGAATCGCACAGGCCGCAATGCTTGAGATCCGGCGTCGGATCGTAGCAGGACCAGCTCATCGCGGCGTCGAGGCCGAGCCGATCCGCCTCGCGGACGATGTCAGCCTTGGTCATCGCGATCAATGGCGTGTGGACGGTGAACCCCTCGCCTTCCACCCCCGCCTTGGTGGCGAGGCCGGCGAGCCGCTCGAAGGCCGCGACGAATTCGGGCCTGCAGTCGGGATAGCCCGAATAATCGAGCGCGTTGACTCCGATGAACATGTCGCGCGCGCCCGCCGCCTCGGCCCAACCCAGGCAGAGCGAGAGGAAGATGGTGTTGCGCGCCGGCACGTAGGTGACCGGTATGTCGTTGCCCAGCCCGCCCTTCGGCACGGCGATGTCGTCGGTCAGCGCGGAGCCGCCGAACCGGCCGAGGTCGAGCGGCAGCACGATATGGCGCTCGGCGCCGAGATGCCGGGCGATCGCCGCCGCCGCCTGCAATTCGATCCGGTGGCGCTGGCTGTAATCGACGGTGAGCGCGAGCAGCCGGAAGCCCGCCTCGCGGGCGAGCCCGGCGGCGACCATGGAATCCATGCCTCCCGAGAGGAGGACGACGGCGGCGTCGTTCATGGCCGCGCATATAGCGGCATGGGCCGGAAAAAGAACGGGCCGCTCCTTGGAAGGAGCGGCCCAGTTCAGGCTCTCGATGCCTGCTAGGGAGGAAAGCGTGCCGCTCGCGGCACAGCCCCCCCAATAAGCCGGCCATGGTAAACAGGGCGTTAACGCTAACCCCCAAATCGTCACCCCGGCGAAAGCCGGGGTCCATCGATGGCGGCGGTCAAAAGAAATGGATCCCGGCCCTCGCCGGGATGACGCGAGTGCGTCAGCCGCCGCAGGCGCCGGTGCGCCGCGCCTCGGCGCGGAGCGCGAACGGCGCGCCGCGATCGAGCCCTTGGCTGTCGATCTGGACCAGCCGCGGCGTTTCGAAGCGGATCGTCGTGCGGCCCCGCCCGACGCCCGGGCAGGAATAATTGACGGTGATCGAATTCTCGTCGGCGGCGACGACGTCGCGGCTGCAGGCGGCGGCGCCGTGGCGCGGCTGGGCGAGCAGGATCGGGTTGCCGAGGCAGATCGCGAGGAGCCGGCGGCCGCCCTGCGCGCGCAGCTCCCACTGGCCGCTCTCCAGCCGGCCGAGCATCGGGCTCGGCTCCTGCGGCGCGGCCGGCCCGGCGAGAAAGAGGCTGGCGCCGAACAGCGCCGTCATCGCGATACGCGTCACCACGCCCACTCCCGATCGCGGCCGCGCAATCGGCCGCACCCTCACCCCTGCGCGGCGAATGTAGCACAATTGGGGCGCCGAAACGACAGCGGCGTGTCAGGCGTCGAGATCGGCGAGCCTGATCGGAAAGATCCGCGAGCAGAATTCGCAATCGACGTTGATGAAGCCGTCGTCGTCGACCATCTCCGCCCGCTCGTCGGCGGCGAAGCGCGCGAGCACGCCGCGGACATGATCGTAATCGCAGCGGCAGCCCTTGGCGAGCGGCACGGTGGCGAGGACGCGCACCTCCTCCTCGTGGAACAGCCGCCAGAGCAGGGTCTCGAGCGGCAGCTCCGGATCGGCGAGCTCTTCGGCGCGGATCGTCCCGCCGAGCGCGGCGACATGGGCCCATTCGGGATGGTCGAGCCGGGTATGCAGCCGCTCGCGGCCCTCCTCGCCCTCGGGAAGGTGCTGGAGCAGGATGCCGCCGGCGACATGGCCGCCCGCCCCCGCCGCGACCCGGACGAGGCTCGGAATCTGCTCGGACTGGACGAAGAAATGCTCGACCGCCTCGGCCAGGCTGCCGCCTTCCAGCGGCACGATGCCCTGATAGCGCTCGCCGGTCAGCGCCTGATCGAAGGTGATGGCGAGATAGCCCTTGCCGAACAGGGCGAACAGCGAGGGCAGGCTCGGCTGCTCGGCGAGCCGCTCGGCGTCGAAGCGGACATAGCCGCGCAGCTCGCCGTCGCGATAGTCGGCGACGAGCAGGTCGACGACGCCGGCCTCGGTCTGCGCCTGCATGGTGAGCTGGCCGCCGGCGTCCTTCAGAGTCGCGCCGAGCAAGGCGGTGAGCACCAAAGCCTCGGCCAGGGTGCGCGCGATCGGCGCCGGATAATCGTGCGCCGAGAGGATCTCGTCGAGCACCGGCCCGAGCCGTACCAGCCGCCCGCGCGCATGCCGCGCCGGCAGCGCGAAGCCGATCGCCGCGTCGAGATTCGCGGCCGCGGCCGGCGTGGAAGTGGGTTCGGAAGCCATCGCGCCCGATGTGGCGAAGGGCAGGTCGAGGTCAAGCCCGGCCTCATTCGACGTTCAGCGAGGAGCGGTTGAATCCGCGGTCGCTCATCCTCCCTGTGAGCGAAGCTCATGGGGAGGGGGACCATGCGAAGCATGGTGGAGGGGCAATCCGGCTTCCGACAGCCCCTCCACCGCGTTTCACGCGGTCCCCCTCCCCATCGCCTTCGGCGACAGGGAGGATATTGAAAGGTCGATTCGTCCTACGCCGCCTGCGGCACCTCGTAGCGGCGCGCCGCCCCGGACAGCCGCTCGACGAACTCGGCGATGTGCGCGTCCTCGATGATCAGCGGCGGCAGCACGCGCATCACATTGTCGCCGGCCGCGACAGTGAGCAGGCCCTGCTCGCGCAGATAATTGACGAACGCGCGGCTGTCGGTCTTCATCCTGACGCCGAGCATCAGCCCCATGCCGCGCACGCTTTCGAACAGATGGTCGTGATTGGGGATCATCTGCTCGAGCGCGCCGCGCAGCCGCTCGCCCATGCGGGTGACGCGGTCGAGGAATTCGTCATTGGCGACGATGTCGAGCACCGCCTGGCCCGCGGCCATGGCGAGCGGGTTGCCGCCATAGGTCGAGCCGTGGGTGCCTACACCCATGCCCGCCGCCGCTTTCTCGGTGGCGAGGCAGGCGCCCAATGGAAAGCCGCCGCCGATCCCCTTGGCGGTGGCGAGGATGTCGGGCTCGATCCCGTAATGCTCGTAGGCGTAGAGCTTGCCGGTGCGGGCGACGCCGCACTGGACCTCGTCGTGGACGAGCATCAAATCGTGCTCGTCGGCGAGCGCGCGCAGGCCCTGGAGGAAGGCGGGGCTGGCCGGGCGGATGCCGCCCTCGCCCTGGATCGGCTCGATCAGGAAGCCGGCGGTGTGCGGCCCCATCGCCGCCTTCACCGCGTCGAGATCGTCGAACTCGACGACGGTGAAGCCGGGCAGCAAGGGCGCGAAGCCGTCGCGCATCTTGGGCTGGTTGGTGGCGCTGATCGCGGCCAGGGTGCGGCCGTGGAAGGCGTTGGAGAAGGCGATCAGCTCGTGCTTCTCGGGCCGGCCGTGGTGATGGTGGTAGCGGCGCGCGGTCTTGATCGCGCATTCGACCGCCTCGACGCCCGAATTGGTGAAGAAGATCGTGTCGGCGAAGGTGAGGTCGCAGAGCCGCTGGGCGAGCGCCTCGCCCTGCGGGCTGCCGTAGAGGTTGGAGACGTGGATCAGGGTCGCCGCCTGCTCCTGGATCGCCTTGGTCAGATGGGGGTGACCGTGGCCGAGCAGGTTGACCGCGATGCCGCTTGCGAAATCGAGATATTTCTCGCCCTGCTCGCCATAGAGATAGACCCCCTCGCCGCGCACCGGCCGGACCGGCGAGCGCGGATAGACGGGCATGAGCGGCGTGATGGCCATGAAGGGCTCCAGGAAACGAAAGGATGAGTGAAAAAGGCGACCCTTTCAGGCCGCCTTTCACTCCCCGCTATAGGGATTTCGGGGGCGCCGCGTCAATTCGCGGCGCCCCCGTCTTTCGCCTTTTAGTTGCGGCGGCCGTCGCGGTCGCGGCGCTCCACGCGGAGGCGCTGCTCGAGCCGGTTGACCTGGACCCGCAGCCCGGCGAACTCGCGGCCGCTGATGCCGTTGCGGGCGGCGCGGTTGAGCTGGACCCGGATCTGGTTGGCCTGGCGGCGCAGGCCGACCGCCTCGCGCCGCGAGATGATGCCGCGCTGAACCGAGCGCTGGATGCCGGCCTCGGCCCGGTTGAGGTCCCGCAACAGCTGGTTGATGGCCTGGCGGGTCGGGCCGCCGCGGTTCCATTCGGCGCGGCCGCGGTCGCCGCGGCCCTGAGCTTCTGCCGCAGCCGGAACAGCCGTGGCGATCGTGGCGGTCGCAATGGCGACGGTGAAAAGCAACTTACGCATTTGAACTACTCCTTGCTGCTGTATTGCAAAGCCGCTTCTAGGCGCCCGCCGATGTGGCGCGGGTGAACGGGCCCGACAGAATCCGTTCATATTTGTCGCGACTTGTATGAACGAAAATCTCCTGCGCCTTTTGAGCTTCCGGCCGCTGAAAGGCGGCCCGAAGCATAATGCGCCGAGACCGATATCGATCCAGATGGGAAGACCCCGTCCCTGTCATTCCAGCGAAAGCTGGAATCCATTCGGCCTGTGCGTCACCATGGGATATGGAGCCCGGAACGCCGGCGGCGCGGCGAGCCGGCTCATCCTGAGGGGGAGATCCAATGAACTGGAGCGTCTGGATAAGGCAGTTTCACCGCTGGACGTCGATCGTCTTCACGGCGGTCGTCGTCGCCATCTTCGTCACGCTGGGAGCGGGAACGGAGCCGGCCTCCTGGGTCTACTTCCTGCCGCTGTTGCCGCTCTTCCTGCTCATGCTCACGGGCCTCTACATGTTCGCCCTGCCTTATGCCGCCAAGTGGCATGGCGGGCGGCGCGCCGGCGGATAGGTGCGAGAGGGAGGCAATCGCGGAGAAGAAGAAATGACCAAGGTGCTCATCTTCAAGTCGATGTCGCTCGACGGCTTCATCGCCGGCCCCGACGACGAGATCGATCCGCTCCACGACTGGCTCTTCGCCACGAGGCCCGCGCGCCGCGAGGCCGGCGGCTGGCAGCGCGCGGAAGGGAAGACCGAGCGTTTCTTCGGCCCCGAGGGCGTCAACAAGGAGTTATTGATGGCCGGGATGGCGATCGAGGGTGCGACCGTCGTCGGGCGCCGCACCTGGGACGTCGCCCATGGCTGGGGCGGCAGGCCGCCGGGTCATGGCCCCTATTTCGTCCTGACCCACAATCCGCCGCCCAGGGACGAAATCTCCTCGGCCTTCACCTTCGTGACCGACGGCGTCGAAAGCGCGGTCCGCCAGGCGCTCGCCGCCAGCAGGAGCGGCCAGGTCGACCTGATGGGCGCGAACGTCATCCAGCAGGGCCTCAGGGCCGGGCTGGTCGACGAGATCGTCGTCCAGATCATCCCCGTGCTGCTCGGGCGGGGCATCCGCCTGTTCGATCATCTCGGGCCTGCGCATATCAACCTGAACCGCACCCGCGTCGAGGCGGGGCCGAGCGGGGTGACGCATCTGTTCTATGACGTGGTGCGCTGAGGCGGGATCGGATGAGTCGCTCATCCGGGGCGATGCAGGAAAAGTTAGTCGATCGCCTCGATGCCTTGCTCCTTCAGCCGCGCGAGATGGTCCTTCATTTCCTTCAGCCGCTCGGGAGAGTGGCCCTGCCACTCCGTGACCTCGCCCGTGACCCTGAGCGGCTCGCGGGAGCGGTAGGACAAAGTCGGATTGCCGGGGAATTTCTTGTCGGTGAGGTTTGGATCGTCGAAATATTCCCCGGTCGGCTCGACAATGTAGATCCGCTCACGCCCCTCACCTTTGGCTAGCTCGCAGCCCCAGATCGCCGCGTCGAGCGTGCCGGAGAAGTAAATCCAGGACAACTTGCGCTCGCCGTAATTGGAATCGAAGCCGGGCGCGAGCAGGTCGCCCACTTTCAAGTCGGCGCGGGTGCCGTGGTAGAAGGTGCGCGGGGTTGTGTCGTCGTGGGCGGTCATCGATTCAGAAGCTGACCTTGACCGACGGCGCGCTGCGCTCCGCCTCGCCATGGAACACCGCCTCGATATTGTTGCCGTCGGGATCGAGCAGGAAGGCGGCGTAATAGCCGGGATGATAGGACCGCTCGCCGGGCGCGCCATTGTCTCTGCCGCCGTTCGCCAGCCCCGCCGCGTGGAAGGCGTCGACCGTGGCTCGGTCCTGCGCCTGGAAGGCGAGATGGTGGCGGCCGGTCAGCGTCCCCGCGGCCGCCGGGCTGTCGGCGGAAGAGACGAACAGCTCGTCCACCCAGAAATGCTGGTCCGCGCTGCCGCCGATCGGGATCCGCAATACCTCGAACAAAGCTTCGTAGAACCGCCGGCTCGCGCCGAGATCGGCGACGACCAGCTGGATATGGTCGATCAGGCGACCGCGGTGCAGCTCCATGAACGTTCTCCCGACCGAATGACCCGGTGAACGCACGTCGGGATTATGGGTTCACGGATTCGGGGGAGCGCCCCTTCATGCCGGAGGAAAGGGCCGCGAGGGCGGCGTCGCCAGCGTGAGCAGGTTGCCGTCAGGATCGCGCACCTGGGCCAGCGTCGAATAGTCGCCCGCGATGTCGTCTCCGAGCACGATCCCCAGGCCCTGCAGCCTGCGGCGCTCGGCCGCGACATCGTCGACGTAAAGGAAGATCGCGCCCGTGCCGGCGATCTCCTCGCTGCTCGAAAGCATCAGCCCGCTTTGGTCGAAGAGCTCCCACTGCACCAGCGTGTCCATCGGCCGGTGATCCGGTCCACGGCCGAGCAACTTCGTATACCAGCCTTCGGCCGCCGCAAGGTCCGCGGTGAGCAATGCGGCGTAGATCTTCCGCAGGTTCATTCGTTTCCTCCGGGCCGGGCTCGGCGTGAACGCCTGCTCGACCGGGAAGGTTGCCGTGACATAGCTTCGCCCCCCGTTGCCGCCGCGACCTTTGCCAAGGGGGAGCGGCCGCTTTCGAGAGGTTCGCCAAGTGTGGCGTGCGTCGTCCCGGCTATCCTATTGAGTCGGGGATCGGGGCCCGCCGGTGAGGAGGGCGCGGTGTTTCAGTACATCGGACATCAGCCTGGGAATAAAGGTCCGACCGAAAGGAGTCAGGGCGTAGCGGGCACTCGTGAACGCGTGTGGCGGAGTCCCGAACGTCTTGAACTCCTTGGGGGTGGCAAGCTTGAGATCGGTCATCTGCACCAGGACATCGTGGTTCGGGCTGCCCTTCGAAGTCAAAATGCATGCCGTGTCGCCGTCTCCAGTCGACTGAAGGATCGTATGGTAGAGCGACAGATCACCCGGGGAGAGACGCGCCATCGAGGCGATCAGTTCGTTGACTGCGGCGCCCAGGACTCGAAGACGGTGGCGCCTGCGGCGGAGCTCGGCGCGGATGAATTGGCGCCGAAGCTCGGAACGCAGCGGGAAATAGGCGCGGGCGGCGAACAGCGCCGTGGCTGGCGTAGCGATGGCGAGGACGACCCTCCATTCGACCCGGCCGGTACGCCATTCCATCATGACGACGAGCACGACGACACACACACCGAAGAACGCAGCGCTGGTCTTGGCGAGGAGCTTCCACATGTCTGGCAGCGTGGCAGCGACAGGTTAGCATCGGACTAAGGGAATCGGGGCGATGTGGCGACGGGGTTCATCGCTCCTGATCAGGTGCCGGGCGCTTCGCGCTTCATCGCCGCGCGCGGACCGGCTAGGATCGATCGCCCACGAGGGGGGAATTTCGCCATGCGCCTTGCCGTGCCGCTGATCCTGTTCGCTGCCGCACCGCTCGCGGCCCAGACCGCGCCGCCCGCTCCGGCGCCGGCCGCCGAGAGCGTGCCGGGGCCGGTGACGGTAGAATCCTATTATCGCATCCGCTGGGGCAGCTTCTGGGACTTCATGGACATCTACCGGCAGCATCATGCGCCGATCCTGGCCGAAATGCAGCGGCTGGGCTTCATCGCCGCGATCCGCACCGAAACGCCGCTCACCCACATGGCCGGCGATCAGCGCTGGGACCTGCGAGTCACGATCACCTATCGCGAGGGCAATGCGGCGGCGGGATCCGACCCGGCCTACGACCGCGCCGCGCGCGCGGCGGGCGAGCGGCTGTTCCGCGACCGCGACGCCCATCTCGCCGCCGAAACCCGCCGCTTCGCGATGATCGAAGAGCATTGGGACGTGATCGTGGCGCCCCATGCGGAGTGAGGGCCGGGCCCGCCGATTGCCGCTCATGAAGCGGCGAAGCTGACCGCCTCGATCTTGTTGTTCGGAATATTGAGTAGCTAGGAAGATGTAGGGAGATAAATCTCGCCACCCTTCCCCCGGAACCGTTCGCTCATCTACGCTATCCCAGCCTCGGCTTCGCCGAGGGCGAAATCCCGAGTGCGCGCGGGCGCACTTCCTGCGTGAACTTCATCGAGCAGGAGTGGGTGGTCTTAAGCCCTGAGCGGTGAGTCTTCCGGCATCGGCATCGAGCACGGCGGCAGGACCGCGGCGCCCGCCGCATTGCCAGCGGCTCAATAGCCTTTGCGCTGGCAATCTACGGCGTTGCGGCCGAACTGCTCGCGCTGGCGGGCGCAGCGCTCGCGCATCCGATCGTCGCGATTGCGGGCGGCCTCTTCTCGCCGCGCTTGGTTCTGCTGCTCGAGCTGCTGGCGATAGGCGGCTTCGCGCTGCCTGCGGGCTTCGTTCTGCTGCTGAAACCGCAGACGCCGCGCAACCGACGCGATCTGCACCTCGGCCGAGCGCGCTTCGAGCGGTGCCGACCCGGGGAGATCGAGCCCGCCAACAAGCATGAGTGCGAAGAACGCAACGCCGCTGAGGAACCACCTCATGTCGACCTCCAAGGCACGAGAAAACGACAGCCTAGAACTCGCTCAGTAGAAGGCAAGATGATTCGGGCGATTCATTCCGCCGCGGGACGGTAAATCTCGCCGCCTTTCTCGCGAAATTTCTCGCTCATCTCCGCCATGCCTGCCTCGGCAGCGGCGAGGTCGGTGCCGACCCCTCCACCATTCGGCTCCGCCGAACGGTCCCCCTCCCCGTTCCGGGGCGGATTTGCAGCCAGGAACGTATCCGCCAGGGCATTCTGCTTCGCCGCAAATTCTCTGACCTCTTGCGTGATCTTCATCGACCAGAATTTCGGGCCGCACATCAGGCAGCAGAAGTGGGCGGTCTTGGCGCCTTCGATTGGCAGGATCTGGTCGCGATATTGCCCGGCCGTGTCCGGGTCGCGCTCATCCCGCCTTCCCTGCCCTTTGCGCGACATAGCGGCGCAGCGCCTGGTTGATGCGGGTCTGATAGCCGCCCCCTTCGGCATGGGTCTTGAACCAGTGCACCACGTCCGCATCGAGACGAAGGGTGAGCTGCTGCTTGACCGGGCGATAGAATCTGCCGCGCTCGGCGTTCGGCCAGTCGAGCTTTTCCGGAATGTCGGAGAGATCGATATCCTCGTCCCGCATCGCGGCGAGTTTTCCAAGCTCTTCGCGCTGCGCGGCGGTCAACGGCGGCGGATTGGCGGGATCGAATTGATAACGAACCGGCTTATCGCTCATAATGTCTCCGTTCCGCCCCGTCACGCCTTGAGCTTCCAACCGCTTCTTAGCAGCGCGTAGCAGAGCGCGCCGAGCGCCACATTGATCCCGAGCAGCAGCAGCGCGCCGAGCATCACCGGCGAATCGGCCTCGCCGAGGAAGCCGTAGCGGAAGCCCGAGATGATGTAGAAGAAGGGGTTGGCGTGGCTGATCGCCCGGAACAGCGGCGACAGCGCGTCGACCGAATAGAAGGTGCCCGAGAGCAGCGACAAGGGCGCGACGACGAAATTGCTGACCGCCGCCGCATGATCGAACTTCTCGGCCCAGATCGAGGTGACGAGGCCGAGCAGGCCGAGCATCGTGCTGCCCATCAGGCCGAACCAGACAATTGCCCAGAAATGGCTCGGCATGACGTGAACGCCGGGCCAGGCGAGCATCGCCAGCCACACCGCCAGGCCGACCAGGACGGCGCGGGTGACCGACGCGCCGAGCAGGCCGGCAATCAGCTCGGCGACCGACAAGGGCGGCATCAGATAGTCGACGATCGAGCCCTGGATCTTGCCGACCAGGAGCGAGAAGGAGGAATTGGCGAAGGCGTTCTGGATCATCCCCATCACGATCAGCCCGGGCGCCAGGAAATCGGCGAAGGGCACTCCCATCACGGTCCGCCCCGAGCGGCCCAAGGCGACGGTGAAGATGACCAGGAAGAGCAAGGTGGTGAGCGCGGGCGCCCAGATCGTCTGCAGCTGGACCTTGAAGAACCGCCGCACCTCCTTGAAATAGAGGGTGCGAAGCCCGCCCCAGTTGACGTTGCGGATGACCGGCACGCCGGGGGCGGTCCGGACCCAATTCGAAGGCTGGTCGCTCACCCGCCGTCGCTAGGCCCAGACGCCCTGGCCCGCAAGCCGGCGATTGACGGCCTGGGTCGGACCCATTTCGTCACCCCGGCGAAGGCCGGGGTCTCGTGGTGCAACGCCGAGACTTCTTGACCCGGGATACCGGCCTTCGCCGGTATGACGGGTTGATTCGATGCCGACCTCAGCGCCGGGCGCCCAGCTCGCGCGCCATCGACGCTGCGATGAGGCGCCTTCGGCGGTCCGCCGCCATGTTCCAATTGCCCGCGTGCAGCGAGCGCAGATAAGCGAGGTCCCAGCGCGTCAGCCCGGCGGTCCTCACGCCGCCGTCGCGGGCGCGTTCGTCGAACAGGTTGAGGATCGACGGCTGGCGCAGCGGCCCCGGCGGCTGGCGGATATTGCCGAGCACGACCATCGCCAGATAGGCCGCCAGGGACCGGTTCGAGATGCCGCCGAGCCGCGACGTATCGACGAGGACCAGCATCGACTGCAAATCCATGCGCGAGCCGGCCGCGAGCCGCGAGCCGATCGCCCTGACGCCCGGCACCGGCCGTTCGACGCCGCCGCTCTTCGGATCGACGTAGAAGGCGAACGGAGTCTCGCCCTGGGCGCCGCGCAGCGCCGCGCTGGACAGCCACCGCACCGGCGCGTCGGCGGCGAGCAGCGAGTCCCGCGCCGCGCCGCCGGCCGCGCCGAAGAAGCGCGGGCGGCTCTGCCGCAGCTCCGCCAGCAGCCGGGCCGGATCGGCGGTGAAGACGATGAGGGCCGCGGGCGCGCAGGCCCTGCCCGCGGCGATTTCCAGCTCCAGCTGCCGAGCCACGGCGGCGATTCGGCCGGAGAGATAATCCGCCTGCGCCGGCGCCGCGCCCGCCACGTCGAGGCAGATGCGGCCGGCCCAGCGGGCGACCCGCTCATTGCCGGTTTCGGAGGCGACCGTGGCGACGAACGCGCCGACCTCGGTCCCCGAGACGCGATGGCCGGTGACGGTGATCGCCTGGGGCGGCGCCCCTGCGGCGGGTGGGCCGGCGGGCAGGGCGGCGGCCGGATCCGCGGCCGCGAGCGCCTGGGCGAGGACCAGATGCACGAACATGGAAGATCCCCCCTGTCGCCCGCCTCTCTTATCCCCTCCCCGCCGGCCGCGCAATAATCCGCCCCCCTTGAAGAAACGCCTCATCTCCTTCACATAGGAGATCGAAGGCCGCGCCGGCACGCCGGAGCGGTCCGAACCCAATTCGAAGGTTGGTCGTTCAACAGGCCGTCGCACAGCGCAGACGCCGGGACCCCGCGGCCGTGAGAGCATGAGGAAATTGACAATGTCGTGGACCGACGAGCGGATCGAGCGCCTGAAGGAGATGTGGAGCCGCGGCATGACCGCGAGCCATATCGCCGACGACCTCGGCGGAGTCTCGCGCAACGCGGTGATCGGCAAGGCGCACCGGCTCGGCCTGCAGTCGCGCCCGTCGCCGGTCAAGCCCAACGAGCCCGCGCCCGCGGCCAGGGAAAAGCCGCGCGGGACGGCCGAGGCGGCGGCGCCGCCCGAGGCCCTGTCGGTGGCCGAGGCGCCGTCGCCGCGGCCGGCCGTCAGGCCCGAGCCGGGGGCGACCGCCGAGGAGCCGGCCGCGGAAGCGCCGAAGCCGGCCGGGCCGCCGGAGCCGGTCGTCCGCTCGATCGGCCCGGGCGGCTTCGTCCGCCAGGGCCCGAGCGACCAGCAGGCGCCGATCCCGCCGGCGCCGCCGCGCCGCCTCGTCCCGGCCAAGCCGAGCCCCGAGATCGCCGACAAGACCGGGCTGCTCGATTTGAACGAGAAGATCTGCAAATGGCCGATCGGCCATCCCGGCGAGCCCGATTTCCATTTCTGCGGCAACCAGGCCAATCCCGGCTTCCCTTATTGCGTCCAGCATTGCGGCGTCGCCTATCAGGCGCAGCTCCCGCGCCGCGACCGCAAGCCGCCGCCCCCCCTCCCCTTCGGCGGGCCCAGGGTGAGGTAGAGCGAAGCCGCCCGGGCATAGCGCGCGCGCTATTCCCGGAGTCGGCGCCCGCCGGCCGACAGGTCCGCGAAGCGGAGCCTGATCGACGTCGGGGCACAATGGTGCCCTGACGGAGCCGCTCTGCCGCATTTCAAAGCATCCTGACCCGCGGCCCGCGCTCTTGCCCGGGCAGCAATTCGCTCATCGCCCAGACCATCGCGTCCGCCCGGTCCGGCCAGAGCGCCGGCCCTAACGAATCACGGCGTTCTAAGCGGCCACCGGCTTTCATTCACTGAAAAAGAATATTATAGTCATCTTAATTGCGCTAATCGTGTTGCCGGTGCTGCGAGGACCCGGAGGCTCCGTGACGGACGTTGCTGAACGGATCGAGGAGTCGGCGCGGGAGTTGGTGCGCCTCGCTATTGCGTTGCGCCGCGCCACCGAGATCGAGGCGGTGCGGCGACGAGCGCGGGACGAGTTTCCCGAGATCGCGTCAGGCACGGTGCGAGCGGTGATCGCCGTCCGGCACCTTCGTGAACAATGGTTCGACGCCATGCTCGGCGAGGCTGCCTGGTCGATCCTGCTCGAGGCGCTCGCGGCTCGGCTCGAGGGCCGAACGCTCGGCCTGAGCGAACTCGGCGCGGCCGCCGGCCTGGCGAAAACCACCGCGCACAGCGCGGTGAGCCGCCTCGCCGCGCGGGGCCTGCTCGTCCGCCGCGCCGATCCGGAGGACGAGCGCATTGCCCTGATCGACCTCACCGACGAGGGAGCCGATCGCCTGCGCGCTTATTTGAGAGCGGCGTTCAGCCCCTCGCTTTGGGTCGCCTGATCATTCCTTGAGCAGCAGGCTGTGGGGGTCGACGCCGAGAGCCCCGGCCAAGGCTTCGAGGACCGCAATGGTGATGTTCTTCTCGCCCCGCTCGATGCCGCCCACATAGGTGCGATGGTAGCCGCTCACGTCGGCGAGTTCCTCCTGCGACCATCCCTTGGCGTCGCGCAGCCGCCGCACATTCGCGGCGATCGTGCTCTGCAGTCCGCCCGCTCGCTCGTGCGTCTTCCCCATGCCGGCATGGGACGGCGATGGAGACTGACAGTCTACACTCTATAGTGTTCAAAACGGACCTTGCCTGACTGATGAAAGGGGGACACATAGGTGTGTGTCCCCCGAGACCCGGTGGGGTGAATAACAGGATCGGTGACAGGTACGTATCTGTCACCCCCTCCCCTTCCTGCTTCGCCATCGCATTGGGAGTATCCTCTAAGCGGGATACGCCCTCCATGTCCGCCTGGCCTTGGACTATCGGAGTAATCGTCGAAGGAGGAGGGACACATACGTATGTGTCCCTCAAGACCCGTCGCAGCTAATGCGAGTGGACTGAGGATCGGATCGAACCATGGCTGACCAGTCTCCAATCGGCCCTTTCACGACAGCAGTCGTTGTTCTCACGGCCTGTGGCGCGTTCTTCGCCGGTCCCGTTTTTGCCTATGCGGACCTCGGGACAGTCGCGACATTTGGCTTCGGCCTTGGAGTGAGCGCTGCCGGCGCATGGCTCTCAATGCAACTGAATTGGGGGCGGCGCTGGGAATATCCGGCGCTGTTTGCCGGCTTGGTGTGTATGGTGGGGTTGCATTGGCAGTTCACGGTGGGACTGAATAACTATGGTTCCAACCGTGCGCGTTGCTCCAACCTACAAGCCGAGATGTTGAAGGCCGCTCCTCGTCGAGGCGACCTCTCCGATCTATTCCAAGCATTCCAGTGCCAGCCTCGAGGAGGCGGGCTCGTGCAGTACCCTGCTACGTCTGCGGCGCCCAGCGCAGGCGGCGGGTTGGAATAGCCTCCGGCGGCTTTCGCCCCATAGCGGGCTTGGCTTACTCGAAGACCCGACGAATTGGCGGACTCTAGCTGCATGACGGCCAACTATCGCCGATGCTATTGAGCAAAAATGAAGATTGACCCAGCGGTAGTCGAGCGCCTTCGCAGCGTCATCAAGAGCGCCAAGCGGCTGAACGAGGATGCGCTCTTGCTCACCGAGCATGGGCGCTTTTCCAGCGGCTACGCGCTGGCCCTTCTCAGCATCGAAGAGATAGGCAAGATCCTGATCGAACTTTGGAAGGAGGACACCTATTGGAGGACTCCTTCGCCGCCCGAGGTGAGATCGGGTCGCCTCAACTTCCATGTCCGCAAACAGGTGGCGTTCACAACGTTGCTCTTCGCGGGTGAGGTGATGCGATCGGTTAGCGAGGTCGCTGACGAGGAGTTGGATGCTGACAGGTTTAGGGCCATCTATAGTGAAGCTTTCGACCGAGCAGAGGGAAGTGGGCTACTAATCGACGCCATGTTTGGTGTCATGAATCGGAGCAAGGAAAGCGCCTTCTATGCCGATGGCAGCGACTCAGTTCAAAGACCGGACGTGCCAGCGAATGAGGTAAGGGTGCTGCTCGACAGGCATTCGGAGGCAATTGAGCTATTGGCTGATTGGCGGGTGATGTCGTTGCGCGGCCCACCTATAACCATACCCTCAGCGTAGTCGCGAAGGCTTTCGAGCAAATGGCGCAGGCGAGGTAGGTTTAGGCTAGCAATTCGAGTTTCGAAGACGGTCGTCCCCAAATCCACCGCCCAAACCCAACTCACCATCTCGCTCCCGCAACTCCCCACCCTTCGCGCCCTTTGCGTCCTTCGCGCCTTTGCATGAACCCCATCCCTTCTGCCCTCGCACCTCCCCCGCTTGTGGATAGAACCCCCACCCCATCTTGCCCCCGCGACTCCCCCCGCCCCTATATCCTCCCAATGTCCGACGACCTGTTCGCTTCCCAGGCCCGCACCGGCGCCGATTATGACGCGCATTCAATCGCGGTGCTGGAGTAAGCTCGGCTTCCGGCAGTCTACGACCCATAGCGGATCTAACTTGTGAATTGCTCCTTGCTCAAAATGACATGTAGGCGGCAATCGCCCACGCCAGCAGGAAAAGCAGAGCGCCAATTGAGGTGCTCATTGGCGGCTTCTCGCCCACAGGCCCGATTTTGGTGAAACTGCGCGTCTCCAACATCTGGTCGATTTCTTTACCTCGCCCAATGATAAGCCTTTGATAGTTGCGCAGTAGCCAAGCGGCATGAATGGCTATCAGAGCCATAGCCAAGCCGAGAAGCGGCAGCCCCAAGCGAACAACAGAGATAATGGAGATCGTCTGCTCACCGGCTGCCGAAGAATATGATATGCCGAGTGCCGTAGCTAGTAACGTGTTAACAGCGAAGAAGACGGTATACCCTGTCCAAAACATCGACGATGTGGAGGAGTAAGCCGACATTAGTGCAGCATACTCCATCCGGAGGTCGAGCCGCTGTGATTCCTTAAGCGTAGCTTCGCTGCCCATGTTGTCTTTCCTTCTTCGCGAGCGCTCTCGCAAGAATCGTCGCGTGTTAGATATGTCTTGATCTGGTTGGCTTGTTTAGACAAGCGAGCTCGGCGCTATGGGGCGACAGCGAGCCGGCTGTAGAGCAGTCCGCTTTCCGCCCTTAGCAGATGCGAGCGAGCGACCGGGCCGGATCGGGCTGAGCGCGATATCGACAGACCAAAACCCAACCCCATCTTGCCCCCGCGACTCCCCCGCCCCTATACCCCTCGCATGTCCGACGACCTGTTCGCTTCCCCCGCCCGCGCCGGCGCCGATTACGACGCCCATTCGATCGAGGTGCTCGAAGGGCTGGAGCCGGTGCGCCGGGGCCGGGCATCTATTCGGCTTAGCGGCCCAGCACCACGTCGATCCCGGCCAGCACGCGCTCCAGCGTCCGCCGCGGCATCTGGCCAACCCGCTCGTCGAGCTGCGCCTTGTCCACCGCGATCAGCAGGGAGATGTTGGCCACCGAGTCCCGGTCGAGCCCGGTATCCCGCGCCCGCAGCAGCACATTCCCCGGCGCTTCCGCCCATTTGAGATTGCTGGTGAGCGGCACGCACAAAGCGGTCGCGATCCGGCTCGCGTTCAGCGCGTCGCCCTGCACGATGATGACCGGCCTGCGATAGCCTGCGGAAGAGCCGATCGGATCGGCCAAGCCGGCCCACCAGATCTCGCCCTGCGCGATCACCATTCGACGCGTTCGAGCACCCGGCGCGCGGCGGCTTGGCTGAACGGGTCGGGCGACGCGCCGACCGCGTCGACAACCGCGTTCATCTTCTCCGTCACGCGATCCTGCGCATGATTGCCGACGAAGGCGGCTAAGGCACGCGCGTACAGCTCGCTACGCGAGGTCTTCAGATGAGCGGCAAGCCGCTCCGCTTCCGTAAAGACGCGATCCGGGATCGACACGGCAACTTTCATACCAAAGGTATAACCCAGCAGCCTCGGCCTCGTCAAGGATGGCCTACCCGCCCCCGCGTTGGGGATAAGTCGGGAGGCCCATCTTGCCCCCGCGACTCCCCCGCCCCTATACCCCTCTTATGTCCGACGACCTGTTCGCTTCCCCCGCCCGCGCCGGCGCCGCGGAGGAGCCGGCGGATCCCGCCGGAAACGGCGCGGCTCTTGAAATGACTACGTCATTGACGTAGATGAGCCCATGCAGACGGTCGTCGAAACTCCGGAATATCTTCGGACGGCGAAGAAGGCCGGGATGACGGACGCCGAGCGGGAAGCGGCAGTGAGCCTCGTCGCCGCCAGCCCCCAGGCCGGCGACTTGATCGAAGGGTCGGGTGGCGCGCGGAAGGTGCGGGTGGCCCGGCAGGGAAAGGCAAGAGCGGCGGCTATCGCGTGATCGCTTACTATCAGGATGAGGGCACCCCCGTCTTCCTGTTGACCGTGATCAGCAAGGGCCAGCGTGCCGATCTGACGGCCGGGCAGAAGAAGAATGTGAAGGGCTCGACCGCCCAGGAGAAACGGAAGCGGCGATGAAGAAGGACGATTTCGAAAGCCTTCGCAGGGGCATGGCGGAGGCCGAGGCCTATCGGGAAGGCGCGCGCGAGGGCTATGTCGTGCACGAGCCGGTCGATGTGCGCGCGGTGCGGGCGCGCACCGCGCTCAAGCGCAAGGAATTCGCCGCGCTTTATCGGCTCGATCCGCGCGCCGTCGAGCAGTGGGAGCAGGGCCGTCGCCGCCCGGAGCGGGGCACCGAGATGTACCTGCGGCTGATCGACCATGATCCCGGACGGATGGCGGATATGGTCTCGCAGGTGGTCCGCGAGGAGCCGGCGCCCTACCGCGCGGCGCCGAAGGCGAAGCGGGCCAGCGCCGGGGCCAAGCAGCGGCCACTGGGATAAGTCCGCCACCCATCTTGCCTCCCCGACTCCCGCGGCTTTATATCTCTCCTATGTCCGAAGAAGCGATTACGAAGATCCTAGTCGCTGCCATTACCTTCGTAGTGGGCCCGGCCATCCTCACGCTTATCAAACACCGTCTTGAAAACCCAAAATCTTCCGCCGACCGAAGCAGGGCCGAGTTCGACCGCGACGCCTCTCGTCCGCCGGCTCCCCGCCAGGAATATCAGTGGTCCGTCGAGCAATCCTCGCCGCGCGGTCCGCAACGCGAATCACAGCGCGAAGGAGGCCTCAAGGCGTTCTTTCTGAACTTTTTTGGATGCCTGCTCATGCTATCCATAATCGGCCCGCTAATTCTGATATTCGTGCTGGCGGGCTTTTGACACGACAAAGCCGCGCCTGTGGATAGAACAGGCCAAGAACCTTGCCCCCGCGACTCCCCCGCCCCTATACCCCTCGCATGTCCGACGACCTGTTCGCTTCCACGGCCCGCACCGGCGCCGATTACGACGCCCATTCGATCGAGGTGCTCGAAGGGCTGGAGCCCGTCCGCCGCCGCCCGGGCATGTATATCGGCGGCATCGACGAGCGGGCGCTTCACCATCTCGCCGCCGAGGTCATCGACAACAGCATGGACGAGGCGGTCGCCGGCCACGCGACCCGGATCGAGGTGACGCTGGAGGCGCAGGCGGAGAGCGCGGGGCGGCTCACGATCGCCGACAACGGCCGCGGCATCCCGATCGACGAGCATCCCAAATATCCGGGCAAGTCGGCGCTCGAGGTGATCCTGACCATGCTCCATTCGGGCGGCAAATTCTCGCACAAGGCCTATGCGACGTCGGGCGGCCTGCACGGCGTCGGCGTCTCGGTGGTCAACGCGCTGTCGAGCGACACTTTGGTCGAGGTGGCGCGCAACAAGCAGGTCTGGCGCCAGACCTTCGCCCGCGGCCTGCCGACCTCGCCGCTCACCGAGATCGGCGCCACCCAGAACCGGCGCGGCACCACCCTCTCCTTCACCCCCGACGTCGAGATTTTCGGGCCGGAGGCGAAGCTGAAGCCGGCGCGGGCGACTTGGCGACGCTCTTCTTTCTCGCCTTCATTGACGCGGCTTTTTTTCTTTTGGCGGACGCAGCGTCGACGCCACGCTTCGTGAGATCGATCCCAATCACCGCTATATCCTCGACGCCGGGGAACTGGTTCGAAATCTGGGTCCAGTGCGTCTGCAGTGCCTCGACCAGCGCACCGAAACTCTCCGCGCGCTTGCCGTTGGGGAGCTCCCAATAGCTTTTGGTGCCCAAGTACACCAATCCGAAAATCCCCCTGCTCGAGCGGATGTCACGGAGATAGTCGCCGCACAGCTGGGTTTCGAGCCGCTCGAAGAGATGGGGTCCTGTCCATTTGTCGGCGAGCTTCAGCTCGACGGGAACCGGCCCGTCGAACCCGGCACCGAGGAATCGGAGGTCCGGACGCTTCGCGTCAGCGAGCTCTTCCTCCTGCGGGAGGTTGTAGCGCCCGGCAGAGCGGTCTCGGCACCAGCCGCCGATAAACTTCCGGATTTCGGTTTCCTGGTCGACCGCTTGGAGGATCGAGGCGACGCTGGCGTCGCCTTCCTCAAGGTCGTTCCTGAGGTCGTTCAGACGATCTACCGCCAAGTACCAGAGGTCGCGATGATTGGCAGGCGTGCGCACGAGCTGGTCGTTGAAGTCGCGGACCTGCGCGGGCGTCCAGGGAGCGACATTAGCGTCGAGCGCCGCTTTGGACTTGGCGTGATAGGCCATCCAAGGCCGCGAGGATTCCTCGGGATGCGCCCGCGCAATGTCGAGCAGCGCGAGATAGGCTTCCTTCCCGGGAGTCTCCCGGATGAAGGAGAAGAGCGCATTGCGCGCGTCCTGCGCGTCGTCGCGCGGTCCCGGCGAGTAGACACCCTTCCCGGCGCGCTCAATATCCTCCTTTTCGCGGATATATTTGTGCATCAGCAGATAGAGCGCGGTCATATGCCCGACGGTCCGATAGCCCTGCCGGGCGCTTCCGCCTTCGCGTCGTCCGCCAACGAGATGTGTGATGAAACGGATAGCAAGCGCAGTCTGGTCGGCGGGGTCTTTCGTCTCCGCAAGCCGGGCGGCAAGCGCGGGAATCGCGGCTGCCGGATCGACGCCCGCCCAGACGGCAAACCACTTTGGCGCGAACGTCAGATTCTTCGTCGTTTTCGCCTTTTGCGCTGCCAGCCTGGCGATCATCGCGTCCGCCATCGACGACCCTTGCACGATCGTCAGGAGATAGCCGAGATTCCCGGGGCTCTTCCGCTTTGCCCGCAGCTGGGTGAGGAGCTGGGGTGCGACCCGGTCCCAGAGCCATTGGCCGTGCCAGCTGACATCGTAGAGGACATAATGGCTGTCGCCTTCACTGGTTTCGGTCGCCAGCTCATGACCGATCGCGCGCATGATGATCCCCGACACCTCGGCAGGAAACGCTTCATAAAGCGCAGGCAGCCAGTTCGGAAAACCGTTGAGCTCGTGCAGGGCGAAGCGGGTGGCGCGCTCGGCGTCGAGCGGAGTGAGCGTCTTGAGCCAGTCAGGACCCTCTTTCGCCTCGATCGCAAGGCCGGTCAGACCGAAGATCGCCGAAAATGGTGTCGAATTGGCTTCGGCACCCTCGACGCGCAACTTGGCCTCATGCTTGCGCCAGAAGCCGACCGCACCGTCTCGAAACGCTTCGGCAATGGGCTGGCCGAAGGTCGGGATCAGCGATCTCCAATTCGCATCGGTCCATTTGTCCGAACTATCCGACGCATCGCGCAGCTGCTGATGCAGATAATATTGCTCAGAGTTGATAACGCCCGGCTTGCCCGCGTCGCGAATGAGGGCAAGCCGTTCGGCGAGGCGCTGCTTGCTGACCTCCAGCTGTCTCGCTTCGCGCTCGGCAGCGCGCGCGTCGCGGCGCTTCCAGCGTGCCTGTTGCCGTCGCCAGCCCGCGCGGCCGCCAGCAGGCGGATGCAGCAGCGACTTAAGGGTCGAGTCGAGTTCGGGTTCGTGCTCGACCAAGCGCTTCAGTCGATTGCGCCATGGTGCCGGGCGACCATTTTCTCGGTAGATTGCAAAGGCGAGCGTCAGAGCGACAAGCCTATCGTCGAGCAGAGGCCGGGTCTGGATATCAGAGCAGATCCTATCGAACGCTTCCGCGGCGAACGCCCAATAGGCGCCGAAGATCATGACATGCCAATAGTCGATGAGACGCTTGCCCTCATCCTGCTCGGCGCGCGCCTCGGCGACGCTCAGCCAGAAGAGCGCGTGGTTGAGTTCCGGCCAGCCGGACACGAGCTTGGGCAAATTGCCGCGGATTTCGGTGAAGCTGCGGTCGCCATATTCCTGGGCGATCGGCAGCATCCGCAGGATTGACAGCGTCGGCCCTTCGAGCGCCGCCGCTTGGCGGGCCTCGATGAGCCGGACGATCGCCTCCCCGGCCGGCTTTGCCAGCCAGCCATAATGGACCGAGATTTCGCACAGCCGCCGCTCGACGACCGGCGGCCGCTTCAGCAGGTCACGGAAACCGGTCATCAGCACCCCGAGCAGGTCGATCGGCACCTCGGCGATGTATCGCGCGATGGCATCGGACAGGCTGTCAACTTCGAAGCGCTTCTTCTTGCCCGCGCGCTCGAGCGCGGTCAGCAGCCAGGTGATTGCCGCGCTGTCATTGGGCAGGTCGGGCAGCATTTCCGCCAGCCAATCGCGGCGGAGCGGCTGATCCTCATCTACAAAGGCCAGCCGGACCGCGGCGCGATCCTCGGGCGATCCGACGACGCTCAAGGCGCGCAATGCCGCGATCCGAGTGAATCTGGAGCGGGATAACAGTGCGAAGGCCCGGGATTCCCCTGCGAGCCCCTTGAGCTCGCCCTGCCACACCATCCGCAGCAGGAACCAAACGATGTCGTCATCATCCTTGTACTGGGCGAGCAGCGCCCGAATGTCTTCGGTGAGGTCGGGGTTAGTGAAGCGCTGAACAGCGCCATAGTCGGTCGCGCTCCGGCCATGCGCGGGCTGCGCCAGCTGCTCGCAGGTCTGTCGCAGGATCGACCGGCGCGTCTCGAGCGGGAGCTGGCTGGGGTCTCCGCCTTCGAAAAGCACTTCAGGCGCCAGACGGACGACGCGCGCGAGGATGCGTTCGTCCAGGATCGCCAGCCATGGGAGGATCGGCCGCATGGTGGGGACGATCACCTCGATCCCATATTGCGTGCGGAAAAAGAGGCTCTCGATGCGGCGACGAGAGCCCTCGTCAACGATCAGGCCGTGCAGCCATTCGGCGGTCAGATATTCGCGCACTGAACGGTGGTGGAAGCGAACCGTGCCGTAGATACCTTCATCGAAGATCGGCCGGCTCAGCAGGGTCGCGCAGTCCTGATCGTTCCAGTCGGTCAGAACGTCTTTGATCGAGATGCCCTTGGCATTGGCTGAGCCGTCGGGAACGCGGATAGCGGATTCCTGGGTCAGCGTTGCAGCGGCCGCCACCAGCCGTGCGCCGGTGCGTGCGCGCGCGGTGGTGATCGGCCGCGCGTCGGACCGGTCCTGATCGCGCTCCTCGAGCCGCTTGGCGATGCTGCTGCGCATCAGTTCGAGGCGCGAGCCGATCCGCTGGTACTGGTTCCAGAATTCGGCGGTCTCGGCGAGATCCAGCGGCCGGGTCGTGAAGGACCATGCCTCCGCGCGGTCGAGTGCGGACCGAAAAGCCCTGATGTCGGTGACGCCCTTGGCGATTGCGAAGCGATCGACCTGCTCGCCGTGGAGATCGTCGAGCGCGACCACCTTAAACGGCCCGTAGGGTTTGTTCTTCTTTTGGGCGCCCACAACCTCCACATTTTCCGATGCGCTCCCCGCGGAGTCCTCATCAGCTGCCTTATCTGGTTCGATGTAAGGGAAGGCGGCATGGCAGAGCAGAAGGTCGGTCTTGGGCCGCCACGCGGTGGTGCGGCCGGAGATCAGGATATGGGCATTCTGAACATTGGGCTTGATCCTCACGCCGAGCCTGCGGATCGCCCGCTCGAAATCTTTGGGATCACGCAGGCGTGCCTCGTCGACTGAGTCGAGCAAGAGCCATCCTTCTTCGCCCGATACGATCCAGACCCCGAACTCTTCAAGCGACCCTTCCTCGAAACAGGCCTCAAAATCGTCCACGACATGCTCGATGCGCAGAAAGAAGGCCGCCCTGCCTTCCTTCCGGAGCTGTCGAGCGATATTCCTGATTTCCTCGGTCTTCCCCGACCCAGCTTCGGAGAGCAGAACAACGCGCGGCTCTGCGAGCAAATCCGGCCAGCATAGCGCGTCGGACTTGCCGAAGAGGCGGCGGAGCTCAGCATCGTCGTCACCCGTTTCGTCGACAGCGAGCTCGTGGAATGTACGGTCGAGCGGGATAAACTCGTCGAAGATTGTGGACATCGGGCGGCCATAGGCATTGCCTACCGCAGCGGCAACCGCGCCCCCTCCCAGATTGCAGCTCCTCGAAATCCACAGCCCTTTCTCACCCCATCTTGCCCCCGCGAGTCCCCCGCCCCTATACCCCTCGCATGTCCGACGACCTGTTCGCTTCCCCCGCCCGCGCCGGCGCCGATTACGACGCTCATTCGATCGAGGTGCTCGAAGGGCTGGAGCCGGTGCGGCGGCGGCCGGGCATGTATATCGGCGGCATCGACGAGCGCGCGCTCCACCATCTCGCCGCCGAGGTCATCGACAACAGCATGGACGAGGCGGTCGCGGGCCATGCGACCCGGATCGAGGTCACGCTGGAGGCCGAGGCGGGAAGCGCGGGGCGGCTCACGATCGCCGACAACGGCCGCGGCATCCCGATCGACGAGCACCCGAAATATCCGGGCAAGTCGGCGCTCGAAATCATCCTGACCATGCTCCATTCGGGCGGCAAATTCTCGCACAAGGCCTATGCGACGTCGGGCGGCCTGCACGGCGTCGGCGTCTCGGTGGTCAACGCGCTGTCGAGC